>Ga0307437_1000250_pt1 | contig 44653 bp, 34 predicted proteins | sample SalMarWE160390MG_FD_202146 | JGI IMG/M metagenome (GOLD analysis project Ga0307437, IMG submission 202146) | Salt marsh sediment microbial communities from the Plum Island Ecosystem LTER, Massachusetts, United States - WE1603-90 | ecosystem: Environmental > Aquatic > Marine > Intertidal zone >...
ACGAAATGCCAGCTAACTTGACAACCCCTTTTTCAACGGCGTCTTCCCCAGACCGGGTAGCCCACAGCTCTGCTGTGGGAAGTCTTCTGTAGGGTAAATGCCCACACTTGCCTAATTCTCGCTGATGAAAAAATTTTCAATTTTCAGCTTGACAAAAGACTCGACCATTTCTTAAATTAAATTACACGTTTCCAAAGTACTACAGTGGCTTACTGATTGTGGAGAGAGGGTAGTTAGGTATGTCTGTCGCAGTCAGGAATGAACCGTTAAGCTATGGGTGGACATAGCATGGGAAGAATCTGACAGTAAAAAAGTATTGAACACAACCCATAATACCTCGTCTATGGATTGAGGTAGAAAAAAGATTGGAGTAAGTAATGAAAAAGGTAATGAAAGCAATAGGCTTGTCGCTCTTGCTGAGTGGCGCGGGTTATGCCCAAACAGAGGAAAACCCATACTGGGACCAAGGTGGCCCCTCAGGTCCGGTAGAGCCATTTGGGCCTGGGTTCGAAGTTGTCTCTTATAACGAGAACACTGGACAACTCACCCTGAAATTCACAATTACTTATTTCCCGGACGCCCAGCTCCAACCGACCTGCGACCTGTTGATGATGGTGGTCTATCCGTTCCGCGGACTGACCTACGCCGGCCCGGACACTTTTTATGTGCCATACCGGACTGAAAATCCCTACTCGACCTTGTTGGAGGTTACCATCCCGCCTAACGACACCAGTTATTTGGTCTTTTGGGAAGAATGTGGTGATGTAGCTCGCGACTATGGCAGGGCTTTTGTAACAACGGGTGACACACTTGTGACATGGGGGGGTACTGGAGGGTATTCTCGGTATCTCGCTATAGAATGGACGGAGAGGCAGAAACCCTTCTCCCGAGAAGAGTACGAGCGGGCCAAACGGGAATGGGAAGAAAGGCAGGAACAACTCAAGTCCGTGGGCAAAAGCACAACGGGACACTTACGCCGTCTCACCCCCGAGGACAGTGCACGGGTGAAGGTCTGGCGAAGGGAAATTACACTCGACAGTCTTCACAAACTTGAAGAGAAGCCTCTGACTGATAAGAACGCCCAGGTGATACAGGTTGGAGACACTCTGTACATACGAAAGAAAGGGGAATACAAGTTTCGGGTCGCCGAAACGTTTAATAGCTGGGAGGAATATCTGGAGTCTCGGAGAAATCTGAAACCGGAAGACTTAGTGTCTGAAGTTCACATCGTCATCGATCTCCGGGATCCGGAAGATTACAACTTCGTCAAGGGGCTGGTCGACAGCTTGATACCAATGGAGAAACCAGGGTACTATCACACAGTAGCCAAGATGAGTGTGATAGATGCGATCAAGACTCATCGCATCGGTTATATGAGATACCCGCGCTACCCCGGAGAGTCAGGCCCACCACCGAAACCGGGGCCGTAGCAATCTTCATACTGCCGGGGCTTTCCCGGATCACCGTTGCCACTTTACAAACCTATTTTCATAGCATATATTCCCTTTCCAATAGCCGGCGAAGCGGCGGTTTCAATTTTAGTTGTTGAATAACAACAGCTTATTGGATTCGGGCTGTTCGCCGTGAGGTTGATAGAGGAGACCTGCATCGGCCCGCCTTTGCGGGCAGCGGCAACAGGAGGTTGCGATATGAGGGTACTAGTGAGAAGTATTTAAGCGAAGATGAGATAGAAATGTTCCGTATAGAATCAAAAGTCAATACCAAGTCAGATAGCTACAAAGAAAACCACGAGAAAAACAAAGCCTTCCATGCAGAGTTCAAGGAACGGTTGGAAAAAGTAAAATTAGGCGGGCCGGAAAAGTCGCGCAAGCGTCACACCGACCGAGGGAAGCTGCTGCCCAGAGACCGTCTGGCGCGGCTTCTGGATCGTGACACCCCATTTCTCGAACTAAGTCCTCTGGCGGCCTATGACATGTATGACAATGAGGCTCCGGCGTCGGGGATTATCACCGGCGTCGGCATAGTACACGGCCGGGAAGTGACGGTGATCGTCAACGATGCCACCGTCAAAGGCGGCACCTACTACCCCATCACCATCTTGAAACATGCCCGCGCCCAAGCGATCGCCGAGACCAACTACCTGCCGTGCGTCTATCTCGTCGACTCCGGCGGCATCTTTCTGCCGCTGCAGTCGGGGACGTTTCCCGACAAGGATCACTTCGGGCGGATTTTCTACAATCAGGCGCGGATGTCGGCCAAAGGGATCGCGCAAATCTCAGCCGTTTTGGGTTCCTGCACGGCGGGTGGCGCCTATCAACCGGCCATGTCGGATGAGACCGTCATCGTTCGCAAACAGGGAACAATCTTTATCGGCGGGCCGCCGCTGGTTAAAGCTGCAACCGGCGAGGTTGTGACTGCCGAAGAGCTGGGCGGCGCCGACGTCCACTGTCGCACTTCCGGGGTGAGCGATCACTACGCCCAGAACGATGAACACGCTTTACAAATCTGCCGCAACATCGTCCAGAATCTGAACCTGCCTCCCCGAACTGAGCTTGACCGCGCCGAATCCGAAGACCCGTATTATGATCCCGAGGAACTCTACGGCATCGTCCCGCACGACGTCCGCAAGCCGTATGATATTCGTGAAGTCATCGCGCGCTTGGTTGACGGCTCCCGTTTCCATGAGTTCAAGGAGCTGTACGGCGCCACGCTGGTGACCGGCTTTGCACGGATTATGGGCTATCCGGTCGGCATCATCGGCAACAACGGCGTTTTGTTCTCGGAGTCATCGGTGAAGGGGGCACACTTTATTGAACTGTGCACGATACGCAAGATACCTCTCATCTTCCTGCAAAACATCTCCGGCTTTATTGTCGGGCGACAGTACGAAGCGGGAGGGATTGCCCGCGACGGCGCCAAGATGGTGCACGCCGTAGCCAACGCCGATATCCCCAAGTTCACCGTGGTCGTTGGCGGTTCGTATGGAGCCGGTAACTACGCCATGTGCGGTCGGGGGTATTTCCCTCGACTGATGTGGATGTGGCCCAACGCCCGAATATGCGTCATGGGCGGAGAGCAAGCGGCGGGCGTGCTGGCATCAGTCAAGATCAGGCAGCTTGAGAAAGAGGGGCGCAAACTAACTCAAGAAGAAATCGACGCCATCCGCCAGCCAATTATCGAAAAGTACGAACATGAATCGACCCCGTACTACTCCGGCGCGCGTTTGTGGGACGACGGCATGATCGGCATGACGGAAACGCGCGAGGCGCTGGCGCTGGCCATTTCGATGTCGTTGAATGCACCGATACCAGATCAAAAGTATGGTGTATTCAGAATGTAAATATCGTAGGGCAGGAGTCTCCGACTCCTGCCAGCTGGAGTAGGTCAGGAGCCTCGTGCTCCTGACTAAGGAATGAATTACACAACTGTTAAATACGAAAAGCAGAACCGGGTCGCCCGGGTGACCTTCAACCGCCCGGAGATTCACAACGCGTTCAATGGGACTGTCCTCTCCGAGATGCAGCAGGTCTTTGACGAGATCGAAAAGGATGATCGTATCCGTGTTGTCGTGCTTACCGGCACCGGGAAGTCGTTTTGCGCCGGAGCCGATCTGAACTGGATGCGCTCGGTGGTCAATCAATCGTTTGAACAAAACTTAGCCGAATCAAATGCTCTGGCAGAGTTGTTTCATGCTATGTATTCTTGCAAGAGACCGATTATAGGTAGAATCAACGGGGCCGCGATCGGTGGGGGGACTGGATTTGTGGCGGTGTGCGATATAGCGATAGCCGCACAGTCGGCGGTTTTTTCGTTTTCTGAGGTGAAGATCGGTCTTATACCGGCTTGTATCGGGCCGTATGTGATAAAGAAGATAGGTGAAGGCAAAACAAGGGAGCTGTTTATTACCGGCGAACGAATGAACGCCAAGCGCGCCCATGAGGTGGGCCTGGTCAATCGCGTAGTTGATGACGACCAGCTTGACGGTGAAGTTGACAAGCTAATCAAGTTTTTACTCTCTTCCGGTCCTGAAGCGGTGGCGATGGCAAAGAAGTTAATCGGCGAGGTTCCCGCGATGACACCGGAGCAGTTCAAGCCCTACACCGCCGAGATGATCGCCCGTCTGCGCCTCTCCGACGAGGGTCAGGAGGGGATGGATGCGTTTTTGAACAAGCGGAAACCGAGATGGGTGGAATCATAAAAATGGACGGCGAAAACTCCAACGAGCACCTCAGCCACCTAAAAAAGGAGTTCGATGAAATAAAAGAGGAATGGATTGCTGTTCGGTCATCCATGAAAACAAACCGCATCTGGATGATTGTACTTGGTGGGATTGCTGGACTTGCGATTATCATAGCAGTTTTAAAGTGGTTGTTTCCACCTGGACTGTCGATGGAGGATGCACGTAAGGTATTTAACGAGGAGTTCGAAAAGCAACATTCTTCGGAGATTATAAATGTGAGAGTGAAGGAAGCGGTCTCACGGGAGATTCATTCTGTTTGCCCTTCCCTCGTGGATAGCATCTGGCAAGAACGTATTGCGCCGCGAGTAGGTGGACAACCTATCACTGTAGATGGGGAAATCGTGTGGGAGTCAGTCCCATTTAATGAGATTCGTCTCGGCTCCGAAATCTACTGCGATTCCTTGATACCCAGATTGACAGATTCAATTAACATCGGCGGCATTGGTGTTGGCAAGCAGTTCCCAACGAATGATAGCCTGGAGCTTCGCGTGGTTTTGTATTTCCCTGAACCAGCTACTACTGTAACCCCGATCTTAGGAGCAGATGTTTTCCCGGAGGGACAAATCCCATATGGGATAAACGTTTCTGCCAGCACCATGAAGTTGTACACGTATAGCGGTAAACATAACAAATTGCGTGTTGTTACACCGGGCAAAGCTGGCATATATGAGCTCGTCGTATTCTACATTGAACGTTACCGGTATGGTTGTCAGAACTATATGAGGGTAATAAAGATTGAGGTGTTTGAGTAGGTCAGGAGCCCGCCACAGCGTGTGCTCCTGACGATGCACAGGAGAAAAAAAGATTGTCAAGACCTCAAGGGGTCTTAACCTACAAAAACTGGATTCCTGCTTGCGCAGGAATGACGGAGTGTCAAAACCACAGGGGTTTTGACCTACGAAAGCGAAGATTGAAAACGGAGAACGTAATGATACAGGGTATGTCTGTCACCCTGAGCGGAGTCGAAGGGTAATGGTGCTAAGTGATGTGTCATGGTTCGACTCCGCTCACCATGACAGTTTTATCGGCGCGCAATTGTTGCAGCAATGTAAACGGTGAATACAATGGACAAACTATTCAACAAAATACTGGTAGCTAATCGTTCTGAAATCGCCATCCGGGTGATGAACGCCTGCCGTACGCTGGGTATACCATCAGTCGCAGTCTATTCCGATGCCGATAAAAACAGCAAACACCGTCTGTTCGCCGATGAGGCTGTTCATATCGGCCCATCGCCGCCCCGTGAATCATACCTTGACATTGAGAAGATTATCAATGCCGCCAAACAAACCGGCTGCGATGCCATCCATCCCGGTTACGGATTCCTGGCGGAGAACCCTGCCTTCGCTGAGAGATGCCGCGAAGAGAAGATCACGTTTATCGGCCCTTCCCCGGAAGCTATCCGGCTTCTCGGAAATAAAATTGAGTCGCGCATCAAGATGGCTGAGGCTGGTGTGTCGATCATTCCCGGAATGAAGTCAACTGCTACGGATATGGCCACGTTTGAAAAAGCCGCCGAGGAAGCCGGTTATCCGGTACTGATCAAGGCGGCCGGGGGCGGGGGCGGAAAGGGTATGCGTGTCGTTGAGCGTTCAAGTGATTTACAGTCTGCCATTGAAGCGGCTCGTCGAGAAGCGAAAGGGGCGTTCGATGATGACACTGTTTATCTTGAAAAGTTCATCGTCAATCCTCGGCATATTGAGTTTCAGGTTCTGGCCGACCATCACGGCAACACGATCCATCTGTTTGAGCGCGAATGTTCCATCCAGCGCCGCCATCAAAAGATCATTGAAGAAACCCCCTCAGCGGCGCTGAATGACGAACTGCGAAACCGAATGGGAAAAGACGCCGTCAAAGTAGCGAAAGCAGCGCATTACACCAACGCCGGCACGGTGGAATTTCTCTTTGATGAAAGCGGTCATTACTATTTCCTCGAAGTGAACACCCGGCTTCAGGTGGAGCACCCCGTCACGGAAATGGTTACGGGCACCGATCTTGTCGTGGAGCAGATTCACATTGCCGCCGGATTTCCTCTTAGTGACCAGCTTGCCAATCTCACGCAGCGGGGCCATGCCATCGAGTGCCGAATTTATGCCGAGGATGGTGAGAACAATTTCTTCCCCTCGACCGGAAGCATCATTCATTACTCAGAACCGGCTGGTCCCGGTATCCGCGTTGATTCGGGAATGCAGGCGGGCATGGAGATTACTATCGACTACGACCCTATCATGGCTAAACTGGTTGTCCATGCCCCGACCCGCAAGCTGGCCATCGCCAAAATGATCCATGCTCTCAACGAGTATAAAATCCTCGGCGTCAAAACATCGAAGAAGTTCATGATTGACGTGATGAGGCATCCTGATTTTGTCGCCGGGAAAACGTTCACCAACTTCATTGAGAAGAACATGTCCGATCGTCAATTGGACATGGATACGTACAAAGAAATCGCGGTCGCTGTGGCGACTGTAGCATCCACAGCCCCTGCCGCTTCGCAGAAGAGCACAGAAAGGGGAATAAAAGGAGCCCCGCCCCCGCCATGGGAAATGATTGGGAGTTGGCAGATAGGAGACTCGATCCATGAGTAGCTGCGAATTCCTCTTTAACGGTGACGTTGTCGCTTCTGTTTTAGAGAAAGATGGCGAAAACCTCAAAGTCAAGGTTGGGGAAAAGGAGTTTGAATTCCGTTCGCTTGGTAACGATCTCTTCTCGACAACCCTCAACGGCACCAGGACCGACGTGGCGGTGGTGAAACACAAAGGGGTCTACTACATTGACATCGATTCGGTCCTGCTGGAAGTCTGGGAGACCTCGGAGGATACATTTGCCGGGGGAGCGGGTGATCTCGTGGGCGAGAAAGACAAGGTCTTTGCGCCGATGCCCGGAAAGATTGTCAAGATCATGGTCAAGGTGGGCGATGAGGTTGACGAAAAGCAGCCGCTGGTGATTGTCGAAGCGATGAAAATGGAAAACCAGGTCAACTCTCGCGCCAGAGGCAGGGTAAAGGCCGTCAATTTCGCACCCGGTGATCAGGTCGACACCGAAAGTCCGATCATCGAACTGGAGCTGCCGGAATAAGCAGCATTTCCGTTGCGGCGTAGCTGTCTATGTCGATCCCGTCATTGCTCCACTCGGACCATTATTCTCTTGACTGCAAAAGTGTTTCCTGTAGATTGAAGGTGCTAAGACGCTCTGAAAGGCAATGGCGGTGTAGCTCAGCTGGTTAGAGCAGCGGAATCATAATCCGCGTGTCCGGGGTTCGAGTCCCTGCACCGCTATTATACATTTTTGCAGACTTTCAGGTCAAATCCTGCGGCAGACCAGTTCGCCCTTTCCGATCGGCACAACCAGAGCATCCACCCTTTCATCGTTTAACGCTTGATGCACCACTGTTTTGAGAGCTTCCCTGTGACTTATGACGTTGTCAGCAACGAAAAGACCCCCACTTACCATATTTGGAATGACTGCCTCGTAGCAGTCTTGGTATAGTTCCTTCTCTGCGTCAAGAAAGCAAAAGGAAACATTCTTGTAGTTCTCTAAGTATTCACGGGCATCGCCTGTTATGAGTTCTACCATTGACTCGACACCGGCCGACCTGAAAGTTTCCTCTGCCAGCTTGGCTTTTTCCGCCTGCCATTCAAAGGTTGTGATTTTGTTGCCAATTTTCCGACAGGCCAACGTTAACCAGAGAGTGGAATACCCGGCACTGGTGCCGATTTCAATGAAAGTTCCTTTTGGAGCGCCAGCAGCCAATATGGCAATAAACTTACCGGTTTCCGGAGGTATTTGGCGCAGCCTCAGATGACGAGGAGTACCATCTTCCCTATCTTTTGCATCCATACATTCCAAGTAGTGCATTCGTTCTGCTATTGCTTGGGGGATATTGTGAAACACGTGGCAATTACCTTCTTAGATCGTGAAGCAATGAGTTCACGTATCAGCATCTTCGCTTTGTTCTCGTATTCGTGCAAGCTGCTCGGCAACCCGACTCGGATCCGGTTTGCATCTGCTAAGAACACGTGAGACGACTTCCACAGCCGCCTCACGCTCGGCCGGTATAACCTCATTGGCACCGGCAGCGATGAGAGACTCAATATCGAGCAGGTACCTTGTTCGAACTGTAATATGAAGACTTGTAGTAACATGTCGCGCCGCTTTTACTGCACGTTCGACGGCTCCGGGATCATTTATGACGAGCACCAGTTCCCTGGCGTTCGCAGCACCCAAGCGTTCAAGCACATCCGGGCTTGTGATATCTCCGAAATATGCCGGACGCCCTTCTTGAGCGGCTTTTCGTACGTTTTCCGTGTTTAGGTCCGCAATGAGGTAAGGAATCCTGCAGCCTTCAAGTGCTTGGGCCAACTGTTGCCCGGCAAAACCATATCCCCCTATAATCACGTGACCTTTTAGCGTGCGAGCTTTTTTCACGGCGTCCTCGGCTGTTGCTACTTTGAGCAATCGGTTGAGCATGCGAACCTTACCCATTCCCGCCGCCACGTGCGGTCCCAGTGAGAATCCAAATGGGGTCACCAGCATGGAAAGAATCGCCGCTATAAGAATGTAGTTGGCCGTCTGTTGCTCAAGAAGCCCTGTCCCTTGTGCGGTATGCTGGAGCACAAAAGAGAATTCTCCAATCTGTGCCAGGGCAGCTGCGGCCAGCACACTGACGCTGAGAGGCAAGCGCATTATGAGACCCGTCAAAAAGACAATCGTGAACTTTCCGAATAGAATCGCCACAACAAGGAGAATTATTGGAACAATATTCTGAAGGATATCAGCGACGTGAAGAAGCATTCCTACGGACACAAAGAACAATGCTGCAAAAACCTCTCGAAATGGTATGAGGTCTGCCAATGCCTGGTGGCGATACTCACTGCCGGCTACGACTATACCTGCCATGAAAGCGCCAAGGGCCAGGGAGACGCCGGAACTTGATATTACCCAGGCCGTGCCGATCGACACGAGTACGACAGCGAGCACAAACAGGTGACGCTGCCTGGTTTTGGCAATCAGGCGCAGGATGTATGGAATAATGAGACGTGCTATTGCTACCACTCCGATAATTATGGCAGCCGCGCGTAGCAGCAGGCTCAATACGTCTTGATCAGCAGACCCGGAACCACTCAGAAGGGGAATTATCAACATCATCGGGACCACGCACAAATCCTGGAAAACCAGTATCCCCAGCGTCAGACGACCGTGCGGCGCGTCCACTTCACCCCGCTCTTCCAGCCCTCTCAGCACAATAGCCGTGCTTGAGACTGCTACGAGAAATCCCAGAAACAGCGAAGTATGAGACGGAAAATTTAGCAGCCTCGACAGGCCAAAAGTCACCAGTATAGTTAGCCCAACCTGAAGAAAACCTCCCACCAGAATCGGTCGCCAGAGACGTCGAAGACGCTCGAAAGACAGCTCTAACCCGATCCCAAAAAGCAGCAGCGCCACTCCAATTTCTGCTAAGTTTTCTACCTGATGAACATCGTTGACGAGGCCTAAACCGTGTGGGCCAACAAGTATACCAGCCAGGATAAAACCAGCAATCGTCGGTATTCTGAACCTGTGTAGTACGGTGACGACGGCCAACGCTACAGCCAGAATAACTACCAGATCGCGAAGATATACTAAGTTAGTCATTTAACCAGACCGTCAGGTTTCGGATTGCAAGCGAGCTATACATGGCTATAGCTTTACTGCTATTGCGTGGGGGATATTGTGGAACACGTGGTAATCTTCTCCTCAGATTGTCGTTGTAGGTCAGGACTCTTGTAGTCCTGACTTACTGCAATGCTTCATTAATCCTTTTGAAGCTCTCAAATGACGTTTTCTTAAGATGAGCATAGACTTCGTCTAGAGACTTCCCAAAATAGCTACCAACGCGTATCATGATTAAAGCTGCATAGCTCATTACTGCTTGATTGTACCTTTGGAAGGACTCGTGAGAAATAGTCAGCTGGTCTCCAATTGAATATTTTAGCCAAGGACACGCTTTAATAAATCTTGTGTCAACAGTGCTTCGCCGATGTACTATAACATTCCGAACTTGATAGATTTCGTACAGATTTTTCCTAATCTCTTTCTTGACATTCCCTCCTAACCCAAAGACGTTTAGAAGAACTTCAAACCGAGTTACTCCGTGCTTTAACGGCGCTTTAACTTCCCTTTCCAACAAATCCAGTATATATGAACATCGTTCCTCATTATCCAACGATTCATACTCGGACACGCGTACTTTCAACTTTTGCACTTGACTTACCAGCATCGCCTTCGGTTCCATCGCTAACCATTTTGAGAGAAAGAACTTTATGAGGGTCTCCAACCCACCCCAGAGTGAAACAACCGCCTGCGCGTGGAGCAGAGGGAATCCATTCTTTACTTCATCCTTTGCAAGCTGGGCTTCTCTTTTTGCGAGTTCCATGAGTCGTTCCTGCTCTTCAACCTCCTTCGAGTTTTCAATCACCGCAAGTAGATTGACCAATTCAGGTGATTTTGTCATGAAGGAAATGCCCCTTATTGACAAATAAACGAGCTGGCCTAGTTCCTCCACATAGTCTATGAAGTCGTTGAAGGGCTGCATTCCCCAGCCAGGTACGCCTTTCTTTTCTGTTTCTTCAGTCTCTGTTGACATCGAATTTCCTCAATCCTTAGTAGGTCAGGTGCCTTGTGCACCTGACGCATATGAATAGTCAAGACCGCGAGGGTCTTAACCTACTTCTTTGGTTGCTGCACCAACTTCTTACGATACTCCTTATACTTCTTCAAATACTCCACCAGCTTCGCCTCGCGGCCAACTTCTTTGGGGTGGTAGTACTCAGTTCCGGCCAGCTCGTCAGGGAAATACTGCTGGTCGGTGAGGGCTTCTTCGTACTCATGGGGATACTTGTATCCCTTGCCGTAGTCGAGGGCTTTCATCAGCGATGTCGGTGCGTTGCGGATATGCAGCGGCACCGGCAGGGAACCTTTCTCTTTAGCATCTTCGAGAGCCTTATCGAAGGCAGTGTAAGCGGCGTTGGATTTGGGAGCGCAGGCTAAATATATGACCAATTGGGCAATGGCCAGCTCTCCTTCGGGTGAACCGAGGAAGTGGTAGGCGTCGCGGGCGTTCAGCGCGAGCGTGAGAGCATACGGGTCGGCCAGGCCGACGTCCTCGGAGGCAAACCGCACCAGGCGTCTGACGATGTACAACGGGTGCTCCCCGCCGTCAAGCATTCGCGCCAGCCAGTACAGGGAGGCATCCGGGTCGCCCCCGCGCAGGCTTTTGTGGAGAGCGGAGATCAGGTTGTAGTGTTCCTCTCCATCCTTGTCATAAAGCGCCATCCCTTTCTGGTGGACCTCCTGCAGGTCCTTGACTGTGATGGCCTTCTCGGCGCCGAGGTAAGAGGCGGTCGCTTCCAGCAAGGTCAGTCCCCGACGAGCATCGCCGTCAGCGGCAGCGCCGACATACTCAAGGGCTCCTTCGGCGAGGCTGAGGTTCATTTTCCCCAACCCCCGTTCTGTATCGGAAAGAGCACGCGTAACTATTGCCTTGACTGCCTCTTCCGACAGCCTTTCAAGGACATAGACCCGCATCCGCGACATCAGGGCCGAGATCACTTCGAAAGATGGGTTCTCCGTCGTGGCGCCGATGAGAATGATGTCTCCCTTCTCGACATACGGCAAAAAAGCGTCCTGCTGGGCCTTGTTGAAGCGGTGGATTTCATCGATAAAGATGTAGGTCCGCCGACCGGAGAGTTGATAGTAGTTGCCGGCCTTTGAAATAATCTCCTTAACTTCCTTGATGCCCGAGGAGACGGCGGAAAAGGGAACGAACTGCCCCCGGGTCGATCGAGCAATCAGCTCCGCCAGAGTGGTTTTCCCGGTACCCGGCGGCCCCCAGAATATCATCGAGGTGACGTTGTCGCTTTCAATCGCTTTACGAAGGGGCGTGCCTGGGCCGACGATCTTGTCCTGGCCGACAAACTCATCGAATGTCCGCGGTCGCATGCGGTCAGCCAGCGGCGCGATGTCCAACCGGAAATCCGGTTTCGATTTCGGTTCATCGGGGCTGAAGATATCCATAAGATAAAATATAAGAGACCAGCGACTGCGGGACAATCACAAACCGCATTGCTTGGTTAGGTCACGAGCGGGCAAGTGTAGGCCAGAACCCGCAGCGGTTCTGCCAACCAATACTATTATTCGCAACAAACAATGTAGGTAAGTCTAAAAGGCACGGCTTTTTTTGTTGCGATGTGAGTACAATTATGTGATTTACTACTATGAAACCATGATTAATATTGGACATAAGAGATGTTCGATTGTAAAGGGGTAAACATGGAGAATTGTGTGATCAACAACAGTGAGAATCATTGGGGTGTCAAGTTTGATGTAATAGGACCATGGTCAGAAATCAAGCTTGAAATAATAAAGAAGTATGCAAAAGCGTATTCAACAATACTAATTAGACAAGGACTGTATCATACATATATTGATGCCTTTGCTGGAGCAGGAGTAAATATCTCGAGAGCAACTCGAAAGTTCGTTCTTGGCAGCCCTCTAAATGCCCTAAATGTTGAACCACACTTTCGACATCATTATTTCATTGACCTTGATAGCCTGAAAGCCAACACCCTTAGAAAGATAGTAGGCAATCGAGCAGACGTGACTATCGAAGAGGGGGATTGTAACGTATTTCTCCAGAAAAAGGTATTTCCAAACGTAAGATATGAAGATTACAGAAGAGCTTTGTGTCTCCTTGATCCGTATGGCTTACATTTGAATTGGGATGTTATCAGGGCTGCTGGAGCCATGCAAAGTATTGAAATTTTCCTTAATTTCCCAATGATGGATATGAACCGAAATGCCTTGTGGCGTAACCCTGAGGGAGTGGACCAAGCCCAGTTAGAGCGATTGAACGCTTTCTGGGGTGATGGTTCTTGGCGAGATGATATATATCGAACGAATGGTAATCTATTCGGTTGGTCGGAGAAGGTTGAAGGGGCAAATGTAGCTATTTCAAAAGCATTCAGGAGACGATTAAAGACAGTGGCAGGTTTCAAATACGTGCCAGAACCACTTCCCATGCGGAATAAATCAGGTGGGATACTATACTACCTATTCTTTGCCTCTCATAAACCAGTGGCACAGAGGATCGTGAAAGACATATTTGGCAAGTACCGCAACGAAGGTACCTCATAATGGCATGCAAATCCGCGATTGAATGGACCGGCTCCACCTGGAACCCCGTCACCGGCTGTGATAAAGTCAGCGCCGGGTGTCAACACTGCTACGCCGAGCGGATGGCCCGGCGGCTGCAAGGAATGGGGGTAGCAAAATATCGTAACGGCTTCAACGTCACCCTGCATCCACACGTAATCGAAGAGCCCCTTAAATGGAAGAGACCTCGTCTCGTTTTTGTCAATTCCATGAGCGATCTCTTCCACCCGGAGGTACCGTTTGAATTCATTGAGCGCATCTTCGACGTGATGAACCACGCTTCCCGGCACATTTTCCAAATCTTGACCAAAAGATCGAAGCGGCTAACAAGATCAAACCATAGGCTGAACTGGTCAGAAAACATCTGGATGGGGGTCACGGTCGAGAATCGGCATTACATCCACAGAATTGACGACTTGCGCCGGACTAACGCGAAAATCAAGTTCCTGTCTCTTGAACCGTTGCTCGGGCCAATGCCCGACCTGAACCTCGGCATGATCGATTGGGCAGTTGTGGGAGGCGAGTCGGGGCCGGGGGCGCGGCCCATGAAAGAGGAGTGGGTACTCGATATCCAGAAACAATGCAAAGTGCAGGACACGGCGTTTTTCTTCAAGCAGTGGGGCGGCGTCAATAAGAAAAAGGCGGGCAGGTTGTTGCGAGGCAGAACCTGGGATGAAATGCCTCCTCTTGATCTGCCGACTCAACAGTTGAGTTTCACGCAGCGGATGGCCTAACGCTATTTGTTTCTCGGGCTTGCGATCCCTTAGAAGAATAGACCGGGGACATAGGTAACAGATTATCATTCGGTATAAATGGCTTGAAAGCAGGTATGGGATTGTATATTGTAACCCTTATAGTAGTATGAGATTTCCGGTCAAGCCCGGTCCTGACGGGCAAGGAAACGATTTGACTGATTTGGCGTATAAGCACAACGATGACGACAACGGACGAATGGGTGGCCCTCCGCTTGCGGTGGGTTCGTGATAAGTGGTCCAGACGAATGAGAGAGAGCAATACTGTAACACGTACATTCTTATGGCTTATGTTTTTTACGGCTGTTTGCGCCAATTGGGCTTGCGCCGGTGAGATTGCGATTTCCCAATCACTGGATCGGTTCCATATCCCGTTTGAGGACAGTCTCCATTTCGACGTTGTCCTCCAGTGGCAAGGACCGCAGTCGTCTTATCTCTTTACCAGCCCCCTGAGCCCCTCCTTTGACCGTCTGAAGGTGCGAGGATTTACTTCCTCGATAAGCTCGACCGGCTCCGGCGATGACGAGGTCACGACAAAACGCTTCCGGTATACGCTTGTCCCAACATCTGCAGGCGCCGCAACAATTGATCCGATCACGGTCAGCTACATCTCCTGGCCGGACAGCGTGCCGGGGCAATTGGTCACCGAGGCCATGACGATACAGATCGCGGAGCCTCTTCCACCAGTTGAGGAAGACGGCGCCGCCACCTGGTGGATCGTGATTGTGTGCTCGGTGGCGGTACTGGGATTGGTGGCTTTTGTACTGGCGAGGTGGTCAGCAGCCAGGCAACCGAAGGAGATCGAGAAAACACCGGTGGAGCAGTTTCTTAACAGGCTGACGGCGCTAAAACGGGAAGCCGGCGGGGATCTCAAGAAGTTTCAAGTCGGTTTGTATGAAAACATGGTGGCGTTTCTCAAAGCCCGATACGATATCGAGTCGGACCGGCTTGGCGATAATGAGCTAGCCGGCGCTCTTGAGGCGACCGACCTGAATGACGATCAAAAGGAACAGATAAGCCGATGGTTGGTTCAGGCCCGCCGGGATAAGTTTCGGCCCGTTGTCGGCGCGCCGGGGGAAACCATCCGTTTGGAGACCGAAATTCGCCAGTTCTTTGAAAAACTGTAACTGTAAATAGATGGAGGATAGATGCACACTGATATCCAGCAGATTCAATCCAGAGTGGAGGCCGAGTCCTCATTTATTGAACGTTTGACGCGGGAAATGAGCTCGGTCATCGTCGGACAAAAGTATTTGATTGACAGACTGCTGATCGGGATTTTGTCCAATGGGCACATCCTGATCGAAGGTGTCCCAGGTCTGGCGAAAACCCTTTCAGTCCAAACGCTGGCCGACGCCATTCAGGCAAAATTCCAGCGGATACAATTCACGCCGGACCTGCTTCCGGCGGATTTGATCGGCACTATGATCTACAATCCGCAGACGGCGGAATTCTCCGTTAAGAAGGGTCCGGTCTTTACCAATATCATCCTGGCCGATGAGATCAATCGCGCCCCCGCCAAGGTACAGTCGGCGCTGCTGGAAGCAATGCAGGAACGCCAGGTCACCATCGGGGATAACACCTACAAACTCGACGACCCATTTTTCGTCATGGCTACCCAGAACCCGATTGAGCAGGAAGGCACCTACCCGCTTCCGGAGGCGCAGGTTGACCGCTTCATGTTGATGCTGAAGATCACTTATCCTTCGCCGACTGAGGAGCGGGAGATTATGGATCGAAATGCGGAGACGGGCCTCCCCACTGTCTCAAGAGTTATTGCGCCGCAGGATATTGTAAGAGCGCGAGAGGTTGTTCGATCGATCTACGTCGACGAAAAAGTCAAAGAATATATCGTCAACATTGTGCTTGCATCCCGCGAACCGGCCAAATACGCCTTGGCCGATCTGACTGACCTGATTGCTTATGGCGCTTCGCCGCGAGCGACGATCTATCTCAATTTAGCCGCCAAGGCGCATGCCTTCCTCAAGGCAAGGGGTTACGTGACACCTGAGGATATCAAGGCAATTGGGCCGGACGTGCTGCGCCACCGCATTCTGATCACCTATGAAGCCGAGGCGGAAGAAGTGACCAGTGACGATATTGTTTCCAAGATATTTGACGCGGTCGAGGTGCCGTAGATTGTAAGACATGATTCCCAAGGAAGTTCTCAAGAAGATTCGCCGCATAGAGATACGCACCAAGAAACTGGTGAACGATCTCTTTTCCGGCGAGTACCATTCCACCTTCAAGGGGCAGGGGATGGAGTTTGAGGAAGTCCGCCAGTATGAGCCGGGGGATGACATTCGCCTCATTGACTGGAACGTCACCGCCCGCACCGGCTATCCCCATATCAAGAAATTCCGGGAAGAACGCGAACTGTCAGTGGTGCTATTGGTCGACGCTTCCTCGTCCGGCCAGTTCGGTACCAAGGACCGCTACAAGAATGAGACTTCGGCGGAACTGGCTGCTCTTCTGGCTTTTTCAGCTATCAAGAACAATGACAAGGTAGGCCTGATTATTTTCACTGATATCATCGAAAAATTTGTGCCACCGCAGAAGGGCCGTGCCCACGTACTCAGGCTCATTCGGGAGATACTTTATTTCAAGCCGACCGGCCGAGGCACTGATATCGCGGGAGCGCTCGAGTACTTTAACCGGGTGATAAAAAGAAGATCGGTAGTATTTTTGATTTCGGATTTTCTTGCGGAAGGCTTTTACAAACCGCTCCAGATTGCCAACAACAAGCATGACATTATCGCCATGAAAATCACCGACCCTCGTGAAACCAGCTTTGACAACGTCGGCTTAATCGAGCTTGAGGACACCGAGACGGGCGAAGTGCTAATGGTTGATACCGCCTCGAAAGCGTTTCGCCGCGAGTTTGCCGCCCGCGCCGAGGAAGATACTCTGAACTTAAAGAAAGGATTCCAGTTGATCAACCTCGACTTCATAAACATCCGCACCGATCAGACGTACATAGTACCCTTGATCAACTTCTTCAGAATGAGGGAAAGAAAACTGTAGCTGAGGAGAAAAATGTATACCCAGGGATTTGCTTATTGGCGAATTGCTTGTTTATGGCTTATGATCTTGGTCTTGTTCGCCGCTGTTTCATGCAGCAATAAAAGTGGCGACGCCACCGACGCAGTGGAGAGGCATAAGCGTCTGGCCGGGGAGCTGCGCGACAGCAAGCTGTATAACGCCGCTATTGAGGAGTATGTAAAGATTCTGGACAACGAAGACTTGGATGACAAAACACGAGCGAATATTAATTACCTGGTCGCAAAGATTTTCTACGAAAATCTCGAAAGATATGAGGAGGCGGCTGCCTATTACGTCAGAGCACGCGCTCTTGACCCGGAGGGCTCTTTTGTCGAGGAAGCTTCCCGAAAGCTGGTAGCTTCGCTGGAGAAGATGGGGCACATGCTTGACGCCAAACGGCAACTCTCGGCCGCGACCGATATTGACGTCGCTCCACAGGTGCAAGGGGACGTGGCCGTGGCGCGGGTCGGTGGCGTGACTATATGGCTGTCCGAAATTGAACGACAGCTCCAGACTCTACCGCCGGAGATGCAAAAGCAATTCCTGTCACGCCAAGCGAAAATTGCGTTTGTGCACAACTATGTTGCCACCGAGCTTTTGTACCATGCCGCCGTCAGGGAAGACTACGGCAGCGACCCGGAGATAAAACGGCGGCAGAGGATGCTGTACAAGAAGCTGCTGGTTGACAAATATGTCATCGACAAAGTGATGCCGCAGATTCATATTGATACCGCCGATGTACGCAACTACTACCTGGCTCACAAAGAGGATCGCTATGACAATGCTCCCTACGACTCGGTTAAGGCAACAGTGTTTCTCGATTACCAGGGAGAAAAAGCGGAAGCGGCCTTCAGCGATTACATTTCGCAATTGGCCAGGATTGAGAAAGTGGAGTTTCTCGATCACAATGTGAAATAGAGAGATGCAAGCTGGTTGTATGGATATTGAGGATGGCGCAGATGTGGACATCTGCCGCCCACAAGACCGCTCGGTGGCCCACCGCTTGCGGTGGGTTTGCACGGGGGCGCCGTTCGACTCATCCCACCCCGCCAGTGGCGGGCGGTGGGTTTCCAGGGAGATGCCGTTTGGCTCATCCCACCCCAAGGGGTGGGCTATCCGATCACTTAGCGTTGCGACACTTATACTGATGCTGGTGGGATCGGTGTCGGCGCAGAATGAACCTGACACCGTTGAGTCGTTGAAAGGGATCGAGATTGAAACTTCGGTGGACCGGGCGGAGGTCTATATCGGTGACCTCATCACATACCAACTTACTATCATTCATGACTCGACAATTGAGCTTGTTCCGCCTCCTTTAGGAGCAAACTTAGGTGCCTTTGATGTCAAAGACTACGAGTCGGACATAAGGTCGAAGCTTCCCGATGGCAGAATAAAAAGCACAAACAGGTTTGTATTGAGCACGTTCACAACCGGCGATTATGTCATACCTGCTATTCCGGTAATGTTCATCATGTCCGATTCAAGCCGGAAGGTCATCCTGTCGCAAGCGGTGCCGATCAAAGTCAACTCGCTGCTGGCCGCCGCCGGCGCCGACTCGGCTGATATCAAGCCTCTGAAGGCACCCTATGAGTTCAAGCGCGGCCTGAGGTCGTATTATTTCTGGGGAGGGTTGGTCTTACTGATACTTGCGTTCTGTGGAATTCTAATATGGCTGAGGTTGCGAAAGAAAAAAGGTTGGGTTAGGCCCCTTGATCTGCGTCCGGCCTGGGAGATTGCGTTTGAGCGCCTGGCGCTGCTGAAGCAGCAGAGCCTTGTCGCTGAAAGCAAGTATAAGCAGTACTATATCGAACTGACTGAAATTGCCCGCGCGTATTTAGGGCGAATGTATGATATCAATGTCCTCGATATGACCACGGAAGAATTTCTCCTGCTCTTCAGAGAGCGACAATTACCTCCCGGTTTGCATGAGGACATCGGCCGTTTCCTGCGGCATGCCGACCTGGTCAAGTTTGCCAAGTTCGTTCCTGAAAGAGAGCGGGCCGAGTCTGATTTTGATTATGTCCACACAATGATCGAGCAGGTGCGCATCGATTGCGAACGGCGGAAAGCCTTCGCCGTTGATGCGAGCGAATCTAAGAGTAGTAGCGTCACCGAGGGAGCGCTTAAATGAACATCGAGTTTGCCGGGTTGAGCTTTAGCATATTCGAACTGGTTAAGACGACGATTCCTGCCGCGATCATATTCCTCGCTGGCGCTGTGGTTCTGGTCGGAGTACTTTATTATCATCTTCGCAGGAAAAGATTCAAATCGGCCACGATCAAGTATTCCGATGTCAGGATCGTCAGGCGGGCCGGACGCACCCATCGCCAGCAGTATCGATTTATGTTGACCGTCTTACGGATTATGGCGGTGGCGTTGTTTTTTGTCGCTTTTGCCCGGCCTCGTTCCGGGACGGAGTACACAGAGGTAACCTCCGAGGGGATAGACATCATGCTGGCGTTGGACGTGTCATCCTCCATGCAGGCGGAGGATTTCAAACCGCACAACCGGTTGTATGTCGCCAAAGAGGAGATCAAGAAGTTTATCAATCGCCGTGTCAACGACCGCATCGGGCTGGTGGTGTTTGCGCGCTATTCGTACACGCAGTGCCCGCTCACGACGGACTACGGTGTGCTGCTCAACTTTGTCAACCAGGTTGACTTCGGACTGGTTGAGGACGGCACCGCTATCGGTATGGCCCTGGCCAATGGGGTGAATCGACTGCGCGAGTCGGAGTCTGAAAGCAAGGTGATGGTTCTGGCGACCGATGGCGACAACAATGCCGGGGAGATTGACCCCATCACCGCTGCCAATCTGGCGGCCGCTTTTGACATTAAGATATACACTATCGGGGTGGGCAAACCGGGTAATGCTATGTTTCCATACAATGATCCGATATTCGGGAAGCGATATGTCTACCAGCCGACGAAAATTGACGAGACAACCCTGAAGGAAATCGCCAAGCGAACAGGCGGAAAATACTTCAGAGCCCGCTCCGGCAGAGAGCTGGAAGAGATATACTCAATCATCGATAACCTGGAGAAGACCGAGATCAAGATTGCCTCTCACATACAGTATCGTGAGCTCTTTCGGTATTTCACATACGGCGGGCTGCTGCTGCTGGTTCTGGAGATGCTGCTGACAAACACCTACTTCAGGAAGTTGCCTTAGGAGAGGTGTGATGTAATGATACGTTTTACCCATAGGATATTGTCGGGTTACTCATTTCACCCGCCTGAGGCGGGCTCCATTCAGAACCCGACCTACTTTGTCTCTTGTAGGTCGGGTTCCGAGCGGAATCTGCATGTGGCAGATGGAGCGAGAAACCCGACGTTCACTACTACATAGGAGAGCAGAGATCAACCATGCGTTTTGCTGAGCCGATACATTTTTTGATTCTGCTGGGAGTGGCGCTGTTAGGTGTTTTTGTCATTGTGGCGCTTCGACGCAAGAGAAAGCTCATGAGTCGGTTTGGCGACCTGCCGCTGATTATGAAGAATGCACCCTACATCTCCTTTCCCCGGCAGGCAACCAAAGTCATTCTGCTTTTAGCCGCTCTTGCTCTTGTCTCGGTGTCATTGGCACGCTTGCAGTTCGGCACGCACCTTGAGCTGTTGAAGCGGGAAGGGATTGATATTGTCGTCGCCCTCGATGTATCCAATTCCATGCTTGCCCGCGATATGAAACCAAACCGCCTTGAAAAGGCGATCCAGGAAATACGCGGTGTCATCGATCGATTAAAAGGAGACCGAATAGGGCTGGTGGCGTTTGCCGGGGAGGCGTTTATCCAGTGCCCCTTGACGCTGGACTACTCGGCCGCGCGTTTTCTGCTGGGTGCGATGGACAACACCTCGGTTAGCACGCAGGGAACGGCACTGACAGAGGCAATTGAAATGGCCTCCAAAGCCTTTGACCAGAAGGAAAAGAAGCATAAGGTCCTGCTGCTTTTGACGGACGGTGAGGATCACGAAGGGGGAGCGCTTGAGGCGGCTGAAAAGGCGCGCAAAGAAGGAGTCAAGATTTACACGGTCGGCATCGGCAACCCCGAGGGAGAACCGATTCCCATTTTGGACCGCACCGGCAAGCAGGTGGGATTCAAGAAGGACCGAAGCGGCGAGGTCATTGTTACGAAGCTTGACGATATCACTCTACAGAAGATTTCTTTGGCCACCGGAGGCAAGTTTTATCATGCCACAGCCGGTGAAATTGAATTGGACCGAATCTTTGACGAAATCTCAGCCATGGAGAAAAAAGAGCTTGAAGGGACCCTGGTGACACGATATGATGACCGTTACCAGTGGCCGCTTCTAGCGGCGATGCTTTTGATAGTTGGTGAATTCTTCCTGCCGGAAAGGAAAAGACCGAAGCGGAGTGTTACCCATGAGTAAATACATCCTTGCGGCTCTGTTAATGTTGACGTTGACCGTTGTGGACGCTCGCGGTGAGGATCACATTGACCTCGTGAAAAAGGGGAACGAAGCGTTCCAAAAGGGGAATTACAAAAAGGCGCTGGAGTACTACCATCGCGCCGAAACTGACCTACCGGAATCCCCTGAACTCGACTATAACGTCGCCGGAGCGCTGCACCAAGACGGCGGCTACGAGCAGGCTGTAGACAAGTACACCAGGGCTTTGAACACTACCGACATCAACTTGGAAGCTTCAGCGCACTACAACCTCGGAAATACTTACTTCAGAATGGAGGACTACCCAAACGCCATAAAAAGCTATGAAAATACTCTCAGCATCAATCCAAACGATATGGACGCTAAGTATAACCTCGAACTGGCCCGTAAAATGTTAAAAGACCAGATGCAGCCGCAGCAGCAAGACCAGCAACAACAGCAGAAACAGCAGCAAGAGCAGGAGCAGCAACAACAGCAAGAGCAGCAGCAGGAACAGGATCAACAGCAGCAGCAAGATGATCAGCAGCAAGATCAACAACAGCAGGAACAACAGCAGCAACAGCAGGAGAAGCAAAAGGAAATATCTAAAGAAGATGCCGAGCGAATTCTCAATGCCCTTCGCGATGATGAGCAGAATATTCAGAAGAAGATAAAAAGACAGAGGAAAGCAGGAAATTATACTGGGAAGGATTGGTAAAAAGGGTAAGATGCTGATAGAGCGCATCATATTTGTCGTGACGGTCGCGTTGGCATTGATCGCGGCTGTGCCGTTGATTTCCCATGCGGCTGACGAACTCACGGTCGAGGTTGCTCTCGACCGCGATACGATCGGACTGGATGAGCAGGCTATCCTGCAGGTCACAGTTTCCGGGTCGGGACAGAACCTTCCCGGACCGCAGTTGCCGACGCTGCCGATGTTCGAAGTCTACTCTCAGGGGCGCTCAAGCAATATCAGTATTGTCAACGGTCAGATCAGCTCGTCGGTGACATACCGTTATATGTTGCTCCCGAAAAAGCCGGGAACGTTCCCCATCGACCAGATCGCCGTTGTCTACAACAACAAAAGATACAAAGGAAACCGGCTGGAACTTACGGTCCTCAACACAGGCACAGTCGCCTCGCCTCGCCTCGAGGACAGGGCCGTCGACAGGTCAGGCAAGAACAAGGACTATTTTCTTGAGGCTGTTGTTGACAAGAAAAACCCGTACGTGAATGAGCAGGTGACGTTGACGCTGAAGTTTTACACCGCCGTTCAGTACTACGGCAGCCCGGAGCTAAGCGAATCTACCACAACCGGTTTCTGGACGGAGTTACTGGGAAATAAGGCACCTTACCACCAGAAAATCAACAACCGCACCTACAAAGTAATCGAACGAAAGTATGCTCTGTTCCCGACGCAAACAGGCGAGCTAACGATAGGTCGTGCCACTATCCGTTTCACCATCGCCCGCAAAGATAGAAGTTTCCGAGACCCCTTCAACGTCTTTGGAGACTTTTTCGGATCAGGGCAGGAAGTCTCTGTGAGCAGTCGACCGCTCACTATCGACGTCCGACCTCTCCCACAACAGGGGCGCCCGGCCGATTTTACCGGCACGATCGGCAATTTCAGGATCAACGCTATCGCAGACAAAACTCAGGTGGAGGTCAACCAGCCGGTGACGGTCACCATCAAAATAAGCGGCTCCGGAAACATCAAGTCGGTGGCGGAGCCAATCATACCTGAGCTTGATGATTTCCGTGTTTACCGGGCATCGAGCAGTGAAAATGTCTCGAAGCTCCACGACAAACTGGGCGGCACGAAGATTTTTGAGGAAGTTTTCATTCCCCGCCGTCCGGGCAAACTGGAGATTCCGGCTCTGAGTTTCAACTACTTTGACCCCGAGCGCAGCAAATACCGCACGCTCACCACTCGACCCATCCTCGTCAGTGTCATCAAGCCGGAAGGGTATGTAGCCTCGTCCGAACTCCCCTACAGCGCTCCAGATCTGACGATTGGCAGTCGGGCGCGTGATATTCGCTATATCAAGGAGGACATCGGGTCGCCAACGCCCATTGGTAGGTTGCTGCTTTTGACCCCTTTGTATCTGATCCTGAATGGTCTACCAGTGGTTGTTCTGGCCAGCATGATCTTGATTCGCCGCCACCGCGAGAAACTTGCGTCCGACATCGGTTATGCTCGTTCCCGGAAAGCACGCAAGGCGGCCAGACGGAGGTTGGCGAGAGCAAAATCAATGGCAAAGGTCGAACAAGCCGGTGAGTTTTATGCCGAAATCTACATTGCCTTGACATCATATATAGCCGACAAGTTCAACATCTCCCGTCACGGCCTGACAATGGAACGGATAACCGAGTTGTTGCAAGCGAAAGGAGCCGATGAGACACTGATAGAAGACGTCGCAGACCTTGTCCAGAAATGTGACTTTGCACGTTTTGCCCCGGCTTCCATGACACAGGAGGACATTGACCAGTCGTTGGCAATGGCAGAACAAACTATGACCCGAATTGAGGGGCTGAAGCTTGCGTAGTTGTATAGTGACAGCGCTTGTTCTGCTCGTTCTGTTGTTCAATGGACCGGCAATATCGGCGGAGGAGCCCGCTGATGAGTTTGCACGGGCCAATGAACTTTACGAACAAAGAGAATATGACAGCGCCGTTCAGGCGTACGCCAAAATCATCAACGAGGGGGTCGAATCAGCGTCACTTTATTTCAACCTGGGCAACGCCTACTTCAAGAAGGGTGATCTCGGTCACGCCATTTTGTACTACCTGAGAGCTAAAAGACTCGACCCTTCTGACGAAGACATAGTCAGCAACCTTGAGTTTGCCCGGCAGTTTTCGCGCGTGCAGATGGAAGGGGTCCAGTTAAACCCGATCAACAGTTTCCTGATTTCGCTGGTTGACCCCTATCGCATTGACAGCCTGGCATGGGCATCATCGGGTTGTTTCGTGCTGTTTTTTCTTTTTCTCATAATCCGCTTTGGTTTAGGAATCAGTAATCCCGGTGTGCGGATCGGGATCATTTTAGCCTTGATCTTACTTGTTGTGTCGACCAGTCTGACGACGTTCAAGTATAGGCACGAGTTCCTAACACGAAGGGGGGTTATTGTCGCTGAAGAAGCGCCGGTGAAGACGGGACCTACCGAGCAGTCTGATATTGAGCTTCAGGGGGCCCCCGGTCTGGTCGTTGAAATCCTTGATGAGACCGTTGATTATTACAACGTTTTGTTTGAGAATAAACGACGCGGCTGGATTGAAAAACGCTTAGTTGCTGAAATCTAACGACTTACAGCGCCAGTCTTACGTTTATTTAATTGACACTTCCAGCACGACTTTCTATCTTCTGCCTGATATGCTCATAGTGCTGTAGAATGCGATAGAATGATATGGAAGAAAAAACAGTTCTGGGGGGTCATAATAGCCGTTGCGCTCCTGGCGTTCTGTCTCAAGGACGTCAAGCTAAGCGAGATAGAGGCTCTTGTTGGCCGTATCGGTTATCTGTTCTTCGGTCTCTCCTTCGTGTGCACGTTCCTTTTCGTGTTCTTCCGAGGTCTGCGCTGGAGGCTGATGGTCTCCCAGCAGAAAAAGATCGGCGTCATGAGATCCGTTACTCTTTTTTCGGCCGGCCAGATTTTGAACATTGCTATGCCTGCCCTGACCGGTCAGGTGGGACGCATGTTTTTGTTTGCCAAGAAGGAGGGGCTGAAAAAGACGTTCGTTTTCTCGACGATGGTGCTGGAGGTCCTTTTTGACGCTATCAGCCTGGTTATCTTTCTACTGCTGACCTCCCTGGCTTTTGTTTTCCCGGAGGGATATCGTTCTCTGAGCATAATTCTTTCCGCTGTGACTGTCACCCTGCTGGTACTTCTGTATTTGACTTTACATTTTCAATCCGGTCTGGAAGAGTTCGGCCGCAGACACTTTCGCCAACGCCGCCCGGGAGTGTACATAGGACTAAAGAAATTCATCCGCTCTTTTACAAAGGGAATCAAGCTCCTGCGCTCGAGTCAGTACCTGTTGGGCTCGTTGTCCTATTCGCTGCTATCGTGGTTATTCCACCTGTTTGTGGTCTATTTTCTCTTCAGGTCATTTGGTATCGAGCTTCCTATAGCGTCAGCCGCGGCGGTGATGATAATCAACACCCTGGCCGTGATGGTTCCCATTACGCCCGGTAATGCCGGTACCTTTGAAGTGGTGGTCAGCACATCGCTGGTGGCGTTTGCAGTCGGCCGGTCCGATGCCGTTCTGTTCGCCCTGGCGCTTCATCTGCTTGACCTGCTTCCCGTTTATGTGATGGGCTCTGTTTTCCTGCACTTTGAAAAGGTATCGCTCAAGGAGATCAAAGTCCAGCACAAAGACGAGAGGATACTTGACCACCTTTCCGAAGATGGCGTTCTGCTGGAGAAGGAGGAGAGGGTATGATCAAGTCGTTTTTGTACCTTCCGGGCGACGGCGTCAAAGTGATCGATGGCATAGCTGATTTTGACCGGCTGATTCGCCAGGAAAACTGTGTCTTGTGGGTCGATTTGTGCAAGCCCACTGATGAGGAGTCATTTGTTCTCACTCATGACTTTGCTTTTCACCCCCTTGCCATTGAGGACGTGATTGCGGAAAAACCGCGCACCAAAATAGACGACTATGACCGCTACCTCTTTTTGGTGTTTCAAATCGTGGACTATATCGGCCGAGAGGAAGGGCTGAAAATCAGCGAGATCGATATGTTTCTCAGCCGCAATTCAGTGGTCACGGTGCATTATGACGAGCATCGTATCTTCGATTACCTCTATCATCAGGCCGAGCGGGATGAGCGGCTGATGTCGCGCGGGGTGGACTTTCTCTTTCATACCCTGATTGATGCCACCGTGGACAACTACAACACCACTCTTGACATTCTCGAATATGAGGTGGACCAGATTGAGGACGACGTCCTGGGGGCGCCAAACGAAGAGACGCTCAAATCGATTTTTACTCTCCGTCGGGATATTGTCCACCTCAAGAGGATTGTGTTGCCGCAAATGGAGGTGCTCAAGCGCTTCTCCCGGGAGCAGTTCAAACTGATTACCAGTAAGGCCGCCGTATACTTCTCCGACATCCACGACCACCTTGTCCGGGTCAACGAGCTCGCCGATTTTCACCGCGAAATCCTCAACTCCTCGCTGGAGGTGTACTACTCGTCGGTATCCACCAAGACCAACGAAATCATCAAGTTCCTGACAATCTTTACTGTGCTTTTCATTCCGCCGACCTTCTTAGTCGGGTTGTGGGGGATGAATTTTTCTTTCATGCCTGAGCTGGATTGGAAGTACGGATACATCTTTGCTCTCCTGCTCATTTCGGCACTCATATTGAGTCTGCTGCTCTTTTTCCGGAAGAAAAAGTGGCTCTAAGAAATTTCTCGTGAAACTTTCCTTGACAAAGTATAGTATATGTATTTAGATACTTACCGGTAGGTATGTTATGACGGCGGCAAAACGACAGAAGGCACTAAGAATAAAGCAAAGTCCCAAACTCCCTGCGGAAGAACGACGAAATCAACTGCTCAACGCAGCACAGGTCCTCTTTGTTAAGAAGGGGTACCGCGCCACCACCACCGAAGCCATTGCACACCGAGCTGGCTTAACCAAGGGAGCGCTTTATTTCCATTTCAAGAGCAAGGAGGCAATTTTCTCTAAGTTGGTCCAAAGAGCAATCAACCAGTTCGCTGTCGCCTTTGCGCCTGATGTCAATAGGGACCTCAATCCTGGTGATGTGCTAAGGCTTCTGTTCCAAATCGATGCAAGCAGAAGTATGCCACGTACACGACACAGCCTTAACCTCAGGGCCGAGGCGCTGAAACTTCCCCGAATCAAAGCTCATGTTAATAAGGCAGTTCGGGAAATAATTGAGGTTGTGGCGGAGAGCTTAAGTCCCCAGTACGGTCGCACAATAAAGCAGCGACGACAGTTGGCGGTTTTGACTTTCGCTGTACATGACGGTCTGACGCTGGGAAAGCAAATGAGCCCTGATCTTATCGACTTTAATGAGCAAATACAAGTGTTTGCGTCTCTGTTTGAACGACCCAAAAAGACAGCCTCCTCCAAGCGAGGATGAGGCGTTGGGTTGTACGATTGATACTATGGTGAACCAGGTAGCGAGGAATCGACAGAAGGACAGGATGGCAATTGTCATTCTGTTGGTGCTATGTGTCGGCTTGTATCAGGTTGCTGCAGCTAAAACGGCGCTGACTATAACTGACGTCCGTCAGCGCGCCCTCCAGTTCAATCGGACTTATCTTACCTCAAAGGAGGAAGTCTCCAAAGCGCAGAGTGACATCATCAAGGCCCGTGCCGGGGCGCTTCCAAATCTGTCGGCGGGCGGAGCCTACTCGCGCAATTTCATCCCCCCTTCCTTTTTCATGCAGACGAAAGACGAGACGCAAGAGGTCAAAACAGGTTTCAAGAATAGTTTCGGCGCTTCCCTTAGCTTGAGGCAGCCGCTCTGGCAGGGGGGAAAGGTGTTCACGGCTCTTTCGATTGCGAAATTGTATAAGAGGTACTCCGAGAGGCAATCGGAAGCAACAAAGGCAGCGGTGGTTCAGAATGCGGAGGTTTTGTTCTATTCGGCCATCTTACAAAAATCTCGCTTGACAGTCCTTGAGAAAGCCTTCGAGGCGACCAGCCATAACGCGGAGATAATTGAGAAGCTGTATTCGCAAGGGCTGGTTTCCGAGTTTGAGGTTTTGCGCGCCCGGGTGGAAAAGGCCAATCTGCAACCGGCTATACTCAATGCCGAATCGGAGGTGCGGCTGTCGGAAAAGAGGATGAAGTCGTTTCTTGGTATCGAGTTGAACGAGCCAATCGTGCTGATTGAGGAGGCTGGTGACACTTCGCTGGTCGATTTACCGCCACTTGCGGTGCTGATCGACACTGCGCTCGCGAAGCGTCCGGAGATGCAGCAGGCCGATCTTCTGACGGATATCTCACGCAAGGCGATTCGTATTGCTAAAGGCGGGCACTACCCCTCTCTGGATGCCGTCTCCAACTATAGCTGGCAATCCTCCTCCGATGATTTCACACTAAGCGGGCATACCTCTGAATCGTGGACGGCCGGCATAACTCTTTCGATTCCGATCTTTTCGGGCGGATACACGCGGGGTGAAGTAAAGCAACGGCATTCGGAGCATAATCAAGCTAAACTGGCTGCGCAACAGTTGCGCGACGATATCAAGCTGGAAGTGGAGCAGGCATACGATCAACTTGTTCAGGCGAAAAAGGCGCTTGACATTCAGAAAGAGACAATTGCGCAGGCTGAGGAAGGTTTGCGAATTGCCAATTTAAGATACGAGACCGGTGTGGGAACACTGCTGGAAGTGCTCTCGGCGCAGGCTGCCCTCACCGCGGCAGGTAACGCCAGAGCCGAAGCGATCTTCTTTTTCCGGACGGCCGCCTCTCGACTGAAAAAAGCAACGACTATCGATTTTAATTTGTAATAAGGTGATATGAACAAAATGAAACACGTCTTGATATTCCTTTCGTGGACAGCGGACGTCCTCGTCCACCGTCTGCATATTCGAAACGGTGTGATGCGGCGGACGGGGACGTCCGCCGCGCACGGCGCCCGTGTCGTTTTACTTGTGCTCGTGGTGGCTATCTGTTCATGCGGGGGTGATCAGGATGCTGTCGAAAAAGAGCGACCGGCGGTGGCGGTTAAGGTGGCGGTGGTCGGCCTCTCGGACGAGGAAATCGTTAAGACGTACACCGGTACTCTTGAGGGTGAAAAGCAGGCTGTCATCCATGCCAAGATTGCTGAGGCGGTCGAGAGGGTTCATGTCCGTGAGGGAGAGCGCATCAAGGCTGGTCAGGTGCTGATTTCACTTGATAAGTCCGGTCCCAGTTCGCGTTATCAGGAAACGCTTTCCCTCTATCGAAACGCGGAAAAGAACTACAAGAAAATGGAGTACCTGTTCGGAGAGGGAGCGGTCAGTGAATCGCAGTTTGATGCCGCTAAAACTCAGTACGAGGTTAATAAGGCTGGTTTCGAGGCCGCTGCGCAACTGGTGGAGGTTCAATCGCCCATCGACGGTGTTGTTACCTCTCTTAAGGTCTCCAAAGGTGACTTTCTCGGTCCCGGTCAGGAACTCGCAACCGTTGCTACGGTCGACAGGCTCCGCGTAAAGCTTGGCGTCAACGCCGCCGACATCGGGTCGGTAGCACCGGGGACCGTGGTTACTGTTTCTTCTGGAGGTGCAACTCAGACGGTCGAGGGAATAATACAGTCGGTTGCCCGCTCGGCTGATCCGGTCACTAGAACATTTCAAGTTGAAATCGTCCTTGACAACAGCGAAGGGGCGTTGCGACCGGGGGTCTTTGTCCGGATCAATGTTCCCCTGGAGCAGCTTACCGCGGTGATAGTTGTTCCCCGGCAAGCGGTAATCGCTCGCCGCTGGGGGGAAGCGGCTTTTGTAGTCTCCAATGGTATCGCGCATGAGAGGGAAGTGAAAATCGGCGCGGACCTTGATGGCCGGATTGTGGTTGTCTCAGGACTCTCCTCGGGTGATACGGTGGTGACCCTGGGTCAGGACTACCTGCAGGACGGGGTTGAGGTTATTATCACTGATATATTTGAAGGCGAGCAATGAAGCTGGCGGAAATATCAATCAAGCGCCCGGTCTTCGCCACGATGATGATCGGTGCTCTTTTGGTTTTAGGGATCTTTTCCTATACGGAGCTGTCGGTCGATCTCCTTCCTGAAATGGACTTCCCAATTGCGACAGTTGTCACCATCTATCCCGGCGCTTCGGCAGAGACGATGGAGAGTGAGATAACCAAGAAGATCGAGGATGCTGTCAATGAGGTTTCTGGAATCCGCGATATTACCTCGCAATCATTGGAAGGCTACTCGCTGGTTATCATCCAGTTTGAGCTTGAGAGAAAAGGGGCTGAGGCTACTCAGGACGCGCGCGAGAAGATTTCTGGCATTCGAGCTGACCTTCCTGAGGATATTGAAGAACCGGTTGTCAGCCAGGTTGACCCACTCGCCACACCGATCCTTTCAATTGCCGTCTCCGGCGAACGATCACCCAAAGAGATAACGGAACTTGTCAAAAACGTTATCAAAGAGCGACTGGAATCGATTTCGGGGGTGGGCAGTGTGATGCTGGTCGGCGGTCAGGAACGGGAAATCTCAATTGCCCTCAATCCGGAGAAAATGGAGTCGTTTGGGGTCACGGTAAACGATGTGAAGGGCGCTATCGCCGCGGCCAACCTGGAGATACCGGGTGGGCGAGTCGATGAGGCTTCCCGCGAATACGTGGTTCGAACGTCCGGTAGGCTCAACCGGGTTTCTCAGTTTAGTGACATAATCGTCAAGGCAGAGTATGGCTCACCCGTATATCTGAAGGACATTGCTACCATCGCCGACACTATCAAGGAGCAGCGCTCGCTGTCACGCTACAACGAGTTGCCCGCCGTCTCACTGAGCATCATCAAGCAGTCGGGAGCCAACACAGTGGAGTTAGCCCACAGAGTCAATCAGACATTGACCTGGCTCCAGGAGGAACTGCCGCCCGATATTCGCATTGAGGTCGTTGATGACAACTCTGTCTTTATCGAGGACTCAATTCACGAGGTCTTGTTCAATATCGAGTTTGGTACTCTTCTGGCGGTTATTGTCATCTTTCTGTTTTTGCTTAACATACGTCCGACCATTATTACCGGCCTTTCCATTCCTATCTCACTTATTGCCACCTTCACGCTGATGAAAGCCCTGGGCTTCACGATTAACATGATGACCCTTATGGGGTTGTCGCTGGCGGTTGGAATTTTGATCGATGATGCTATTGTAGTTATTGAAAACATTTACCGTCACATGGCAGAAGGCAAATCGGCTATGGCGGCAGCCTTCTCAGGCACCAAGGAGATAGGTCTGGCGGTGGTAGCAACGACGTTTTCCATCGTGGTGGTGTTCGTGCCGATTGCGTTTATGTCGGGAATCGTAGGACGATTCTTTTACCAGTTCGGTATGTCGGTAGCCTTTGCAGTCGTTATATCGCTCTTTGTAGCCTTTTCGCTGACGCCGATGCTTTCGTCTCGGTATCTCGAGAAAAAGGAGCCGTTGGGTAACAGGAAAGGCGTACTCGGCGCGGTGGCTCGGTCTCTTGGTGTTATCTGGCAGCCGATTGAGAAAGTTCTTAGCTACTGGAACATCTTTTTTGAGGCGGTAAAACCTGCCTACAAGAAGCTGCTGGCCGGCGCTTTGAGAGCGCGGTGGCTGGTGGTCATGATTGCTATCCTATCACTTGCGCTCGCTTTCTTTGTAGCTCAATTCATCGGGACGGAATTTATCGCTGAGATGGATCAGGCGAAACTTGCAATTGATATTGAAACCCCCCCCGGAACAAACCTGACTGAAACCTCAAAGCGCTTCGAAGAAGTGGAAGGGATTGTCAAAGGATTGGTTGAGGTTGCGGCAACCTACGTTACCATTGGCGCCGGCAACGATCCGGTGACGCAGGGCCGGATTCTGGTCAAGCTGACTGATGAAAGCGAGAGGGAGCTCTCGGCCCGTCAGTTAATGGACTCCGTTCGTGTTATGTTGAGGACAGTGCCGGGAATCAAATATGCGGTAGGTCGGGGCGAAAGTGAAGGAGGAATGCGCAAGCCGGTTGAGATTTCCATTCGGGGGGATGACGTCAAGGAACTGACGCGGCTGACCTATCGCGTGCAGGCTATCTTTGATGGTATTGAGGGAACGACGGACGTTGACAACACCCTTCAAGAGGGTAAGCCGGAAATCCAACTCAAAGTTGACCGCAAGCTGGCTGGTGACCTCGGCTTGAACCTGGGTGAGATTGCCATGACAATCAGGTCTTTAGTCGAGGGTGAGGTTGTGACTCACTACAAAGAAGAGGACGAGGAATACGATGTCCGTATCAGGCTCGAGGAGGGATTTCGTTCCTCGAAAGACGATGTGGGCCGGATCCTCATACGAAGCCGGAACAAGGATGATCATGACAATAATCTCTTGATTCCGCTGGACCGGGTGGCACGGCTGACCAAGGCGAGCGCAATCGGAGAATACAATCGCTATGACCGCCAGCGGGAAGTGCGCGTCAACGCTAACGTCCTTTCTACGGCTTTTGCAGGAACGGTGACAGGTCTGATAGAGGAGCAGACCGACGAGATAAAACTGCCGCCCGGCTACAAGATTTTACCCGTTGGTACTGCTAAGATAATGAGAGAGTCATTTACTCACATCTTCAAAGCTCTCGCCCTTGCAGTTATCTTTATATATCTTCTTTTGGCCTCGTTGTATGAATCTTTTATCGATCCCTTCTCGATCATGCTCTCCTTGCCGTTGTCGCTGGTTGGGGCTATATTGGCGCTGTTGGGATCGTCGTTTTCGATGATCTCCCTAATCGGGATTGTCCTGCTGATGGGGTTGGTGACCAAAAACGCTATTCTTTTGATCGATTTTGTGAAACAACAACGGCAAAAGGGTGTTTCAAGATTCGATGCTATTTTGATTGCCGGACCTGTCAGATTGAGACCAATTTTGATGACCACCTTTGCTATGGTGTTTGGCATGTTGCCTCTGGCGCTTGGTATTGGACCTGGTGCCGAGATACGAGCACCGATGGCGCGAGCGGCGATTGGAGGAATTATTTCATCGACGCTGTTGACTTTGGTGGTGGTGCCGGTTGTTTACACTCTTATTGAAGACTTTTTCGGTCTCTTTCGAAGGAGCGGCCAAGGGATTCAGACGAGGGTGATAGAGGAACCGGCAAAACATGAGTGACCTGATCGTGCCCGGCAAATCGCTGGGTTACTCTAACATCTACCTTGATTTTTTAAAGGGACAGGATTCGGCCAGGCATTTTTTCCCTGCGGCAGGTATCGAAGATGTAGCCACAGGACTTGATGCCATTTCTTACGACCGCGAGGAAATCGTGGCTGTCCTCGAACGGCAAAACCGCGCCTTTGGCGCCTCAAATGAGACATTTGCCAACATCGAGAAACTGAAGGATAAAAAGGCGCTTTGCGCCTTTACCAGCCAGCAGGCATGTCTGTTCGGAGGGCCGCTTCTGATTATTACCAAAGCTCTTGCCATAGTGAAGGCGGCTCGCCGGTATTCCGAGCAACTTAATCGCTCGGTTGTCCCCGTTTTCTGGATCGAAGGCGACGATCACGACTTCGCCGAGGTAAATCACACCTGTGTGCTCGACCGTCAGGGGGAAGCTGTCCGAATCTCCTACGAGACGCCTCCAGCGGTAGCGCTGCCGACGGCCGAAATCAGATTCTCGGATGAAGCTCAGCTTGAAAAGGCAAAAGGAGATCTCAAAACGGCGCTGGGTGACACCGATTTTACGCCTGAGCTGTATGATCTGATTGACAGCTCGTACACGCCCGACAGTACCTTTGTCACAGCCTTTGGCAAGTTGATGGCGCGTTTGACCGGTCAGTTTGGTTTGATACTGTTCTCACCGAGCGACCCCGCGGTCAAGGGGTTAGCGGCTCCTTTTTTTACGGAGATTCTGAACAAGCAGGATGAACTGCACCATGTGATAACCACGACCAACCAACTTATCGAGCGGCACGGATACCACCTGCAGGTGCAAAAGAAAGACAACGCCACGCACATGTTCTGGAATCTGGACGGCCGCAAACCGGTCACACGTGAAGGAGGGGACTTTTTAGTTGACGACAGGCGCTATACCGAGAATGAGTTGCGTCAGTGCATAGATGAAAGCCCTGACAGGGCTTCGCCGGACGTCATACTGCGACCGGTGCTGCAGTCGTACCTGTTTCCGGTCCTGACCCAGAAGGGCGGGCCGTCGGAGATTGCCTATCTGGCACAGATCAATCCCATCTTCGCGCTCTTTGGCCTGGCAGGGCCGTACTACATGGCGCGTCCCTCGCTCACATTTATCGAGAAGCGGTTTGAAAAACTGATGTCTGAGCACGAAATCACCTTTGAGGAATTAACAGGCGACATTGAGCAGGTCGTCAACAGGGTGCTGGCTAAATCGTTTCCTGAGAATCTCGACAGCAAGTTTGAGCAGCTCCGACATGACGTTGAACACCGTTTCGGCGAGTTTATCGAAGAGTCTCTGGCGTTTGATCCGACCCTGCGGCAGTTTGGCACACAGATGTACGGCAAGATTGATTTCACGCTGAAGCAGTTTGAAGGCAAGGTGTTTACCTCGCACAAGAAAAAGTCTAAAGATATCCACGATCGCGTTTATCGGCTGCAGCATGCGATTTATCCCAACCGTGCCTTGCAGGAGCGGACATTAAATGTCACTTATTTTCTCTCCCGCTATGGATTCGGTTTCATTTCGTTTATGTACGACAAAATCGACTGCGAACAGACGGCTCATCAGGTTGTTCACCTTAAGGAGTTTCAGGAGTAGATGGTAATAGGCATCACCTGTTATCCGGTGGCCGGCGGCTCGGGAGTTGTCGCTACCGAACTCGGCCAGCAGCTTGCCGCTCGCGGGCATCAGGTGCATTTTGTCTCATCCGCGCTGCCGTTTCGGCTCGATCGCTACCAGACCAACCTGATGTATCACGGCGTAGAAACGACCGCCTACCCGCTGTTTGAGTATCCTCCCTACACGTTGACGTTGGCGGCGAAGATGGCTGAGGTCACGCGCAATTTCAAACTGGACATTCTGCATATGCACTATGCCATCCCACACGCCACCTGCGCCTACCTGGCCAAGCAACTTCTTGGCACTCAGAACGAACGGCAGCCGAAGATCATAACCACCCTGCACGGCACGGACATAACGCTGGTCGGCTCCGATCCCTCGTTTTATGACATCACCCGCTTTTCTATCCTGTCGTCCGATGGCGTGACGGCGGTGTCAAAGTATCTTGCCGATGAGACGAGGGAAGTATTTAAGATTGAGAAGGAGATTCGAGTAATACACAATCTTTTCGACCCCAAGCGGTTTAAGCACTCGACAAGCGATTGCACGCGCAGTGAGTTTGCCAAGGACGATGATTTCCTGATTGCTCACATCTCCAATTTCCGGCCGGTCAAGCGGACCCTGGACGTCATAGACATTTTCGACAAGATAAGCACCGAACTGCCGGCAAAGCTGCTTCTTGTCGGCGAAGGTCCCGATACTATTCTGGCTCGGCGACAGATCAATAAGAAGAATCTGAGCGACCGGGTTATCTTCATGGGTAATCAGACGCGTGTCGAAGCGGTGCTACCATGGGCTGACCTTTTTCTTTTGCCGTCGGAAGAGGAATCGTTCGGCCTGGCGGCGCTGGAGGCGCTGGCCTGCGGCGTGCCGGTGATCGGCTCTTCCGGCACTGGCCTGGCTGAGGTCGTGGATGATTTCACCAACGGCTTCTTGCTTCCCGTCGGAGACACTACGTCGATGGCCAGAGCCGCTATTTCGCTTTTGAAAAACGGGGAGCGTCTGAAGCAATTCAAGAAAGCAGCGGTCGAACTGGCGCTGAAGAAATTTCCCGCTGAGAAGATTGTCTCTGAGTACGAAGGCTTTTACGAGGAAGTGCTCAATGCCTGAGCTGGAGAAACTTGACATCTTGGCAATTGCCGCCCACCCCGATGACATTGAAATCACCTGCGGCGGGCTTTTGATAAAGATGTCCAAAATGAGTCGCAAATCAGGAGCGTTAGACTTGACGATGGGGGAAATGGGGACGCTGGGCGACACAGGTGAGCGTGAGGCCGAGGCTGCCGCCGCCGCCAAGGTTTTGGGTTTGTCCTATCGCGAAAACTTCTCGCTTCCTGACTCGGCTTTGGAGTTCAATCAGGAAAACAAGTTGAAAATTGCCACCGTCATCAGGGCGATGCAACCGGAACTGGTCATTCTGCCCCACTGGCAGCAGCGTCATCCCGATCACCGCGTTTGTTCGCAGTTGGGATACGATGCCTGCTTTCTGGCGGGGTTGAAGAAGCTTGACGTCGAAGGCGAGCCGTACCGCCCGCGCAAGATCATCTACGTGTCATATTTCCGTAACACTGACTACTCATTTTTGGTAGACATTTCCGATGAGTTCGAGCAGAAGTGTAAGGCGGTGGCGTCTTACCGCTCACAGTTTGCCGACCCGGTTACGGCCAAACATATCTTTCAGCAGGATGTTGACATCTTCGACTTGATGCGCACCCGCGCTGCGGCGTTAGGGCAACTGGTCAATGTCAAGTACGCCGAGGCCTACACCATCAAAGAACAGATGCTCATCGACGACCCGCAGAAGATGCCGGTGCGGTCGGTGTGACAGTTGTAGGGCAGGGCTATGCTGACATCCGCCGTAGTCAAAAACCTCGCCGAGGCTGTCGGCTTTGATCTGTGTGGCATCACCACTCCGGAAGTCATCACTGAGGCCAGAGAGCATCTCTTCCGCTGGCTGGAAACAGGTTATCACGGTGAAATGGAGTGGCTGGCGTCCACCAAAGAGAAGCGGGTGGATCCATCAAAGCTGCTGGAGAACGTGCAGTCGATCGTCATGCTCGGCCTCAATTACTACCAGCCCAACTCTCAGGAAATACCACACGGTTCCGGACGCGTGGCAAGATACGCCCGGGGGAAAGATTATCACAATGTCGTAGCAAGAAAGACCAAACATTTAATTTACAAACTGCGCGAGAACCTCGGTTCAATGTCGTCCCACGACTTCTACTGGTGGGTTGACTATGGTTCGTTTCTGGAAAAAGCCTATGCCCAGAAAGCTGGGCTGGGGTTCATAGGCAAGAACTCGCTTCTTATTAACCAGCAATTCGGCTCGTGGATATTCCTCGCGGAGATTTTGACGACTGTCAAGCTTGAGCCGGACAACCCGCAAACCATCAGTCACGCCACCTGCGGCGAATGCCGATTATGCATCGATGCCTGCCCCACCGGCGCCATTGTGGCCGATAGAACGGTCGACGCGACACGGTGTATCTCTTATTTAACGATCGAGAGACCTGCTGATATACCCGACGCGCTGGTAAAACAAATGGACAGCCTGATATTCGGCTGTGATATCTGTCAGGAAGTCTGCCCGTACAATGAAACGGCCATCCTTGCCCGACACAAAGAGTTCCAACCGGATAACGGCGTCGGAGAGTTTCTCGATGGCCGGCAGGTCCTGCGCTTGCAGACCAGAGATGAGTTCTTAACTTTAACCGCCGGCACGCCTCTGACCAGACCCAAGCTGGATGGCCTCCAGCGCAATGCCCGGATTGTACTGGACAATCAGGGTCGCAAGCGACAGTGATATAGTTCTTTATTATGCACGGTCAGGAATCCTTTCCTGACCGAACCATGTAGCTGTCACCAAAGGATTCGTGACGGCGCTCGAAAAAACCAGTGTCGCCAGCAACGGTGATTCTCTTTGTGGGGCCGCCCTGCTAAGGAGCAGCCCCAAGTCAACAATCGTGCTTGCCGTCACGGGCAGGCTGCCGGCGCCGGGCCCCCAAAGAATATGTAGTTGACTAGATAGGTCAGGTCCACCACATTTATGCCACCGTCGCCGTCGACATTACCCTCCTCAGGGCAGGGAGGAGAGTCACCGCTGAAAAAGATGTATTCAACCAGGTAGGTCAGATCAGCGACGTTGATCCCATCGCTCGGATCATAGTCCACGTTGCCTCGCAGAGGCGGGATACAACAGACGCCTTGACAGGGCGGCCTGATATGGTCGAGAAACCATTTCTTAGCTTTCCGCACGTTCTCGTACAGGGAATCAACCGTGCCATTCTGCACGGAGGTAATCACACTGTAAATGTACAGGGTATCCTCCGCGCCGATAGTGTAATCCACAAAGTAGGTCATAACGGCGTGCTGATCAGTCTGGTCAGGATCGGCCGAGTAGCCGGGCTGTTGCATATTATTGTACAGCTCCTCGGCCACAAAGCCGTTGTGTGGCCAGACCCAGGTTGCGTTGTCGGCAGTGTAGGCGCCGTAAGGACCCGTCGCGGTATCCAGCGCACAGCTATCATTCATATAAAAGCCCAAGAGTGCTTCCCCGCCGAAACGGGCATCGTTGGGCTGGCATCCTTGGCCATTAGATTCGATCCCCTGTTCGTAGATCAGCTTGTGATCACTGCTGTATCCCCCTACATTCTCGGCTTGAGTCCAGTCAGAAGGGATATCCCAGTCGATGGCCTCGCCGATGGTCAGGCCCCAATGCGAGGAGTCGTTGTAAGAATAAAGACGCAGGCACTGGATGACAAACTCACAGCTATCGGGCTGCTTGGGAGCCCACCAGGTCTTTTCCAGAGCAAGGGTCGAATCGCTGGTTACAAACGTTCCCGTCTCGTATTTCTCGTACTCGCTGGTCACAACGGTAGGCACTGCCAGGTTACGGTCATAAACAATAATATAGGAGTTCTTGAACCATAGGGCCCAGTTGTCAAAATACTGAATATTATCGCCATCCACCCTCATATAGCACACAACCGGCGACCCGTCAAAGACATACACGTCCGCATTCGGGTCGCAGTCCCCGAAGGCGGCGTAATCCAGATTGTACGTGCCGTAGCCCCCATTGCCAGAATTACCGCCGGGGCCGACAACCAAGCGGGTACAGGTGGTTCTCACTGTGTCCCAGTCACAGGCATCTCCTACCCCGTCGCCATCACTGTCCGTTTGACCGGGGTTGTAGGCATATGGACAGTTGTCATCAGGACAGGTGTTGTATGGAAAACCGGGATTACCAAAGCCGTCGCCGTCAGAATCGGTGCACGCATCGCAGGAGTCACCCACACTATCACGATCCCTGTCCTCTTGAGCAGGATTATACACCAAAGGACAATTATCGTCCGGACAGTCGTTTTCCGGGTGACCCGGATCGCCAAACCCGTCGCCATCGGAGTCAAAGCATACCGCGGGCCTAAGCACGAACACGCGGGTCTCAGAATAGTCCGACGAATCACCATTTGATATTTTGAATGCTTTCACTCGCCAGTAGAGAGCGGTGTTCAGGGGCAGCACACTCGTATCTTTCGTCATGCTGGAGTTAATAGTCCCCAGGGCAAACAAAAGCGAGGAGAAATTCGAATCATAGGCGACTTGAAGGCGATAATAATCATCATCGATCTTCCAACACGTCGCCCAGTCAAACCTCACACTGTCGATCAATGTGTCGCCGTCAGAAGGGGCTATCAGTCGCGGTTGAAGAAGCGGTATCTCCCAGTTGGCCCCGAAGACGTCTTGGTTGCCGTTGCGGGAATCCGTCCAGACGGCGTTGACATGGTCTTTGAAGGCCGTCACGCCGATGTACTCGGCGATCTTGCCGGCCATCGGGTCCATCGGTTCCGTGGGAGCCAGGGCCGGATTAGAAGCTATCGGCTGATGGGGAAGTGACTTCTTCAATTGATCAGGGTCTATCGAGACCTCGGAAATCCGGTGGTTGATCGTGAATGTTTCGCCGCCGTCGAAAGAGTAAGCTGCAAAAACGTCAAACTTGTAGTGATTGATCGGATCGGTTCTCTGGTCATACCAGATGGCTATCAATATCCCCTCTTCGTTGCAGAACAGCCAGGGATGGAACTGGTCATACATTGCTCCGTAACCAACATAATCGTCGTTTATGAAAATCGGCTCCGACCAGGATGCTCCGCCGTCGGAGGAACGGATGAACTCGATATTGTAATCGTAGTAAATGGGATTATTGTAGTAATCCATATTGGCATAGGAAATGTAAAGGTTGCCATCGAAAGGCCCCCCGCTGATATCGGCCGCGGCAATGGGGGCGTTGTAGACGTCTATATCCCCGTCAACAAAACCCCAGTTTCCCACAGTATGGCGGATTACTTCCGGATCCGTCCAGCTCACTCCTCCGTCAGTGGACTTGACTATTTTGAGGGAGGTGTAGTAATCGCAGGTGATAGTATCCAAGTCACCGCCTACCCAAAGCGTGTACACGGAGCCATCACTACCCACCAGGGGGAAAGCGAACTGCCCGGCATCCAAATCGCCCCAGCCGCAAGGGCTGCCGTCCTGGATCGGCCCTACGATTACCGTATCCTCAAAGCTGGCCGCACCGTCGATAGAGCGGCAGAACATTATCCGGTCGGGGTTGGGAAAGCGGGTCCAGGCCACGTATACGTTGCCCGAGTGCGGGCCTGTAGTCCGGTCGACGATAATGTACTGTTTGTCTTCAAAATAGGGGCCGATAGTGTCCACGACAGTGACTGGCCCGGTCCAGCTCAGTCCCTTATCGGTGGACTTGAGAAAGGTTATGTATGATGAATCATCATTTGTCCCTAACGGCTCATAATCAAGCACCGATATGTAGAAGTTCCCGTCTCGGTCGACGGTCAGGCAGGGGTCCGACTGGCGCGAGAATATCTGCATTAACGGGCTCAACATGGAATCAGTCCAGGTATTGCCAGCGTCGGTGGAGCGGCCGATTCCGATCTGACGATAGCCAAGGCGAAAGTCACGCCAGTCGGCGATAACAATATTGCTGTCGGTCGGGCAGACCCAGATTTGCTCTTCGTTTTGAAGTTCGGGCGACGGCGAAGAGATCTGATAGTTGAATGGTATCGGCATGTTTGCCAGGGCGATAACTCCCAGCAATGCCAAACCCACGGCAGCGCTAAGTCTTGTGATCTTCATAATACAACTCTCCTCAAAAGGCAAGTAACGGGAGGTATTCGGTTTTTTCCTGTTTCGTCAGATAAGATAACTCCTTAAGCCTCTTTTGGCAACTGAAAAATCAAACTGGTCATGCAATGGGTGTATCGAGATAAAGGCGACCTCGTGGCTTGACTGTTTGGGGATAGCACCCGTGTATGCCTGCGAGAAGTCAACTGGTGAGCTTAGCCAGGCGGGCGCGGGCATCCTTGATTTCTTTTAACTCAATCTCTGGGTTTCCCCAGTATCTAAGCATCTCCTCGTAGTTTTGGATTGCCTCCTCGGTGTTTCCCAGACCCTCGTTGGCGATGCCGAGCAGGTACCGGATGTAAGGGTAGTGAAAACCGGAAGTCAATTCATGGCGGCCTGACACAAATCGCTGCAGGATTTCAATCCCGCTCTCATACTGACCGGACAATACCCTGAGATAGCCGGCTAACCTCACATTGCCCCCACCCTCCTGTTGTTGCTGCTTTGCCAGCTCTTCCGTTGCTTCAATCATGGCTGCGGTATCAAGCTGACAGCAGGCTTCAAAAAGCTGCTCAACGAGGTCAGCCAGCGGCCGCAACTGTGAAGGCATTCGAGACTTGAATTCATCGAGAGATTCCTTGAAGATCGGTCTTGCTTCAGGTTCAGTTTTGTAATCAATACTGACTAGTCGAATCGGATGATCAAGACCCTGAAACGGATTAGCCCACCGATACGCCTGCCGACTGTAAAACAGCGCACTGTCAGGCAAACCGTACCTCTCGTAATAGATCGATATTCCTTCCAAGGCATTGAAGATAATGGCGCTATCGCCAGTCTGCTTTGCTTGCTCCATTGCTTGGAAACGGAGGTCTAGACTGCTTCTGAACTTTCCCGACCAGTTGGCGAGATTGGCACGAGCGTGGTAATAGTCCTCCATTCGATAAGGATCATGTCGGTACCTATCCGCAAACCGGTCGAGATATTGATGAGATTGTTCAAAGTCTCGCTTGCGGATATACAGATTACTCAGGCGCAGGAAGGCATCAGGATTGTCGGGAAACCGTGACAGTAAATCCTGACATTCGTCAATGGCCTCGTCGAGCTTGCTCTGCTGTGCGTACAAAGTTGCCAGTCGTATGTATGGGTAGGGTGATTCGGGATGATATGTGCGAATGAGTTTTTCATATTCAATCGCCTTTTCAAGGTTGCCATATTGTTGATAAACTTGAGAATAGAATGACAGCGCCAGTTGATACTGCGGGTCGATCTCCAACACCGTGTCAAGGTGAGCAAATGCCGACGCCGTGTCCTGGGTAAAAGCGACGAAAACGACTGCATAGAACGTACGGCCTTCCTTGTCGTCAGGATAATGATTGATGAATGTTTCCAGCCTGACAAAGGATTCGTCGAGTCTCTGTTCCAACCAGAAGCCGGAGTAAATGTCCAGCAGGCTCCTTTCCCGGAGAGGGAGTCTGCTTTTGTACTCTTGCGCTAGCGCAAAATACTTGGCACCCTCCTGCTGACGCCCTCGAAAAACATTCGCCATACCGATGCGCATGTACGCCAGGGCGAACCTGGGGTCGATCTCCAAGGCCCGGTTGAACTTGTCGATTGCCTCCTCGTATAATTCGAGATCGAGTTTTTCCACACCTTCATGATACAACCGGTAGGCTTCCGGCGAAGAAGAAATCAGCTCGGAAACGCTTACTGTAGATGACGCCAGCTCGGAGATATTGAGCCCGTCGGCTATTTTCTCGGTCAAACTGTCGACCAGGGCAAAAGCATCTTTGCCCACCACTTTTTCGCCAAGGATTATCTTCCCCGTGGCGACTTCTTCCAGGCGAGCATCAATCCTGATATTGTCGCCCAGCTTGTACAGCGACCCCGACAGAAGATTGACGGCCCCCAGCGCCCGGGCGGCGTTGAGTATCTCGGCATGAGTATATGAGTCAGCTTCACTTTTCTTTTCACGATGAAGGTAGTCCAGCACCCGCTGCCGGCTGATCAGATTGATTGCCTGACTCTGCGACAGGTCGGTAAGGAGAATTTCCGGTAGCCCGGTCTCAAGCCAATCGAGCTCCGCATCGCCGGTCTTGTTTTCAAAGCTAATGATGGCGAGGTTGTTTTCACCTGCTTGCAAAGCAGGAATGTGCATCCCATCGTCTGTTCTTAACCAACTCACAGCGATAACAACAAGCGCCATGAGTGCTATCACCAGCAAGGTCAGGCTCCCTACGCCCAATTTGAGTGTGCGTACTCTGGGGACCGCTACCGAAATATCGCTCACGGCGGACAGGCTTTCCGTAGGGCCGCTGTCGTACTGGCGCCGGAGATTTCGTAAATCTACGACAAGGTCACGGGTGTCCTGATACCGGTCACCGGGGTCTTTTTGGAGACATTTGTCAATGATTCTCTCCAGTTCGATCGGAACGTTCTGGTTTTTCAGATGCGGCGACTCCGGCCTGGCCTCGAGAATCTTTGCCAGAGTCGAAACGGGGGAGGAGCCTGTGAAAGGTAGATAACCAGTGGCCATCTTGTACAACAGGACGCCAAAGGAGAAAATGTCCGACCGTATGTCTACCTCTTCGCCCCGCGCCTGCTCCGGTGACATGTAGGAAACGGTGCCGACAATATTCCCCGCCTTGGTCAACTGCTGGGAAACTGTTTCGGTGCTGTCGTCCTTATCGCCCCACTGCAGCGCATCAAGCGGTTTGGCCAGGCCAAAATCGAGAATCTTCGGCTCATCTTCTTTGTTGACCACGATATTGAGCGCCTTGATGTCGCGGTGCACAATGTTGATTTTGTGGGCAGCGGCGAGACCCGAAGCGATTCTTTCAGCAAGACGGACAACTGTTGCCATATCGTTGGGGTGATGCTGCAGGTAATCCGTCAGAGGCTCACCCTGGACATGCTCCATAACGATATAGTTCATTTCCCGACCGGTGGTGGGGTCTGCAATGGCGCCGATGTCATAGATAGCCATAACGTTGGCATGGGATATCTGAGCCGCCGTCTTTGCTTCCCGCTGAAAACGTTGCTGCCTCTCGGCGTCATCAAAATAGTCAGCCGGAAGCACCTTCAACGCCACCTGACGATTGAGCTTCTGGTCTTCGGCCAGGTACACCTCACCCATACCACCCTCGCCGAGCTTTTTGACTACTTTGAAATGCGCAATCATCTGGCCGGGATTTAACATGGTCTGTCCTTCTTTATGAGCAGCATGGTAATGTCATCTGACCGGGGCGATTCTTTGACAAAGGCTTTGATATCATCCAGCAGGCTGTGAGCTATTTCTTCAGGTGGGTCATCTCTGACATCGGTCACCAGACGCTCGACTCTTTCATCGCCATAAAATTCTTCCCCTCTTACGGCCTCGGTGATACCGTCGGTGAACACAAACACCAAGTCCCCGTCGCTCAGCTTGACTATTTCCTCGGTCCAGCCGCTGAAATCAAACGCTCCAATCATGGTCCCGGACGCTTCCAGATACTCGATTTTTCCATCTTTTCGGAAC
>Ga0307437_1000255_pt1 | contig 44150 bp, 41 predicted proteins | sample SalMarWE160390MG_FD_202146 | JGI IMG/M metagenome (GOLD analysis project Ga0307437, IMG submission 202146) | Salt marsh sediment microbial communities from the Plum Island Ecosystem LTER, Massachusetts, United States - WE1603-90 | ecosystem: Environmental > Aquatic > Marine > Intertidal zone >...
GTCCCACTACAGCTGCCGGCCCGGAAAAAGAGGCCACCACGGCGATCTTGATGGTATCGCCGGTGGGGACCACCGGATTGTTGGGATCAAAGTCGGACATGTCCGACATTCGGGTTATGTCAAATGTGACATTGACCGCCATGGCCCGGGGCAGGCCCAGCAAGCACAGACACCATACAACGACGATCACCGTTAACACTCTCTTAGTCATCTTCATCTTTACCTCTTTAACAAAACGAGCGGCGAATGAATGGTCTCTTTGGGGACGCCGGTGCGTTCGGCACGTATCACTCATTTTCATTTTTTTCACCTGTCGTGAAGCCAGCCTCAATCCCAATGAGCTGTTATCATAGACAGCTTCTCTGCGGTTTGTCAACAAAAATCTGATTATTGTTTTGTCTATAATTTGATTAATCATCCATGAAGAATCATAGCTGCCCGCATACGGGATTCAATCTCACAAGATGACAAATATGATAATTTGCTTTATTTACAGGAAGTTACGTAACTTTATGTATTATAATGCGGACGCACGTAAGGAGTAAATGATTCGATATGCACTACTACCCGTTGTTGAGTGTAGAGCAGGGCTATACGTTGAGTGTATAGCGTTGCTATAAGGTCGGTGCGGTGCTGTTTTTTGCACAGAGTTACCAGGATCCACATGCCTGTGCGGGATTTGTGACCGGTAGATTTCAATGAGGGAAGATGGTAAATAGACCGACGATGGCCGAACTACTGCCTGGGCATAAACACGGTTGCGATAGCCTATCAATCGAGGAGTTGCCCTTCAGCCGTGCGCAAATCGCCGTTATGCAATGAGAAAATAGCGTGGGATGTATATTATGACCATGTAGCTTCAACATGGCGGATAAATAACTCGGCATCCTCAGGGCAGGTGATGATCCGGACCTCCAACCCCTCGAAAGGGCTTATGTCAGCGCAGGCAGTGGAACACCCTACCACAACCAGGACCAGGGAAATTCCGTCGCTGTCTGCCTCCACCAGGGATACCTTCCCCCTGAGCCTCTCTTCGATCCCCTTGACGAGGGCCACGCGGTCGTAGTTGGGATTGCAGCCCCCGCAGTATTTGACGCCGATCTTCAACCGCCTATCATCACGCTTCATGAATCCCAGAGGGCTTTTGGGCAGCCCATTCCCCGTGCATGGATTCTGTCACAGAGCCCTCCGTTGGGGCTCGCGGGGGCAGATCCTCGATCAACCTCACCATGCTCATCCGTTTCTCAATCAATTGATTACCGCTCACAAATGGTAGTTATATTCGCACCTCCTCCGATGCCGCTGATTATGATGGGACAAAGATCGATTCTCCCATACTAAGGAAAGAACGGTCATAGTGCTTGATAGCTTCGATCTTCCCATAGACTCTCGGAAGGAGGGATCCGATATAGAACTGTGCTGTATTGATCTTGCTCGCATAGAATTGTTCGTCTTCTCTCTGTGTCGCCTTGTTGTCACAGGCCTTTTTGGCCTGCCAAATAAACATCCAGCCAAGGGCAATATCGCCGAATAGTTCTAGATATGACGTGGCCCAGGAGTATGCTAAATATGCGTCATCGCCTGAAGCCTTCTCAAGCAGAAACTGTGAGACGTCCTCAAGGGCGGCTATGGCGTTCCCTACTGCTTCAGCATACGGGGCCAATTCGCTAACCCCAGCGGCCTCGCCCACTGCGGCTCGCATTTCCGATATAACGGCCTGCAGCGCCGCCCCATTGTCCATTCTGATCTTGCGGCCGAACAAGTCAAGGGCCTGAATGCCGTTCGTCCCCTCATAGATTGAGGTTATCTTGCAGTCCCTGGCGAATTGCTCCACGTTATACTCCGTGGTATAGCCGTAACCGCCATGGACCTGAATCGCCGACGTGCACACCTCGAAACCTTTATCCGTAGCATATGCCTTACTGACAGGGGTTAATAATCCTACAATATGCTGCCATTTCCGCTTCTCCTCTTCGTCAGTACTGATTGACTCCCTGTCCATACAATATACGGTATAGAGGATAAGTGCCCTCAGACCCTCGGTGTAAGCTTTCATCCACAAGAGGTTTCTCCTCACGTCAGGATGCGTAATGATGGGAATCTGTTCAAAATTCTTCGTACCAAACTGATTGCCCTGCTTTCTCTCCCGAGCAAAATCTAAGGCATGGAGATACGCGGTACTTGCCAGGGCCAAGGCCTGCAACCCGACGAGGACCCTCTGTTCATTCATCATATGGAACATGACGACGATGCCCTTCTGCTCCGGCCCCAACAATTCACCCTGGCACGCCCCATTGTCGCCGAAGTTCAAGACGGCGGTCGACGACCCCCGTATGCCCATTTTATGTTCAACCCCTCCGCAACTGATATCATTAGGCTCCCCTAGGGTGCCGTCGTCGTTAACCCTGTATTTCGGGACGATAAAACACGACAGGCCCTTAGTCCCTTCCGGTGCGCCCTCGGTCCGCGCCAACAGAAGGTGCACGATATTTTCCGTAAGATCGTGTTCCCCGCTGGAGATGAATATCTTTCCGCCGACAATGGAATAGGTGCCGTCCGGATTTTTTACCGCCTTTGCTCGCGTGGCGCCTACATCGCTTCCTGCCTGGGGCTCGGTCAGGACCATGGTCCCGCCATATCTCCCCTCGTACAGGGGTTGCATATAGCTTTTCTTCTGCTCGTCCGTCCCATAGATTTCGATGAGCTTGCCCGCACTGTGGGTAAGCCCCATATAGATGGCGAGCGCCGTATTGGCGGCATAAAATAATAGGTAGGAGGCAAAATTCATAACAACGGGCGCATTCTGCCCGCCAAAGTCATAGTCTTCGGACAGACTCATCCAACCTCCTTCACAGTATTTCAGAAAAGGAGCATGAAACGATGCAGGGACCTTTACGTGCCCGTCTTCCCAGACACATCCGACCTCATCACCATCGTGGTTGACAGGGGCAAATTCATTCACGGCGAGTTTCTCGGCCGTGTCAATGATCATGTCAAACGTTTCCCTTGAATGATCTTGAAATTTTTCAGCTGCACATAAATTTTCTATCCCCAATTGCTCATACAGGACAAAACGGATATCTCTGAGATCGGCATATTTGTTTTCCATTGCTCTCTGCCCTCCAAATGATCTTTGATAGGTATCTATTTTACTTCAATAACAGCGCAATCACCCTGCGCCAAGCCCCCGCAGATGGCACATACACCTAATCCGCCCCCTCTTCTTTTCAATTCATACATCATCGTCATCAATATTCGTGCCCCGCTTGCACCAACGGGATGGCCGATTGCTATTGCCCCTCCGTTGGGATTGGTTTTCTCAAGGATCTCACGCCACGTGGTTTCATCGCCGTCTGCTAATAGTTTGGTTGATACTAGGGTTACCGCAGCAAATGCTTCATTAATTTCGACGACATCCATATCATCGATACCTAACTGAGCCGTTTTCAAGGCCTTCTGTATGACAAACCCGGGAAGTTCCGCCATTCTCCTCGGTTCACTGGCGCCGCTGGCCACGGCAATAATGGTCGCAAGCGGCTTGATGCCCATTTCTTCGGCTGTGGATCTCCTCATGATAATGACGGCGGCGGCTCCCGCATCCAAACCAGGGGCATTGCCGGCAGTTACCGTAGGGCTGTCATATATGGTCTTCAATCTGGCCAGACCTTCCATGGTTGAATTGGGTTTGGGGAATTCGTCTTTATCAAAGATTACAGGATCGCCCTTTCTCTGTGGTACTTCAACCGGAACCAATTCATCTGTGAATTTCCCCGCCTTATCCGCCGAGGCCCACTTCTGCTGTGATCCCAATGCCCATTGATCCTGTTCTTCTCGCGCAATACCGTACTCGATAGCGATCTCACCGGCATCTTTTCCCAATGGCGTATGTTCTCGATAGGTGATGGGGTTGAGATAATCCTGGACCAAAAGCGGCTTCATTCCTGATCCCCATCGATGTCCATTCATAAGCAAAGGGGTATTGCTCATATTTTCGGCCCCCACTGCCATGCAGGTATCCGCCTCATCCAGCAAGATTGCCCGGCGTCCCAGATGCACCGCGGTCAGCGACGAACAGCATGCCCTGTCTATGGTTAGGGATACCAACGTCGCAGGCAACCCGGCGCGCAAGAGGGCCTGTCTCCCATTCACATTATCGTACAGGGCTGCCTCTGCCTGGTCACACATCCCATAGTACAGCTCATCCAGGTCTTCTCCTGTGAGTCCCGCACGTTTCAAGCTCTCCTTGATAACGACGACCCCGAGATCAGTACTGTGTATTTCTCGTAACGCCCCACCAAACTTACTAAAAGGCGTCCGTGCTCCACTTACGATAACAACATCGTCTTTCTCGCTCATGTTCAACTCCTTTTTGCTTTAGTAACCTGCTCGATACCGCAATCGAGGAATGTACGTCGCAATCGTGCATTCGTTCACCTCGTCATCAGATGTTTGCGTGCCGTGACAATTGAATGGTAAGGGCTTGAGTTATGAAGACACCGAGTCACGATTCAGTGAATAGATGATCGTTTTCCCCTCGCCTACTCTGGATACCATCCCCTTGTCCTCAAGGTATCGCACGTGAGCGATCGCCTCCCCCGTGGCAAACCACTTTTGTGCTATGGGAAACTGCCCCCAGGACTCCTCATCAATATCCCAGGTCATCTCCGAGGCTATCTGAAAGGCGTTCCGCGATCCTTTGCCGAGGACGGCGAGAACTTCCTGGGCCCGCTCCCCATGATGTCGCTTCAGCTCTTCTATTCTTTCTTTATAGTTCCTGAAGAGAGACCGGTGTCCGGGCAAGGCGAGATCAACCTCCAACTGATACACCTTGTCTAAGCTCTTCAGATAGTCTTCCAGCGGATTCTCCTTATCAGACCAGCATTGAATGTTGGGGGTTATGTCATGGAGGATATGGTCCCCACATAGGAGGATCTTTTTGGCGGCTTCGTATAAACACATATGACCCCTTGTATGACCGGGGGTCTGCACGCATTCAAAGAGGTAATCTCCACTCATAACGGTATCGCCATCCTCTAATATACTCAGTTTGGGAACCCCCTCTGAGCCGTACTTGTAGCCGGGATGATTATGAAGGGCCGCTCGAAGCTCCTGTTCCGGGAACCCGTTCCTGCCGGCATACTCGAGCATGGCATCCCACCCGCTCCACCCCCCAGCCTCAACGACCTCCGCATCCGGCCGGTTAAAATATACCGTGCTGTTATCGGTGACCAGCCTGCTGACAAGGCCGAAATGATCGGCATGCATATGGGTGATGAAAAAATCCGTCTTCTCCAGATCCACCCCCAGCTCCTGCAAGCCGGCCTGCATAGCCTCAAGGCACTCTTTTCGATTGAGCCCTGTGTCAACGATCAAATTTCTCTCCGGGGCCCTGATCACATACGAGTTGAGGGACTTGAGCGGACTCCCCGGCAGGGGAATTTCTATGCGAAAGAGGGCGGGTAGTACTTCTTCTATCATAGAGCGAGTCCGCTTCCCCCTAACGCCCCTTCCACTGAGGTGGACGCTTCTCTGAGAAGGCCTTCGGACCTTCGATAAAGTCCTCGGAAGCGTGCATCCGCGCCATGCCCGGAAAGACCTGGGCAAGGGCCTCCTCAAGCGGCATGCCAAGCCCCTGCGCGGCCGCCTCTTTGCTTGCCCTGATGGACAGGGGAGCACCCTTCATGATCTCATTCGCCCACGCCTCCGCGGTCGACATCAGATCCCCCAGGGGAACGACCTCATTAACGACGCCATATTGGAGGGCCTCCTGGGCCGTGATGCGTTTGGAAGTCATGATCATACCCATGGCCAAGTGATAGGGGATCTGCCGGGGCAGACGAAAAACACCGCCGGCACCGGGCATAAGCCCGACGCGGGGCTCAGGGAATCCAAAACTGGCATTGTCGACGGCGATGATGATGTCACAGGCAAGGGCGATCTCGAAGCCGCCGCCCAGGGCCAAGCCGTTCACCGCCGCGATAAAGGGCTTGAAACAATCGAAACGGGACGTATTCCCCCCGAAACCACCCTTCACCCCTTTCATGATCTTGGCCATCGCCTCAGCGCCGTGCTGGGCCTGATACTTCAAATCGTTGCCCGCTGAGAAGGCACGATCCCCGGCCGCGGTGATGATACATACCCAGGCATCAGGATCTTCATCAAATTCATTGAAGGCCGTATCCAGCTCCACACTCGTTGGAGGACTGATGGCATTCATGACCTCAGGACGATTAATGGTCACGATGGTCAGGTGCTCCTTTTTGTCGACGTTAATGAGTTCGTAACCCATGGTCTACCTCCTTGCTGTTTTTTCGTAATGCAACCCTTTGTTATTCATCCGTGCGGCCCTCCTGGGGGCTAGCCCACTCTTCTCTCATGCAAGCGCCAGCCATCGTTGTATGGTCTGCGTGACGAGAGCCGCCGCATCGTGCTGCACGAAGTGGCCTGCCTCCGGAATGGTCACCAGTGTCAACCCCTTTTCCAACCACTCCCACGTATTGTTTAAACCGGCTGGAAGCACGTATTTGTCTTTCAGCCCATAGATTATCAGTACCGGCGCCTTGACTTTGGGATAATTCCACCCGCTCCGTCCGCCTGAGGAATCTTCTTTCAGAAAGTTGCGTTTGTAGTAATTGAGCATCGCCTCAATGTCCGAACGCTCAAAGGCCTCACGGTATTTTTTCTTTGCCCCAGGATCCGTGACCCAAAAGACGAGATCGTCGGCCTTGATCTTCAGATGAGCGTCTTCTGCTCGGTAATCCCTGGCATACTGGCTGCTGCGCTGCTGCTGGGGATTATTCACCAGCTCCCTCGCGAACCCTACGGGGTGAGGCACATTCAGGATGATGAGTCTGTCGAGCATCTGCGGTTTCATCATCGCAAACGCCCACGCGATGGCGCCGCCCCAATCATGACCTACCACAATGGCCTTGTCGCGTCCAAGATGCTTGATCACGGCCGCAACATCCCCCACAAGGAGTTCCATGGCATAGTTGTCCACTCCTTTGGGTTTATCGCTCAGGTTGTAGCCGCGCAGGTCCATGGCAACGCACTGGTAGCCCGCTGAAAGCGCCTCCATCTGAGAGCGCCAGGTGTACCAGTAGTCGGGGAAACCGTGGATCATGACTACCAGCGGTCCCGACCCAAGACTTGCATAGTGGATATTGACTCCGCCACTATCGGCGTAGCCGTGCTCCACACGTTCTTCCAAATCCATAATACGTTCCGTTTATGTTAACTTCAAAAAATTATCGATATTTTCCTTCTTTTATCATAGTGGTCGGCTTAAAGATCTCCTTGTTAAACCGCGCTGCCAGCCCTTCCAGTCGCTTGGTCAGATCCGCAGGGTCCATTCCCTTTGCCATGCTCATAGGGCCAACCGCATTACCCGTGCCGTTGACTATGGCTGTATCGACATCTTCGGCCGAGCAGACACCCATCTCAATGAGCTTGGTGGCCTCGTTGATCTGCACGACAAGCAGGTCTGTGGGGTCCACCTTATCCGTGGCCTTGGACTCGTCGATTTCAGGTCTGCCCTTGGACCAGTCGTAGAATCCCTGGCCCGTCTTTTTGCCCAGGTTGCCAGCCTTAATCTTCGCCTCGATGGTCCGTCCGGGCCCAAAGTCCGGATGGATCGCCTTGGCGTAATATTGACGACCGTGATAACCGATATCAAGGCCAGTATAGTCCATAAGCTCATACGGTCCCATGGGCATACCAAGCTTCCGCATCAGGGCATCGACCTCTTCAGGTTGGGCAATTCCCTCATCAAGGATGCAGCCTAACAGAACGCCACTGGGCGCCTGAACCCGATTTACAATGAAACCGGGCACGTCTTTTTCCACGCGAACCGGAACCTTGCCGTTCTTCAGTACAAAATCAAAGGCCACCTGCATGGTCTCATCCGAGGTCTTTTCCCCCCTAATGACTTCCACCAAGTTCATGAGTACCGCGGGGTTAAAGTAGTGAAGACCCAGGACCTTTTCCGGCCTTGTGGTGAGCGAACCGATCTCGGTGATCTTCATGGTCGAAGTATTGGAAGCCATAAGGGCATGCGGCTGCGTGGCCTCATCGATGGCGGCGAAGGTCTCCTTTTTCAGTTTCATGATCTCAGGAATGGCCTCGATAACCAGATCAGCCTCCCGCACGGCCTCCTTGAGGTCCACGCAGGGCTTGAGGAGCTCCGACATGATCTTGCCATGGTGTTCCGCTGAGGCCTTCTCCTTCGACACCAGTTTGGCGAGGCTCTCATCGATGCGCGTAACTCCCCGGTCCACAAACTCCTGGCTGATATCCCGAAGATAGACCGTGTAACCCGCCATAAGGGCCACCTCCGCAATCCCGTGTCCCATATCGCCGGCACCAATTACCGCTACTTTTTTAATATCCTCTGCGTTCATCGTTCCCTCCTTATCGTTGACGTCGGTTGATGGTTAACAACGGTTTCTGAATTATGGTTACAACACCCGCGAAACTTCCTATCATCAATACTCCTCTCTCTCGATGATCGTGGCAACGCCTTGACCTCCACCGCAGCAGGCATTGGCCAAGCCGTAGCGGGCACCTTTCAGCTCGAGGATACGCGCCAGGGTCCCGACCAACCGGTTGCCCGTAGCCCCCAGCGGGTGCCCGATGGCGCTACCGCCGCCCATGATATTGACGCGGTCCGGATCTATTCCCAGCTCTTTGATGCAGTTCAGCGTAACGATGCAGAATGCCTCGTTGATTTCCCAGTAGTCGATATCCTTCACCTTCATGCCGGCCTTTTCAAGGGCCATGCGGGAGGCCGGCACCGGGCCCGTCCCCATGATCGTGGGGTCCACCCCGGCAAAACCGATGGAACGGATGGTGGCCATGGGCTTGAGTCCTTTGGCCCGGGCCTTCTCCTTGGACATGAGGATCGTGGCTGTGCCCGCTGCATTCAACGTTGAGGAGTTGCCGGCGGTAATTACACCGTCTTCCTTAAAGGCCGGTTTGAGATCCTTCACGCCCTCGTACGTGGCGCCGGCTCGCACAGCCATGTCTCTATCAACCACCATCATAGAGCCATCGGCCTGTTCGGCCTCTATGGGAAGGATCTCGTCTTTAAAGAAGCCCTCCTTCTGCGCCTTTTCCGCCAGGTTGTGAGAACGGGTACCCCATCGGTCCATGTCCTCTTTCGTGAAATCGGTCTGCGTGAAGAGCTTTTCAGCCGTAAATCCCATATTGGAGAGGGTAACGAAGTCCCAATGCTCCATCGCCTTGTCGTTAAGAAAACGGGGGTTCGGGCTGAGAGCGCCTTCTTTTGCCCTCAGAGGAGCACCGTAATTCCGGGTCTGGTGCTCCATTCCCCCTACGAGGACCGTGTCCACAAAACCCATGGCGATTTCCATAAATCCAATATGGATACCGGCCATGGATGAACCGCACTGCTGGTCCACGAACTTGGCCGGAATGGTTTCAGGCAGATCGGCAAGGAAAATAGGGTACCGTCCGCCGTAGGTCCAATTCTCGTTCACCCCCACCGCGACCCCCACCAAAAAATCTTCAACCTCCTTGGGATCCACCTTGCTCCTCTTGAGTATCTCCGGGAGAAGACGTGCCAACAGATCATCGGCCCTCAATTTGTGGAACACGTCTCTTTCAGGATCGTTTGGTCTGGATCTCGATTGCGCGGTCCTTAAGTATCCAACAATGACGACATCTCTCATCTCTTTCATCAACGTACCTCCTTGCTGTTTTTGGATTATGTCGGCGCCCTGTGGCCGCTTTCCACCACATGAGCGGGTAGACACACTTTCTAATCGCTTCTTATCAGCTTCTTATTAAGTTTATGCGCCTCTTTCCGAATTGCTCGTATCGTGGTCGAGGTATGGTCTTCTTTTCTTGTACTCCCATGATGTCCAGAATCCCTCTGTTCTTTCTCCTCCCTGTTCATAACGCATTACATTTAAAAATAGTGTATCTCAATCCGGATGTCCACTCTGTAAGGAGACAAAAAACCCCTTGTTAAAAGGAGCAGTATAGGAAATTTACCCTGGTGTGTCAATGCCGGGAAAAAAGGTAAAGAGGGATGTTCATAAGAAACTAAGAAATTTGACATTGGACAACTGATTACGTTACGATTAACACTATGTCAAGATTAGCTCGGTTAGACGCACCCGAAGTAGCGCACCACATAATGATCCGGGGAGATCATGCGAGGTCGACACATCTTCAGACGGTAAAAAAAGGAGATAATCATGAAGCTCAAAAACGGCGCTGAATATATAAAAAGCCTCCGAAAGATCAAACCGAGGATCTATTACAAGGGAAAGAGAATTGAGGATGTCACGAGGCATCCGGCCACGGCGCCGCACGTTCGCGCAGCAGCCATGACCTATGCCCTGGCCAGCGACCAGGAGTATCGTGACCTGGCAACAGCCACGTCCCATCTCACCGGCCATACCATCAGTAGGTTTACCCATGTTCATCAAAACGTCGAAGACCTGATCAAGAAGGTCAAATTGCTGAGGGTCCTCGGCCAGAAGACCGGTTCCTGCTTTCAACGGTGCGTAGGCCTTGACGGTATCAATGCGACCTATTCGGTCAGCTACGAAATCGACGCGAAATATGGAACTGACTACTTTGAGCGCTTCAAAAAATGGCTTATCTATATCCAGGATGAAAACTTCATGGTGGTCGGAGCCATGACCGATCCCAAAGGGGACCGATCAAAGGGTCCGGCAGATCAGCCTGATCCTGATCAATATGTGCACATCGTGAACCGCCGGGAAGACGGCATCGTTATCCGCGGCGCAAAGCTCCACATGACCGGGGCCGTCAATTCCCACGAGATCCTCGTCATGCCCACCGCGGCCCTGGACGAGCGGTCAAAGGACTACGCCGTTGTCTGTGCTGTGCCGATTGACGCCCCGGGAGTGACCATGATCTTTGGGCGGCAGGCCAGCGATGACCGGCGCGACAAGGGAGAACGGATCGATGCGGGGAAACCCATGTTCGGGGCCGTGGGCGGTGAGGCGGTGATCGCGTTTGAGGATGTCTTTGTACCCACGGACCGCGTCTTTATGAATGGTGAAACGGACTTGACCGGTATCCTCGTCTACCGGTTTGCAGCGCACCATCGAGCCAATTATGGGGCCTGCAAAACCGGTCTCATGGATGTCTTGACCGGTGCGGTGAGCTATCTGACCCAGATTCAGGGTACCGACAAGGGGTCGCACGTCAGAGACAAAATCACGGAGATGATCCACCTGTGTGAAACCCTCTACAGTTCCTCCATCGCCTGCTCGGCCGAGGGGTGCCCAACGCCTTCCGGCGCCTACATGGTGGACACCATGCTGGCCAACGTGTGCAAACAAAACGTCACCCGCTTCCATTTCGAGGTGGCACGGCTGGCCCTGGATCTGGCCGGCGGGTTTATCGCCACGCTCCCCAGTCAGTATGATCTCGACAGTGAAGACATCGGACACCTCGTGCGAAAGTATTTTTCCGGTGTGCAGGACATTCCCGCGGAGCACCGCATCAAGATTGCAAGACTCATCGAGGCCATGACGGGCGGCACCGCCCTGGTGGAGTCCATGCACGGTGCAGGCTCTCCTCAGGCCCTGAGGATCATGATCCTCAGGGAAGGTGCATTGGATAAGAAAATAAAGCTTGCCAAGGCACTGCTGGGAATTTCAGCCAAAGAAAAAAAGTCTTCTCCCAAAAGCCCCCCACAGCACTGAGCCCCCCCCTTCCTTTAAACCGCCTGCGGTCGCCTGACCGAGAGGATTAACACGGCGGCCACGAGGTCTAAGACGATGAACAGACCGTAGGCCGGATCATAGGAGCCCATCAGGTCATAGCTGCGTCCCATGATGATGAAGCCGATCAGTTGGATGATCAAGAACAGGGACAGGAAGCGGGCAACGGCAGGGAATGAGGTCCTTCCGAAGATCTCGGCCGTGATGATCGGCAAGACGGATAGGGCCCCTCCCATGGCAAATCCAAATATGATGGCAAAAAGGACCACGGCCACGATCGAGGTCTTGAACAAGGCCAAGGCCAACCCGCCTGCGGACATCGCCATGATGGTGGCCACGATCTTGCGTGGTTCTATCCGGTCGCAGAGCATACCCCATACGTACTTTGCCACGGCCCCGCACAGGGCGGTGGCGGACATCAGGGCCATAGCCGCCATGGGGGAAAACCCGATGTCGGCGAAGCGCGGCTTGAGCTGGGCCATGACCCCCCCCCACGCCGGTGAGCAGCAGGGCAAAGGCAAAGCCGATCTTCCAGAAGGCCCCGGTTCGGATCAGCACGGGGAGAGGCCATGTCGGTCTGTACGCCTCTTCAGACTGCGTATGCGGTGCCTCGGTCGCCCCGATGTGATATCCATTGTGCGGGTTGAGGCCGTCCGGGTAAAGGCCGTATTGTTCCGGCCAGTTTTTGACGATAAACCAGGCCAAAGGTGACACGGCCAGCACAACCACCCCCAGCCACAAGAAGGCGGTGGATATATCGGTCTTCAAGACGATGATCATCGCCAAAAAGGGGAGGACCGCTCCGGAAAGGGACATGCCGCTGGTGGCCACACCCATGGCCCTCCCCCGTTTTTTCTCGAACCAATTGTTGACCGCCGTGTTGGCCACGATACCTCCGTAGGCCATAGTACCGGCGTACAGCAGGACGTAGAGGAGATTGAACTGCCAGAGGGAGTGGGTGCGCCCGAGCAAAATACATGCCGTCCCACCCACGATCGCCCCGCACATCATCAGGATGCGGGGACCGACGCGCATAATAATGCTCCCGTAGAACAATTGACAGATAAAACCGGAGGTCATGCCCAACATCAGGGCCACGTTGACATCGGTGCGGGACCACCCTCGCGTCTGGCAGAGGGGTTCCATAAAGGCGTTCATGATGTAGAAGCTGCTCCCCGTGGCCATAAAATTGGCCAACAAGGCAAAAATAACAATATACCAACCGTAAAATATGGCGTCGTCCCTATTGGGCGTCATGGTATGGGGTTCCTCCTAACGTGTATGGCCATAGAGCTCAAGCGCTTGGTTGCCTTGGGACGGCCTTGCCGCGAGGCGAAACGTATTGCGTGTGGCCATGGGTGCCTCCCTCCCCCTACCAGGCGTGTCCATGGCGGTGCGCCCTATAGTACTACAGCGAGTCTTTAATGAAAAGGGGAAGTGAGGATGATGCCATCAAAAAACCACCTCAAGCACGGGTGGGGGGAAATAACGGGAGGGTTTGAGGGGAAGGGATGCCGAGGACATCATACCTCATCCACGAGAAGGGGGATATGATCTCTTCTTGACACCCACGCCTCATTCTCCTATACTGCCAGCCACACAAGGGGGTGCCTTCGAGGATGATCATAGATATCCATTACCATTTAATACCAGTGATTACGGAGGAGACGGCAACGCGTTTTGTTGAACACGTCTCCCGAGCGGCCCAGATCGCGGGGAAAAACATTGCCCCTGAAGCGATCATGACGAAGGCCCTGGAGACGTGGGCCGATCCGACCGGTGAACGTCTGATTGCGCTGATGGATGATGCGGGAATCGATCTGACGGTAATCTGCATGGTAGACGATGCCGGTGTCCCGCGCCTGACGTCGGAAAGGATTCAGAAGGCCAACAGGATCGTGGGTGAAGTTGCTCGGAGATACCCCAACCGGGTCATGGCTCTGGCCGGCGTGGACCCGAGGCGGCCCGAGGCCCCGGATATGCTCAGGCACTGTTTTGAGGAGTTCGGCGTCAAGGGGCTCAAATACCATCCCGATTATGGCTACGACCCCAGCGGACCTGAATCGTATAGGCTCCTCGAGGTACTGGCAGAGAATAAGGGCATTCTCCTGACGCACACCGGGCCGCTCATGCCCCCCTCGCGGTGTAAATTCGCAGATCCCCGCTTACTCGCCGACCTGGCCGTGGACTTTCCGGAGCTCAAGGTCATTGCCGCCCATATGGGCGCTGTAGACTGGCGGTCATGGGCCAACCTTGCCTCCCACCAGCCCAACCTGTACGGCGATCTGGCCATGTGGGATGCCTATGCCTTCGGCCACTATGAGCTGTTCTGTCGCGAACTGCGCGATATCATCGATTACGCCGGACGGGACAAGGTCCTCTTCGGCACTGACAATCCACTCTTTAACATCGTCGAACCGACCAGGAACTGGATCAAACTGCTCAAGGAACTCCCCACCAATGCCCCACAAGGCATCACATTCACCCAAGAGGAAGTAGCGGCCATACTCGGCAATAACGCCGCCGCCCTGTTGGGATTGGCGTAAGGAATCTTTTGGAACAAAAACCCAACAACAATCTTCAGGCCGTAGCACGGGACCGACTTGATCGGCCTGGGGAGGTCCTTTTGATTGTTGTACCATGACAGGAAAGGAAACCTCTATGACCTCAAGGCCATTCGATCTAACAGGCAAGGTCGCATTGATCACCGGCGGAAACGGTGGCATCGGCCTCGGCTTTGCCGAAGCCGTAGCAGCGGCCGGCGCCGATATCTGCATCTGGGGGACCAACAAGGAGAAGACCGCCGCTGCCGTGGAAAAACTAAAGACATACGGCACGCAGGTCTCGGCTTCTCTGTGCAATGTCGCAGATGAAAAGCAGGTGGAAACCAGTTTCAAAGAAACCCTAGATCGGTTTGGCCGCGTCGACGCCTGCTTTGCCAATGCAGGGGTATACGGCACGGCGAACTCCTTTCTCGAAATCTCAGCGGAAGAGTGGAACAGGGTGCTGAACGTCAATCTGAATGGTGCCTTTTATACGTTCCGCGCTGCAGCGCGTCATATGGTGGAGCGAGCCAAAAACAACGACCCGGGAGGACGACTGATAGGAACGGCGAGCCTCGCTGCCATCTCCGGTGCGGCCCGAAACGAACATTATGCGGCGAGCAAAGGCGGTATGATCTCGATGATCAAGGCATTGGCTGTTGAGTTCGCGCGCTATGGTGTCACCGCCAACGCCATTCTGCCGGGCTGGATCGAAACCGATATGACCGAACGGGCCTTCAGTTGGCAGAAGTTCGCAGACGCCGTGATGCCGCGCATACCGCTGCGACGCTGGGGCAGACCGGCGGATTTCGGTGCTATCGCCGTCTACCTGATGAGCGACGCCAGCGCCTATCATAATGGTCAGAGTTTTTGCATCGACGGCGGCTACTCCGTATTCTAACGATATATAGTCTTTTGATACCGTTCATACGTGTTCGCGTTTGGGTATCAGGTACAAAAAGAGCAACGGTGGATACAGCCACATTGTCCTCGTTCGAAACTATCGCTTGTGCGCGAGATAACGGGGGGCAGATTTTGCATTAACGGCTGGGACAGATAAACCATGGATAGCGCGTGAATTCCTTATACCCCATTCTTTGATATACCGGCTCGCCATATACACTGGCCTGTAAAACAACGCAACGGGCGCCAAGCTCAAAGGCTGAATTTCCAGCAGCACGAGTACAATGCGCTGCCAGGCCTTTCCCGCGCGCAGCTTCTATAGTACCCACATAATAGATGCCCCCAATGCCATGACTCAAAAGGGCCAAGGCACAGGAAGCAGGTTTATCCTCCAGGTACGCCACGACGGCATATATAGAGGGCACGAGTAAGGCGCGGGGATCACTAAAGACGCTTCTGCCCACATCCTCAGGCAATCCAAGCGTGGTAAAGCTGAGTGCTGCCACCTCGGCAAAGTCCTGTGCCATAGCCTGCGTGGTTACATGTTCTAACCGCACGCCATCTGGCACGGGGGTTGCCTCAAGCCTATCCTCAATCACCATGCCGGGGGCGTTTGATATCTGATAAAGTTCAAGCTTTGTGCAGGTATCGAATAAATCCTTATCCAGATGTGCCCGGACAATAATGCTAAAAGACCGCTTACGGGCTGCAAAAAACGCCTTTGCCCGTGTAATGAGCACGTCAGGAGATGATCGCACGGTATTCCCAACCCTTGTAACAAAGTTGATCGCCGGGAAGGTACCGGCCCCGCTGACAAAAAGCATATCTCCTTGCTCCGCCATATCAGTATTGGGATTCCACCGGGAAATCTCACGATAGGATTCGGCAAGATTGAGATCGCTCAATTGGAGCAGTTCATTGTGATCCATCCGTATTCTCCTTCTCAGTTTTTCTCAAGGGTTGACCGGTCAGGCTCACACTATGCAGACCGTGTCTGTCGGCACATACTGTAACCATTTTTTTGATCATGCGTCAAGGCTCGATACCCTTGCCCGATATTCGATCCCTGAGCATGCCGAAGCACCGCCCCATTCCAAAATCCCCTCTCAGGAAATTGAACCCTCCTGTGGTCTTCCGTAACACGCGAGCGCTTTGAAAATCCGGTCATGCGGGTCATGAGGTCGGCCCCTCATTGACACACAAGGTCGAATACCCTATACTTTGAGTAACCGCAAAAGAGGAACTTCGTATCGACCAGCCCGGTAAGATACCATTCAAGGTTTTCTTTCAACGCGACGCGAAAGAGTGTTTTTTACTCTTCTATCACAGTGAATAACGCATCCATCTAAGGCGACAAAAACCATGGCCCACGAATCATTATATCAGCAACTAGCAGAAGCGATCGGGGGGGGGGGGGATTCCCTTATCATACCAAAGATATTTGAAATGCTGGCGGACGAACAAGAGGCCAGGGTGTTGCTGGCAGCGGCACCACCCGCTACGGTCGAAGCGATTGCCGAGAAAGCGGGGTTTCCGGCTGAGAAAGTAGAGAAGATGACGGAACCCCTCTTTAAAAAAGGCCTCATGTTTAAATCAAAAAAAGAGGGAAAGATCCGTTACTATCGGGTCAGGCAACTGTATCAATTTCATGATGCCACCATCGTGACAAAAGGCCTTCCACAGAAATTTTTCGAGTTATGGAAAGAATATTACGACACTGAATACACAAAGCACCACCGGCAGTTTGAAGCGATCCTGCCTAACTCGGTCGTGAGGGTCGTCCCCGTCAATATCGCGGTGGAACCTGAGATCAAGGTGGCGGTCTTTGAAGACATCAAACAGATCGTAGAGAAGGCCGAAAACCTCGCCGTGGTCAATTGTACGTGCCGGCTTGTCAAAGGCGACTGCGGCAAGCCGGTGGAAGTGTACATTCAGTGCAACCGTTCCGCCGATTATGCCCTCGAGCGCGGCTCGGGAAGAAAGATCAGCAAGGCAGAAGCGCTCACGATGCTAAAGATGTGTGAAGAAGAAGGTCTGGTGCACGTGGTGAACAACACCCGGTCCATAGGTCACGTCATCTGCAATTGCTGCGAGGACTGCTGTATCAACTGGCCGGGTCCCAGGCAGTCGGGTATAAACTTTGCCGCCCCCAGCCGATTTACGGCCGTGTGTGACATGGATCTGTGCACGGAATGCGAGGTATGTCTCGAACGGTGCCATTTTGGTGCCATAGACATGGACAATAAGACAGATCGCATCGACGAGGAGAAGTGCATGGGATGCGGTCTCTGCGTTGTGACCTGCCCCACCGAAGCGATCACCCTGAAGGAAATAAGGGGTGAGGACTTTGTCCCGGCCTGAGCCGTGAGGTCCGTTCCGACGGTCTTCATGGGAGGTGGAAAAAGGATTGCGGGATCGTGAAATTTTTTGTAGGATTCGAGGTCCGACTAATTAATGGGAAGCAGCCGGAGAGTATGCAAAACATATTAACCAAATCATGAAGGAGAAAGACGAGAAATGCTTAAAACAAAACTTACAGAATTTCTGGGGATCAAGTATCCGATCATACAGGCCGGCATGGGTCCGTTCAGCAACAATAACCTCTGCGTTGCAACGACCAATGCCGGGTGCTCGGGCTCCTTTCAACCAGCGGCCTGTTTAACAAGGAGACGCAACCGTGGATATACAAAGCCTTCGTGGAGACCGGGGAGGCCTCGATGGATGATGATATGGCCGGGGTTCTCGAAACCGTATTGAAACGGACGTATCGCCTGACGAAGGAAAAAGGCGGCATTTTCGGCATTAACGTGATGGTGTCGTCGGAACTGGTCGATCGATCGAAAATCCTGATCGATGCGGCCATCAAGGTTCGCGAGGAGGACCCCAAAATAAGGGATCATTTCAAGGTGATATTTACGTCGGCCGGCGATCCGATCCCCTGGGGTGAAAAGATCAAGTCAGCCGGGTTTCAATGGCTCCACGTCGTACCCTCTGTCAAGGCTGCGCTGAGATGCAAAAAGGCAGGGGTGGATCTCGTCGTTGCCTCGGGACATGAAGGCGGTTTCCATGCTGCCTGGGAACCGCTCCACTCAATGGTATTGTTGCCCGCTGTTGTTGATGCCCTATCAGGTTCGGGCATTATTGTTGCCGGAGCGGGTGGATTCTGTGACGGCAAGACCCTCGCGGCCGCCCTTGCCCTGGGTGCCGCAGGTGCACAGATGGGGACACGGTTTTTAGCTACCCAGGAAAGCGACTTTGTTCCGTTATGGAAGGATGGCGTCGTGAAAGCCGGCGACAGGGGCTCACTAATCGCCAGGGGTGTTGTCGGACCGGCACGATGGATCAGGACACCGGCAAGCGTAAAGCATCAAGAAAATACGATTAAAATGTCACCGGGGGTATTCCTGGGCAGACCCGACGATTTAGCTACCATACCACCGGAGCTTTATCAGAGTGAGGTGGAGGGAATACATGCCACCTATGAAGGCGACGGGGAGCGCGGACTGATGGCCGGTGGCGAATGCGTACAAAGGATAGAAGACCTACCCACGGCCCAAGAAGTGGTCGATCGGATCATGCAGGAGGCCACGGAGATCGTAAGAAATTTCCCCAAGCATTTAGCCGATTCATGATTCATGCGTTGCCCAGTCATACATGGTGTTTTCTTAAACGTGCGGCTTTCAACCCTCGGAGGGAGGTAAGGGATTCTTCGTGATTCCCTGCCTCCCTACACGGCCAATGTCTCGCAAAGTCTTCATATACCTCTTCCCTCGCGGGAGGTGAAAGCAAGGGGTCACCTTCCACGATCGTGCCACTGCATCTTCACCCCGACCGCAACCCTCCCCCATCTCTTCTTAAGGATGAGGTCTCAGGGCCTCACGTTGCCGTGATCGCAAAATCCCGCTTGCCCGTATGACTATAGGAGGTCCGAAGGGTACGAGAGATATGCATGAACTACCGGTTACGGAGAGCATCTTAAAGATTGTGTTGCGACACGCCCCTCCCGGCAGCGTCAACCGAATTGTGCGGATTTTTCTGGAAATCGGTGAGCTTTCAGAGCTTGAAGACGAATGGATCCAGCACTATTTTGATTATCTGAGCAAAGGCACCGTGGCTGAAAATGCGCAACTCGTTATTCAGAGGACGCCTATCGTCTTCCAGTGTGATTCATGTGCGAATGCCTTTGAAATAAAAAAGGAGGCACTGAAAAACATCCGATGCCCTGAGTGCGGCAATACACGATGCAACCTGGTTTCCGGCAAGGCGTATCTTATTAAAAATATGGAGGTCGTATGATGGAGGAGATCCGGCTCATCGAAGTCAAGGAAGAGATCCAAGCGGATAATAAAGCAAAAGCCGATGCTGTGCGAGGCCGGCTTATGGCGCACAAGACGTTTTTGTTAAACCTCATGTCTTCGCCCGGTGCAGGAAAAACGACTACTATTTTGAGAACCATTGAAGCGATTGGCGATGATCTTCAGGTGGGTGTGATCGAGGCGGATATCGATTCCATGATCGACGCTGAAAAAATTGCGGGGGCCGGCATTACGGCCGTCCAACTGAGAACGGGCGGATTTTGTCACCTCGATGCCTCAATGGTGGAAAAGGGTCTCGAAGGCTTGGATCTTGCCTCACTGGACCTTGTTATTATCGAAAATGTGGGGAATCTCGTCTGTCCTGCAGAATTCGATACCGGCGCGATCAAGAATGCCATGATATTAAGTGTGCCCGAGGGAGATGACAAGCCGCTGAAATACCCCCTGATGTTTACGGTGTGCGATGTGCTCCTCATAAATAAGATTGATTATCTTGAGCTTTCAGATTTTGATCTTCACGCGTTGCGGGAGAGGGTGATGAACCTGAACCCTCGAATCACCATATTTAAGATATCATCCAAAACAGGACAGGGGATAGAAGCGTGGACGCAGTGGTTGAAGAAGGCGGTTGATGAATTTAAATTGAGTTGAGTTGCAGATACGAGCTGAGCCTGCGATAGCGAAACCTCGTCCTCCTCCCCTCAGCCACGATAAGGCTCTCAAACTCATCAGGGGTCTTGCGAGAGGAATAAGGCGGCCTGCGAGACAGATCATCAAGCCCCCCATCCCTCGCCCTCCTCACTGTCTGCCTGGAAATACTCAACACCCTCGCCGCCTCAGAGACATTGCCATGGTTACGCGCTAACACCTTCCTGACCAACTCACGAGTACAGATACTTGACAATAATAATTATCATATGTTAAAATATATTGCACATAGTATGCATGGCAACTTGTTGAGAAAACAAAAAAGCGTGATCAAAAAGAAGTGAAAAGTGCCTGCAAAACTCCTTATCGCCGAAGATAGTACCACCATTCAAAAGGTCTTCGAGAGGACCTTTTCCCCAGAGGAGTTCACCCTCAGCTTCGCCAACAATGGAGAAGAGGCCTTGGCCAAGGCGAGGACGGAAAGCCCACAGCTAATTATTGCAGACATCAATATGCCGTTAAAGAACGGCTTTGAGGTGTGTGCGGCACTAAAACAGGATCCTGCCCTGAAGGGTATCCCTGTTTTGCTGTTGATCGGGATCTTAGATGACTTTGACGAAGATGAGAGCCGCCGAGTGGGCGCGGATGGCTTTATCGTCAAACCCTTCGAGGCCAATGCCGCTATCAGCAAGGTACGTGAGGCCTTGTCAAAAGGAGGAAGTGCCCTTCCACCACAAGGGCCTGCTGCTGGACAGGCAGAAGAGATTATGGAGCTGGCGGATATCATGGCAGTGCCCACCACCGCACCACCCCAAGAGAAAGGGGCTGAAGATATAGTAGACTTGGCAGACATCGTACCGGAAACCCCCGGGGCACCAACACCTCTACAAGAAAAGGCAGAAGAGGTGACGGAACTGGCGGATATCATGACAGTGCCCACCACCGCACCACCCCAAGAGAAAGGGGCTGAAGATATATTTGAACTGCCAGATATCGCAGAGGAACCCCCTCGTGCCACACCACCACCGTCTCCTCAAGTCAAGAAAGAGGATGAAGGATTTGTTCTGCAGACCCCGCTGAGGGAGTTGGAGGAAGAGTTGAAGGCGGAGTTTCCGGAGGAGCAAGCGGGGTTGGAAGAAGAGTCGAACGTCGAGTTTCCGGAGGAAAAAACGGGGTTGGAGCAAGATTTGGGGGCAGAGTTGAAGGCGGAGTTACCGGAAAAGGAAGCGGAGGTCAAGAAAAATCTCTTCGTATCACTCAAGGAGGAGGATTTCGGCACTTTGGAGTTGGACCTCCCCTTCGCCGAGCAGGAGCTGGAACCCCAAGCGAAAGATGCTGACTGGACCGGTCTGTTCGATGACTTGGGTATAGATGAGCCCGGTCAAGAGGCAAAAAATGAGAGGCTCGGGACCATCCTCAACGAAAGCACCTCGGAACTGGAGAAAATTGAAGGCCTTGGCACGCTAAAAGACGAGAAGCCTGAGGAGGAAACATTCACAAAAAAATTCAGAGAGCCCTTCTTCGGCGAGAACGCCTTGGAACCGGAGAAAATTGAAGGCCTTGGCACGCCGAAAAAAAGAGAGGGCAAAGAGGAGGAGTTCGCGGAGCAGTTTATGGAGGATTTTGAGCCCGTCTTCGAACCGGATGAAGACTTTGAACATATCGACATCCTTGAAAAGGATTTGAGCAAAACAGCGACAGAGGGTACAGAAGACCTGGCAGAGCAAGTGACCTCAGCGGTGGGCCATGAGCTAAAAGAGGCTGTTGAGGAACTGATCAAGGATAAGGTCCCCAAATTGGTGCGCCAGGAGATGAATCGGTTGAAAAAGGAGTAAGGAGGATGAAAGACAATCATCATGGTCGAGCAGTGGGAGAAAGTCTATGATCCGAAAAGGGTAGAAGAAAAGTGGTATAAGTTGTGGCTGGAGAAAGGGTACTTTCGGGCGGACCCGGGCTCCTCGAAAGAACCCTTTTCTATTGTCATCCCGCCGCCGAACATCACCGGCTCCCTCCACATGGGACATGCCCTGAACAACACGTTACAGGATATCCTCGTGCGTTTCAAGAGGATGAAGGGTCATAACTGCCTCTGGATGCCGGGCACGGACCATGCGGGGATCGCCACCCAGAATGTGGTGGAGAGGGAGTTGGCGAGCGAAGGCTTGGACCGTCATCAACTGGGCAGAGAAGAATTCATCAAGCGGATCTGGCAATGGAAGGAGAAATACGGCGGGGTGATCATCAACCAGTTGAAGAAATTGGGCGCTTCCTGTGATTGGAGCAGGGAGCGTTTTACCATGGATGAGGGGCTTTCGCGGGCGGTCAAGGAGGTCTTTGTGCGCCTGTACGAAGAGGGCCTTATCTACCGCGGGGACTATATCATCAATTGGTGCCCGAGGTGCCACACCGCCCTCTCCGATCTGGAGGTTGACCACCACGAGATCTCCGCCCATCTCTATCACCTGCGCTACCCCTTAGAGGAAGGGGGGCATTTTTTAGTGGTGACCACCCGACCCGAGACCATGATGGGAGATACGGCAGTAGCCGTGAACCCCAAGGATAAACGCCACAAGAATTCCATCGGTAAGTACATCATCCTGCCGGTGGTGAACCGGCGAATCCCCATCATCGCCGATGCATATGTCGATCCGGAGTTCGGCTCCGGTGCCTTGAAGATCACCCCGGCCCATGATCCCTATGACTTTGAGATCGGGCAGCGACACAACCTGGAGGCGGTGACGGTCATCGATGGGAAGGGGAGGATGACCCCAGAGGCCGGCCCTTACGAAGGCATGGACAGGTTCCAGTGCCGTGAGAGGATCGTCGAGGACTTCCAACGGGATGGGACCCTCGTGAAGATAGAGGACTACCACCACAGCGTGGGGCACTGCTACCGCTGCAGGACCATGGTGGAGCCCTTTCTCTCCAAGCAGTGGTTTGTCCGGACCAAGCCCTTGGCCGAACACGCCCTCAAGGCCGTACAGGAGGGGAGGACCAGGATCATCCCCGCCATGTGGGAACGGACCTATTTTGATTGGATGCAGAACATCCGCGACTGGTGTATCTCCCGCCAGATATGGTGGGGGCATAGGATCCCGGCCTGGTATTGCGACGACTGCCAAGAGGTGACCGTGGCCAGGGAGGAGCCCACCCAATGCGCCCACTGCAACTCCGCAAACCTCAGGCAGGAGACCGACGTCTTGGACACCTGGTTCAGCTCGGCCCTCTGGCCCTTCTCCACCATGGGGTGGCCGGACGCAACGGAGGAACTGAAGTCCTTCTATCCCACCTCGGTCCTGGTCACGGGTTTCGACATCCTCTTCTTCTGGGTGGCACGGATGATGATGATGGGGCTCAAGTTTATGGATGCAGTCCCCTTCCGCAACGTCTATATCCATGCCCTGGTGAGGGATATGGAGGGGCAGAAGATGAGCAAGACCAAGGGGAACGTCATCGACCCCCTGGTGATGATCGAGCAGTATGGCACCGATGCCTTTCGCTTCAGCCTCGCCGCCTTTGCCGCGCAGGGCAGGGATATCCGGCTCTCCGAGGAGAGGATTGAGGGATATCGCAACTTCGCCAACAAGATCTGGAACGCGGCGAGGTTCTCCGCGATGAATCTGGGGGATTATCACGACGACGGTAAGGGCATAGACCTGGCCCAGTGCAGCGCCCCTGATAAATGGGTCCTGGCCAGGCTCAACCGGGTCATCGTCGAGGCCACGCGGGCCCTGGAGGAATACCGATTCAACGAGGGAGCCCAGCTCATCTACCACTTTATCTGGCATGAGCTGTGTGACTGGTACCTGGAGCTGATCAAGGCCTATCTCTATCATGATGATAAAACCCGGCGGGCCATCACCCAGAAGACCCTGGTGTATGTCCTGGACAAGACCCTGAAGCTGCTCCACCCCTATATGCCCTTTATCACCGAGGAGATATGGCAGCACCTCCCCCATGCAGGTGAGAGCATCATGATGGCCGATTACCCCGAGGCAAGCTCCGAATTGGTCGATGATGAGGCGGTAAAGGAGATGGAGCGCATCATGGGGGTGATCACCGGCATACGCAATATCCGGGGTGAGATGGGTATACCCCCTCTTACCACTGTTGATGTCATCCTGATTGCCGAAGACGAGGCGATTGCCGCGACACTCAAGGACCACCTGGGATTTGTCAAGGACCTGGCCAGGGTCAAGGAGGCCCGGATCGTAGTGCAGGGAGAACGCCCCCGCGCCGCGGCCACGGCCCTGGCGGATGGGGTGGAGGTCTTCGTCCCCCTGGAGGGGGTGATAGAAGACCCCCAAAAGGAGCAACAGAGGCTTACCAAGGAGATGACCAAACTCCTCAATGACTTCGACCTCACCAAGAGGAAACTGGCCAATGAATCTTTTCTTGAAAAGGCCCCCCCTGACAAGGTCCAGAAGGAGCGGGATAAGCTGCAGGAGTTTTCTCTCCTCAAGGAGAAGTTGGAGCAGAGATTGGCAATCTTCAAGGAGCTGGTGGGGGGCAACTGAGACGAGTTATAAAGAACGTCTAGCAATGAGGTGACAGATGAAGGTTGAGATACAAGAGGTCGAGCATGTGGCGCGCCTGGCGCGGCTGAAGCTCACCGAAGGGGAAAAAGAGCTCTTCACCAGCCAGCTCAACGCCATCTTGGATTATATGGAAAAGCTCAATGAGCTCGATACCGTCGCGATTGAGCCGACCTTCCATGTGGTCTCCCACCAGAACGTTATGCGGGAGGACGAGGTGCAAGCATCCCAGCCACAGGAGGCCGCTCTGGAGAACGCGCCGGACAAGGCCCAGGGGTGCTTCCGAGTGCCCAAGATCATCTAAAGGCCACGAGAGGAAGAAGAGTGTACCGCCTCACCATCCATGAGCTCCACGAGAGATTGAAGGGCAAAGAGGTCACCGCACAGGAAGCCGCCGAGGTCCTCTTAAAGAGAATCCAGGAGGTCGACCCCAAAATCAAGGCCTACCTCACGGTGACCGAGCAGGAGGCAATAAAGGGGGCGCAAGAGGCCGACCGCAGGATAGCCGCAGGAAAGGCCGCCCCGCTGACAGGGATCCCCCTCGCCATCAAAGACAACATGTGCACCCAGGGTATCCAAACCACCTGTGCCTCGAAGATCTTGGAGGATTTCATCCCCCCCTATGACGCCACAATCGTCAAGCACATCAAGGAGCAAGGGGGCTTCTTCCTCGGCAAGACAAATATGGATGAGTTCGCCATGGGCTCCTCCACGGAGAACTCCCGTTTCACCGTCACCCGCAATCCCTGGAATCTGGAGACCATCCCCGGCGGGTCAAGCGGCGGCTCGGCCGCTGCGGTGGCCGCCGATGCCTGCATCGCCGCCCTGGGGTCCGACACCGGGGGCTCCATCCGCCAGCCCGCCGCCTGCTGCGGTGTGGTGGGGATGAAGCCGACCTACGGGAGGGTCTCCCGCTACGGCCTGGTGGCCTTTGGCTCTTCGCTGGACCAGATCGGCCCCATTACTAAAGATGTAGAAGACTGTGCCATCCTGCTCAACGCCATCGCCGGCCATGATCCCCTCGACTCCACCTCCATCGATCTCCCCATACCTGACTATTGCGCGGCCCTGGTCAAGGACGTCAAGGGCTGGACCGTGGGCGTGCCCAAGGAGTTCCTTGGGGAGGGGATGGATCCCCAGGTAGAGGAAAAGGTAGGGGCAGCCATTAAGGTCTTAGAAGGGTTAGGCGCAACGGTGAAGGAGATTGCGCTCCCCCATGCCGGTTATGCAGTGGCAGCATACTATATTATCTGCACTGCCGAGGCGAGCTCCAACCTGGCCAGATATGACGGGGTGAAATACGGCTTTCGTGCACCCGGGTCCAAGGAACTCATGGAGATGTACCTGGAGACCCGCTCCGAGGGGTTCGGGCCCGAGGTAAAGCGCCGGATCATGCTGGGGACCTATGTCCTCTCCTCCGGATACTATGACGCCTACTACCGCAAGGCATCCCAGGTGAGAACCCTTATTAAAGAGGACTTTGCAAAGGCCTTCGACCAGTGCGACGTAATCATCACCCCCACCGCCCCTACCCCCGCCTTCCGCCTCGGGGAGAAGATGGAGGACCCGCTCCAGATGTACCTCTCGGACATCTTCACCATCTCCGTGAATATGTCCGGTGTGCCGGCCATATCCATACCCTGCGGCTTCAGCACAGGGGGGCTCCCCATCGGGCTTCAGATCATCGGCAGACACTGTGAGGAGGAGCGGATCATTCAGGCCGCCTACACCTTTGAGCAGAACACCGACCACCACACCAAACTCCCCCCCCTTACCTGAAAAATAGATAAAATTTTCCTTGACATCCATAATATGTGGTATTAAAATTACCATGTGGTATAATTATTACCACAAACGGTGCCGAGGAAACGATGACAAAATGTAAAGCAAAAAAACCAAGGAGGGTAAGATGTTTGGAGAATTTATCAAAGAGAGGAGAATCAACAAAGGTATAACCCTCAGAGAATTCTGTAAACTGATTGAAACAGATGCCAGTAATTGGAGCAAAGTTGAGCGGGGACTACTTTCGCCCCCGCAGGATGAAAAAAAACTAAAGAAAATAGCGCACGTCTTGGATATTGGAATAGGATCTGAACTCTGGAAAGCAATGAAAGATAAAGCCCAGATAGATGCGGGGATCATTCCAGCAGACATCTTATCTGATGAGGAGACAGTAAGATCACTACCGATGTTTTTTCGAACGATACGGAGTGAAAAACCTACGCCTGAAGAATTGGATCACCTCATACAGATTATTAGGAAGGGGAACTAGTATTTGGAATACGGAGACTTTAAGTGCCCATGGATTGACAAAGAAACCCTTTGGCAGCAGGTAGAGGAAATCCGCGCTCAGTATTGGCCAGAAGGCACAGTGCCAGTCGAGATAGAGGCGATTGTTGAATTTAAATTAAAGCTGGATATTGAACCAATACATGATCTGCAATCTCAGCTTGATATGGCTGCATATTTAAAGGTTGATCGAAGTGGTATCGTGGTAGATTATGACTGTTACATGAATACTAAGTTTGCGAACCGCATGCGCTTTTCATTTGCGCATGAACTGGGACACTACTTTCTGCATGGCGATATTTATGCAGAGCCAGATATTGAGACACCCGAAGATTGGAAAGAGTTTACGAACAACTTACCGGAAAGCGAATACGGAAAATTTGAATGGCAGGCTAATGAGTTTGCCGGTCGTCTTTTGGTCCCTTACGATACGCTTAAAAGTGAAGTCGGCAAAGTGTATGAGATTATCCAAAAAGACTCTGATTTAAGGGATTATCTAAACAAGGACCACGATGCGGTTTTGTCAGGGGTTACCCCTACTCTTCATAAAAAATTTGGCGTTTCAGAAGAGGTCATCAAGTATAGAGTTAGAAGGGAAGGTTTATGGCCTCCTCTAAACCTTTGAAGGAATGAGAAAAACGAAGGAGATGTTGGAGCAGAAGATGCTTCACAGAGAGATAGGGGAGATTGTTTGTGCACCAACATCCTCATGCCATTAACCACGGGGCACTATTCTTTGCCCCTTTACTCCCTAGAGCCGGAGGTACAATAGTACTATGAGATACGTAAAACTCTTGCTGCTCTTGTTGATTGTTGCCTGTGCCCTTGTCCTGGTCTTTGCGGTCCTTCTCCCGAAGGGTCTCAAGATAACTGTCCTGCATAAGGGCGACGTAAGGGAGACTATCTATTCGCTGGAGGACAACTCCCTCAGCCTGACCACGTACGATACCGAGATCAATAAACATATCCTGCGCCTGCGCTCGAGTTCAGAGCTCCCGCTCAAAGAGCAGGTTGCAATCATATCCACGATCCTTACAAAAGTGCCGAGGGAACGGCAATTCAGCACCTTTTTTATCGGCAGATTACTGAACGCCTTTGGCGCTGACAAGACATTGTCTGAACGGCTATCCCTTGCCGCCGGTGAATCGCCCCTCTGGGATCAGGCCAAAGGCCGTCCGCGATCCGGCCACGAAAATACAGGCGTCAAGGAAATCGCCAACCGGGCAATGATCTATCCGGAATTGAAAGAGATGTTCGCCCGGCATGGCTATGAGATCCAGGTATCCTCCGTGGAAAAAGTCCTGATCGACCCCCAAACCAAGCTCCCCTATGACTGCATGACCTGGTTCTCGCTCAGCAGTCCCTTAATACCCATGGATCACGAGTAGCGACAACCGTAGAAACGTTATTTACTATGCTACATAATGCGGTTCAAGAAGGGTAACGGTTATGATTCAACAGATCAGTAAGAATGTTAAGATCATATTTGCCGAGGATGGATTCGCCGTCTGTAATTGCATGCTTGTGGAAGACGATGTGCAATTGATGATTGACAGCGGGGCCGGCGCAATTCTGTCTGACGTGAATACCGCAGGCATTGATATCCTTGTTAATTCTCATAGGCATTGGGATCATATAAGAGGAAATGACCTCATGATCAACGCAAAGATCGTAACACATCCGATAGAGCGCATCGCCATGCATGATCCAACCAAGCTGGTGGCAATCAGCGGATGGGAAGAATTCATGGATGAGGATATTGGCAAAGTGTCGCATCAGATGGGGGGGATTCCAGAAAGGATTTTAAAGCCCTGGAGGGTAGACGATGAAATTAATGACGGTCAGATAATAGATTGCGGCAAAACAAAGATTGAAGTGCTGTCAACGCCGGGGCATACATCAGGGCATTGTTCTTTTTTATTCCCCAATGAAAATCTCATTTTTGTGACGGATATCTGCCTTACCGCGGTAGGACCATGGTATGGCGAGGACCAGGCTGATATAGATGATTTTATCGAATCGATCAATAAGATTATATCACTGAAGCCGGAAAGGATAATTACCAGCCACAGAACGGAGATTATCGATCGGGATATTCCTGAGGTCCTCGGCGAATACCGTGACAGAATAGTGAAGCGAGAAGAGCGAGTCTTAGATTGTGTCCGCAGCAATCCTTCAACTGTTAACCAGATTGCAGCGCAGAAAATAATATATCGGGAACACCAGATAATATTTCTTCTGTTCTGGGAGAGATATATGGTCAAGAAGCATCTGGACCATCTGATCAAACAGGGGCTCGTGGAGAAAGTGGAAGATGGACGCTATGTGGCCAGAGAAGCAGCGAATTAGCTGGCCAATTTCACCTGTCTTTCACAAAAAAGCCTTGACGAACACCCTTTGGCTCAATAGAATTGATTCATCAGGGGAATAAGCTTAAAAAACAATGTTCAACTGTTTACTGATCACTAATGGAGGGAGCATGAAGAAAACGATTATCCTTTGTTTGGTGTTAGTGCTCAGTGGAACTGTTTTAGCGGTGGCAGTAGGAAAATCTGTACAGAGCGATGATTCGGTACAGGTCTTTTGGCAAAAGTTCAAAACAGCGGTCATCAACGACAATAAAGAGGCCGTCGCTACACTGTCACAATTTCCCATTGAAATGCCTTATGGCATCGCAAGCATCGAGAACAAGGATCAACTCCTCGGACGTTATCGCGAAGTCTTCAATGTGCAAACTAATGCGGCACAATGCTTTGCCAAAGCAAAACCGGAAATGGATGCGGAAGATCCGAAACAATTCGCCGTTGCTTGCCCGGATGCGGCTGGCAACCTCGTTGTTATTTACTATTTCGAGCAAACCGAGACTGGCTGGAAGTTCGTCGCACTCGACAATATTAATGAATAGCTAAAGGTTGAATGGTTCAGACAACTTCTAGGAGATTAGCATGGCGTTATTTCGCTGGTTCGCAAAGAAAGGCCTAGCTGGAATGATTCCACAAAATGCTTTTGAGCAATATCAGAAGTGGAAGAAAAAAGATTCAAGCCTCTCGGAAGCTGAAATCGCACAGAATATTTTTACTCTACGCTATCTTCTTAGCGATCCACAGTTTGACCGCAAAGAGGCAAAAAGATTCCATGGCTATATGGAAGGAGAATTTGCATGCCAGACTCTAATGGACTTTTGTCTAGCTTCCCTCGATATTGAAGGACAGATAGACCCTAATGACGATATGGCTTTCGTCGATGTGAGTGAGATCATTAAAAGCGAATTAGAAAAAATGGGTTTCAAGCCGGGCAGCAAAGATATAAAAAATTTTGTTGGTCAATGGGCAAAAAAGGTAGCACCAAATAGGTAAATGGAACGGCATCTAACTACTCAATTCAGCGGATGCGGTGAAAGACGCCGCTGATCTTTTCACTAGGAGGAACTTATTGAGTGATAAAAACCATCGTATGGCACTTTCAGTTGTGTTGGCAATAATCGCTCTTTTAGTATTCATCCAAATTTCCTGCCACTCTCTTCAGGTCTTTTATGAACAGGCCCATGGTTCAATGATGGATTTATGGCGTTTTCTGTGGATGATTCCTTTTATTTTTATTGGCCTTTCCATTCGTGCATTCCGGTGGAGAGACTATCCCGGTCCTCCCTGGGCCAAATATTTTGAATATTTACTGTGGATATTAGCGTCATCATTTCTCTTTTTCACTGCGGCTCACACTTTTCTTGGGATCGACAACTGGCTCTTTTATCCATCTTCGGCCATTATAGCTGTTTGGTCTGGGTTAGTTCCAGGACGTGCTTCTAAAATTATTGAGGCCCTAAGCGGGACGAAGAGTAAATAGGCAATATGAATAAGGGGGATAAGCTAAAAAAATATTAGCAAAAAGAATAAAATCATGAATGAAGAAATAACTGAAACATCCAAAGCAATTCAAGAAGTTGCAAAAACAAGCGGAAAAGCCATTGATAGCATCAGAGAATTATGCGGATTTATCGCAAAATATACTGCTGGTTCTATTAAAGAGGCTTGTGGCATAGTTGAAGACAAATTAAAATATGCACGTTGGGAAAACCAAGTCCGTCTTATGGTGAAAGCCCAAGAATTTCTAAAAGAGCTAGGCCTCGATGCGCCAGACAAGTCTATTCCTTTTAAATTGGCAGTGCCCCTCTTGCAAGCGGCATCATTAGAAGATGATGACTACTTACAAGACATGTGGGCAAAATTATTGGTTAATTCTGCAACCAAAAATAGTAATATTGAGCTTAAAAGAATGTATATAGATATCCTTGAAAGATTGTCTCCCTTCGATGCAAAAATATTTGAAAAAATATATTCAATTCCTTACGAAGAAACATGGCACAAGATGATCATTGTATCTTGGCTTCCAGAGAGGGTAGAAGTTCACCAAAAAGGGAAAGAACGATCTGATTATCCTCAACCTAGCGATGAAATAAAGCTTTCCTTGTTAAATCTTGATCGTCTCAATTGTGTTGCTATCTGCCATTCAATAGCGGGTACTCAGTTGTTTGAGGCAGTAAACCTAACTCTATTGGGGAAAAAATTTCTAGATGCATGTACGATTAAAAAGAAAGTTAACAATTCACTTTAGAGGATCCATGGGACTGCGCTCTTGTGTCCTTGAGTTCAAATATTAGGTACTCAGGAGAATCGTATGGACACACTTCGAGAAATTTTGCAAGAAGTAAAAAAAGGCACAACGGCCTTCGAACCAGCCAGTAGCGCAGATTCGGACATGGAGGATTTTCAGGCAATCGCTAAAACCCTCATTTTCGCGGATGACGAGGATCTTTTGGAGGAGTGCATACCGCACAAGGAAAGTATGACCAGCCACCATTGGTATGACTTGGTTATCGTCAATGGTGGTTTAAGTTACAAAGGAGAAAAGTTCCTGGCACAGGTCAATGACGGTGCTAATGAGCGAGACGACGAAATCATTCAGCTTAAACCAAACATTTACGGCATTGGCATTGACCTAAAGGCCGCATGGAAGCGTTGGAAAAATCGAAAGAGGTAAGCCTAAGGGCAATGGGGATCAAATCTTCACTCTTAATTTTTAAGCGCCCGATTGCTCACCTCATCAAACCTTAAAAAAACATACGATACTCATTACAACCCCTTAAGAAATTCCCCTGGCAGCCTTCGCAGCTTGCCCTCTTTGGTAATGCAGACCATTAGGTTTTTTGCCCTCGGCGATAAGCCTCCCTAGCTCCTTAGAATAAGGTTGCATTTCCCTAGTTTTTGTGTTAGTGTTTCAATAGATTATAATGAATTTTCACAAAAACGTTAGCTATTGTCACGAGAGGAGTTTTGTTAACTGGCGCATCCAACATCCTGATTGTACAGAGCAAGGAGGTAAGGATGAGCGGTTTACAGATCGGAATCATCGCGATCCTAGCGGTGCTGTTAATCATCCTGCTTGTAGCCCGTAAGAAAAAATAAGGTTCGCGAAGCGGAGCTAGGGAAGAGGGGACACTGCTTCTTCATCCCTGCGAGACCAAAAAGGGACGTTGTTCAAAATTGTCAAAAAATCAGCATAACCGCACCGTGACAACTTTGAACAACGTCCCCCTTGGAAAGAGCCTCCCTGGTTCTTTGTATACCTTGCTCACAGACGCTAGATAGTTACCCCGCCATCTATGGCAATAACTTGTCCCGTTACATAACTAGACGCATCCGAGGCCAGATAAATAATGGCCCCCACCATCTCCTCGGGATCGGCGGGCCGCGCCATCGGGGTTCTACTCATAGCTATTTTAAGGATGTCATCGTTTTTCCACAGGGCTTCACTGAAACGGGTCTTGGTCAAGCCTGGAGCGATTGCATTCGTCCGGATATTGTATTGAGCCCATTGCTGAGCCATCACCTTGGTGGCCATAATCACACCGGCCTTGCTGATGGAGTAAATGGGCAACAGGTCGGGGGTAATACCGGCGATGGAGGCAACATTGATAATAGCGCCACCACCTTGTTCCTTCATTCCCCTGGCCACCGCCTGACTCAAGAAGAACAGCCCCTTAAGATTCAGATTCATAATTGAATCCCAGGCGCGCTCGTCTACGTCCATAGCCGAAGCCATCGTGGGATTCGTGGCGGCATTGTTCACCAGGACGTCGATCCGTCCGAACTCATCCAGGACTCGCTTAACAAGATTATTGATCTCCTCCGTCTTCCCTGCATGAGCGGATATCGGCAGGCATTTCCTCCCTGTCTTTTTGATCTCTTCCGCTACCTTCTCCAGGTCGGGGAGCTTGCGACTGGCAATGGCCATATCGGCACCGGCCCGGGCCAATTCGAGAGCGGCTGCTTGCCCAATCCCCCGGCTTGCTCCGGTGATGAGGACGACCTTATTCTTTAAAGATAATTCCATTGTCTTGTTACCTCCTGTGAATGATGAGATTTTCACACTGCTTACTGTGTGAATTTTTTTAATAATGAGAACCCGCTTTTTCCGGGATGACTATAACGAAAAGCGGGGTCGCCTGTCAAGCGCAAGAACCGTACGGTAGAGGGTGATTTTTTAAGTCGTCGTGTGAGGGCCTGAGGGAAATCTTCCACCGTGAGGACCGTCACGTTGTAGTAGCGGGTAGCCGATGTCCTATCGGCGATATGGGATACTAAACCCCGAGGTACGCCTTTTTCACGGCCTCGTTGTTCAACAGGTCTGCTGTCTTGCCCTGCAATGACAACTCACCGTTTTCCAGGACATAGCCGTAGGATGCGAGCATGAGCCCGAGGCGCGCGTTCTGCTCCACCAGCACCACCGTCATGCCCTCGCGGTTGATCTCCTTGATCTTTTCAGCCAGATGCTGGCGCAGCAGGGGACTCAGCCCCAAAGAAGGTTCGTCAAATAGAAGCACTTCCGGCTGCGCCATCAATCCCCGTGCGATGGCAAGCATCTGCTGCTGCCCGCCGCTCAGTTCCCGGCCCTTGGCATTGAGCTTGTCCTTCAGGTCGGGGAAAAGGACCAGTGCCTTCTCCAGTGACCTCTGCACCTGTTTCTTGTCACGTTGCAGGTAGGCTCCCACGTGCAAGTTTTCCCTGACGGTGAGGATCGGGAAGATCTTTCTGCCCTCCGGGATCTGGATGATGCCTCGGGACGCTATCCGCTCAGGTTCCAGCCCGCTTATTTTCTCCCCCTTAAAGAGGATCTCTCCCTTTAACCCCTCTCCTGTTTTCTTTTTAACCTTTACGATTCCACTAATGGCATTAAGTGTTGATGACTTGCCGGCCCCGTTTGCACCCAGGATAGTGACAAATGCGCCTTTGTCCACGGTTATGGTCACATTCCTTACCGCCGGCTTTTTATCGTAATAGACCCAGATATTCTTCAGTTCCAGCATCCCCTATATCTGCTCCGTGCCCAGGTAGGCCTCAATGACCTCCTGATTATTCATCACTTCTTCGGGTTTACCCTCGGCGATCTTATTGCCGAAGTTGAGTACGACCACCCTGGTAACCAAATCCAAAAGTACCTTCATGTTGTGCTCTATCAATATCACGGTGACGCCCTGTTCGCTGATCTTCTTGATATTCTCAACGACGAACATGGCCTCTTCATGGTTCATGCCGGTGGTAGGCTCATCGAGGAGCAGCACCTTGGGTTTCGCGAGCAGCGCCATGGCTATACCCAACATTCTTTGATAACCGTGTGAAAGTCCCGCCGCCGGCAAAAAGGTGTCGTTAAAGAGTTCGAACGTCTTCAGTAGCTCGATCAGCCTGCCCACAACCTCTTCAAACTCATCTCTATAGGCCTTGGTGTCAAAAAAAGCCTGCCAGCTATTCGTCTTGTACTGCAGGTACGAACCAACCATCACGCTTTCCAGCACCGTGGCCCCCTCAAAGAGCACATTTGACTGAAAGGTCCTGACAATGCCCCCCGCAGCTATCCGGTCGGGCCGCAGCCCGGATATCTTCTTGCCATTGAAAAAAATCGTTCCCCGGGTGGGGCGGTAGTAGCCGGAGATGACATTAATCAGCGTGGTCTTGCCGGAGCCGTTAGGCCCGACAATACCCAGCACCTCACCCTCCTCCACCCCGATGTCGACAGACTCAAGGGCAGCCAGCTTGCCGAATTCTTTGGTTACATTATTCAACTCTAATAACGACATTGTTGTATAATCTCCTCATTTATTCCTGAGAAGGCTCTTCAGAAGGAATTTCATAGAAATCGGGTTCTCTAAAGACCTTGCGCCAAAACTTGTCCCAGAGGTCGACCAGCCCGGTCCCCTTAGGCAGGAAAAGCAGCACCAGCACAACGACAGCGCCGAATAACAATTGCTGAATGCCATATACCGGCAGGCGGGACAGATAGATGCCTAACGCATACAGTACAAGGGCGCCTGCAAGCGGCCCCCCAACCAACGAGCTGATGCCGCCCACGATGCTCATAATCATTATCTGTATGGATTCCCACAATCCAACCATGTACGGAGTCATGGTCGACAGGAAATGGGCGTAATAGGAGCCGGCAAACCCGGTGAACACGCCTGCCACGGTAAAGGCAATGACCCGGTACTTCATAAGGTGGATGCCCTGATGTTCGGCAAGTATCGGATTGGCTGCGATACTAAAAAACGTGCCTCCCAGGCGGCTGCGGCCTATCTGCCAGAATACCAAACCCGTTATGGCCACCAGGAGGATCATAAAATAATAGTATGGCACTGCACTCGCAGCAAAGTTTATTTCAAAACCGCCCAGAGAGATGGGATCCGGCGGCGCAGTTCCCAGTCCTCTGGAACCTCTGGTAACAGGCTCCCACTGCATGGCAATAATTCTCACGACCTCGCCAAGGGCAAGCGTAATAATTGAAAAATATACGCCGCCCACCCTCAGCACAACCGAGCCGATAATCAATGCGATGATTCCTGATACGACCCCGGCCAGCAAAAAGCTGGGCCAGAACGGCCACCCCAGCTGGACCGTGAGTATGGCAGAGGTGTACCCCCCGATCGTCATGAATGCAGCCTGCCCCAGGCTGAATTGTCCGGTCCTCAATATCAGCGTAAAGCCCATCACGGCAATTGCCCAGATACCGCTTAAAATAAACATAGACAGGGTCGCCAAATTAGTGCTGAAAAGAGGGAAGATAAGAAACGGGGCAACCAGCAACCCGGCTACGCTTCGTGGTAACAGCGTTTTATAGTCTATATATCGCATTATTTGAGGGGGTCTCCAAATAATCCCTGCGGCCTGACCAGCAGGATGATGATGACGAACGCAAAGAGCACGACCTCGGAAAAATAGGATAAACGATACGCTACGACGCTGTTAACGAAACCCAGTATGATGCCCCCCACGATGGCCCCGGTGAGGCTGCCGAGGCCCCCGATGATAATGGCCAGGAGGGACATGATCATGGGGATGCGCCCGATGAAAGGGTTCACGGCGTAGACAGGCGCCATGATGCTGCCCGCCATCGCCGCCAGCGCGCAGCCGATACCCATGACAAGCAACGAAATCCGCTTCACGCTGATGCCGTATAAGCCCGCCGCATCCGGTTCCTGGGCTGCGGCCCTGATGGCCAGCCCTACCTTGGTGCGGTTCAGCATGATATACATGGCAATCATGATGACCAGGGTGAAAGCGACCACGGCAATCTTCTGATAACTCACACTAAATGAACCCAGGTCAAGTACACCGGGGAACACCATGGCCAATCCCTTCTCCTGCATGCCAAAAAGCATACTGGCAGCACCCTCGAAGAAAAAGATGAGCGCCATGGTCGCCACGGTTACATAGAGAGCCCCCTGGGCCGAGGGGACGTTGACGCGCTCGATAATGAACTTCTCCACCAGGATGCCCAATCCTCCTACAACGACCCCGGATATCAGCATGGCGATGGGGAACGGTATGCCCACTGCTGTGAAGGCGTAATAGACGACGAAGGCACCCAGCATATAGAACTGCCCGTGTGTCCAGTTCAAAATCCCGAGGATGCTGAACACCAGCACCATGCCAAAGGCCATCGTCATGTAGATGCAGCTCTGAATCAGTCCGTCAATCCATATTCCAGCAGGGGGCATACCAATTCTCCTTCTCTCGTTTCTGTGTTGCTACGGGAGCGGTTCCATCGGATATTCAGCTAGATATACTTCTTTGTCTCCTTTGATCGTGGAGAGGGCGCCAGGGGTGCCGAAGACTACCGGTGAACCGTATGTCTTCGCTCCAGACATCGTCCAGGTGCCTGCCGTCGTTGAAAAGGTGCCGCCGCGGATGGCCTCCATGATGGCATCGGTGTCGTCCACCGTGCCGGCCTTCTCCATTGCCTGAGCCAGGATCAAGAGGTGGGACGGGAACCAGCCTATCCCGCCGGTATACGTATACGGCCTACCTTGTTTCTCCGACGCCATCTTCATGGCTTCCCGGCACATCTTGATATATTTGCTCTTCACCTTGGTCTTCTTAAAGTCCCAGGGGGCACAATACTCTGCGATTAAGCCCTGGGCAGCCTCCTTGCCGCAGACCCCAATATATGCAAGTGGCGTGATGAGTGGACCGGTATGACCGACCTTCATATCCTTGTAGCCCATCTCCCAGCGCTGTTTTGCGAACGCCATGGCCTCGCCGACCCACCCGGCGACAAAGACAATATCGCAACCCGCTTCTGCATACCTGGTGATGTAGGGAGTAAAGTCCTGTGTGCCCGGGGGGAAAAACTCCATGTGATACCTAACCCCCGCCTTATCAAGCGCCGCCAAAACGTAGTCCCAGCCGGGGCCTTTGCCAAGGGTACACTCGAGAATCCCCAACTTTTTGTACTTGGGAAATGCCTCGACAAGCGCGAGGCAGTCAGATATAAATTCTTCTTCAGATGGATTGCCGAAGACCACGTACGGCATCTTCTTGGGGTCATATATACCGGGTACGGCCTCATTGCCGGTCCTGGTCATTAAAATGACTTTGGCCGGATTGGTCACGGCCGCTATGGAGGGGAAGTTCCACGTCCAGAGCCCAATGATGAACTTCACCTTGTCCCCGTATACGAGCTGCTTGGCCGCGGCAGCGCCGCCCTCGGGTGAGTTCTTGTTGTCAACTACTACCATCTTGAAATTATACGTCTGATCGCCTACCTTGAAGCCTTTCTTGTTAAAGACCTCGACAAAGGATTCAAAGAATAAGCGCTCGGTCTGCCCCCATGCAGCGGCGGGACCGCTCATAGCCGTTGTGTATCCTACCTTTATGACGATGGGTTCCACCGCGTGCGCTGGTCTCGGCGCCGCAGCAATGCCCAACATCATGACCGTAATCACTATTATCGTCGCGATACTGTACCATTTTTTCATGACTTTTTCCTCCTTATGATTTTTTGTTGACCCTTGTTCGCTTCACGTTTTTATCTACTTGTATACTCCCTCCTTTCCAAGGTCAGTAGTCATACTGAACGCCATGTTCATATAGATACAATTCTGAATTAGTTTGTCCAACCATATTCCAACAGGTGGAATACCTATTCTCCTTCTTTCGTTTCTGTGTTGCTACGGAAGCGGTTTCATCGGATACTCAGCAAGATATACTTCTTTGTCTCCTTTGATCGTAGAGAGGGCGCTCGGGCATCCGAACACTATCGGTGAACCGTACGTCTTGGCCCCCGACATGGTCCATGTGCCTGTCGTCGTTTCAAAGGTGCCGCCGCGGATGGCCTCCATGATGGCATCGGTATCGTCCACCGTACCGGCCTTCTCCATTGCCTGAGATAAGATCAAGAGGTGAGACGGGAGCCAGCCTATCCAGCCGGTGTAAACAAATGGTCTCCCTTGCTTCTTCGACAAAATCTCCATTACTTCCTTGCACATTTTTACATATTTGCGCTTCACCTTGGTCTCCTTAAAATCCCAGTTGGCCCAATACTGACCTATGAAGCCCTGAGCAGCGTCCTTGCCGCAGACCCCAAGGTATGCAAGTGGCGTAATGAATGGGCCGGAATGACCAACCCGCATGTCCTTGTACCCCATCTCCCAGCGCTGTTTTGCAAACGCCATGGCCTCACCGATCCACCCGGCGACATAGACGATATCGCAACCCGCTTCTGCATACCTGGTGATGTAGGGAGTAAAGTCCTGTGTGCCGACCGGGAACCACTCATGGTGATACCTGACCCCCTCTTTATCAAGCGCCGCATCTACGTAGTCCCAGCCGATGCCTTTGCCGAGGGTACAGTCGAGTATGCCAATTTTTTTATACGTGGGGAATGCCTTGGTAAGCGCGAGGCAATCCGATGTAAATTGTTCGTGGGATGGATTGGCAAAGACTACGTACGGCATCTTCTTGGGGTCATACACACCACCGGGGACGGCCTCATTGCCGGTCCTGGTCATAAAAATGACCTTGGCCGGATTGGACACGGCCGCTATGGCGGGGAAGTTCCACGTCCAGTGCCCGGCTAAAAACTTCACCTTTTCTCCGTATATGAGCTGCTTGGCCGCGGCAGCGCCGCCCTCGGGTGAGTTCTTATCGTCAACGTGGATCACCTGAAAGTGATACGTCTTGCCGCCTACCTTGAAGCCCCCAGCTTTATTGAACACTTCGACCCACGTCTCATAGGCAGCTTTACCAGCCTGGCCCCATGCGGCGGCGGGACCGCTCATCGCCGTTGGTACTCCGATCTTTATGATGATGGGTTCCTCCGCTTGCGCTGGTTTCGGCGCCAAGGCCATGCTAAAGACCATAGCCGTGATCACTACCATTGTTGCGATGCTATACCATTTTTTCATCTTTTAATCCTCCTTACTTTATTGCTTTATTGGTCATTGTTCACTTCACGTCTTCCTCCCCTAATGCTACACCCTCCTTTCCAGGGTCAGTGGCTATGTTGCGCCTTTCCTTTTTCTAGCACATCTCCCGAGATGAAAGCCACATGCCCTTTACAAAGATAGAATGTATCCAAAAACTCGACCTTTGTAACGATCCGGATGTGTTTCTCTCTTTACATACCCTAAATCAAGACAGTCGATTTTTTCAACCACCCGCAACGATGAGCAACAAATCAAGGGTATCGCCATCTTTAAGGGCCAGCTCATCTAACTGCTGTATATTCCTGCCATTGAGGAGGACATTGCTGTTATCCCAGATCGACTGCTTCTTATTGATGCCCCTTGATGTGAGCTTTTTCTGATATACGGGCCCGTAATGCGTCTCAACATATGCCCTGGCTTCATCAATCGTGTTTACCTCTGCCGTTACCGTTCGCACACCCAGGACAAGCCTCCACGGTCCGATGAAGTTGATATGGACCCTCGCCACGATTGATCCTGCCTGCTTTTAATTTTTACATTCTTTTTTAACACTATTTCGCGCCGATTGATGCCGCGATCTCCGGCATGCCCAGACTTTCTAGACGTTTCTTTGACGGCTTGCCAATAGCGCTGTCCCAGTCTCTGAGGGCGTAGTACTCAGGGAGCATCTTTTCCATGTCCGGCACATGGCCCTCCTGTCCGCTATCGGGGATCGGCCGCATGACGAGCTCGGGGAGTACATCATCCTTGGAGGTGATGCCGAGCTTACAGGACAGGGCCCGCTGCAACTGGAATATACGTTCCCCTGCCGTCAAGAGCTGGTCCATGTCCGTATTCCAGCCTGTCGAGCTATTAATCATGCCGAGCACGAGATCAAATGGTATGAAGGCAAAGTGACAAATGCCCAGTGAATCGGTCAAGGCCCGGAAGTTCTGGCTCTTTTCAACCATCGCGGCCTTTTCATCCCCCCAGCGGTCATCCGCATTGAGGCCCAGATCGGGATGCCCCACGCCGCTGTCTACCTGGTATCCGTCGCTTTTATTATGATCCGCACCGCGCGGAGCAGTCGCATAGACGAGCCCCATAGAGTGATATGCCCTGGGATCGTGCATCGGGATCTCAAGGCCCTTGGTCTGGACGGCCTCACCAGGGGGACGGCCATAACGCTCGGCCATGCGTCTCGTCCCTTCTGCCACGACAGCGCCGAAGCCCTCGTTGGCGCCGATCTGGCGGATGAGCTCCACGGCGGCGTCGACATTCCCCCAGGTGAGCTTGAGGCCACCGGTGTCCTTTTCAGAGATCACCCCTGCCTCATAGAGGTAGAAGGCGTAGCCGGCGCTGGCACCGCTGCTGATGGTGTCAAAGCCGTACCTGTTGCAGAGCTCGTTGAGGTGGACGATGGTGGGCATATCGAGGTCCAGCCCCATCATCGCCCCCCAGGCGATAACGGTCTCATATTCAGGTCCCTCGACGCTATCGTATGTATACGTTCCTTCTTTGATCTGGAGTACCTTGCGACAGCGTATGGGACATCCGAAACACCCCGTATGGCCGGTCTCATATTCCTCAGCCATGGTGACGCCACTGATCTTCGTTGCCTCCGGCATGGTAGGGGCTGTGTAATACCTGGTGGGACCGTCGCCATAGGAAATAGCTGAATCAACCCATGAGGCGGTGCCGCCTTCATGCATCCATTGGCTGAGGAACCCCTCCTTGACCTCCTTCATTGCATTCCGTGCGGCCTCACGGAACTGCTCGGGGTCCTGCATGGGGAGCTTCATCCGGCCGCGCACCGCGATGGCCTTGACCTTCTTGGAGCCCATGACACACCCCAATCCGGCCCGGCCCAGGGCGTGTCCCCACTCGGACATGATATTGCCATAGGGCACCAGGTTTTCCGAGGCGAGGCCGATACATGCGATTTGGATGCGTTTATCCTTGCATTCCTTTTTGATTTCCTCCTGGGTCTGGTAGGTATCCTTGCCCCACAGGGTGCCGGCATCTCTTAACTCCGCGACACCGTCCTTTATATACAAATATACGGGTTTGGGTGATCTGCCCTTGAGGATGATGCCGTCGTAGCCGGCCTTCTTGAGCTCCGCGCCGAAGAAGGCGCCCCCATTGGCATCACCGTAATGACCGGTGTAGGGGGATTTGGTGGCACCGCCCCAGCGGCTTACGCTGGGCCCGCTGGTGCCGTTGAGGAGGCCTGGCATGAGGATGAGGGGGTTATCGGGTCCCAGGGGGTCGGTCTTTTCATCGACCATGTCAAAGAGGTAGCGCGCGGCAAGACCGGTGCTGCCGAGGAAGTCGCGGGCATATCGTTCATTCAACGGCTCATCAATGAGCGCGCCCGTGCCGAGATCAGCTACCAGGATCTTACCCCAATATCCGTTCATGATCTCCTCCTTCGGATATTGCTTAGAAAAATATAATCTCTAAATTTCCTCTCCCCAGCGGGGAGAGGATGAAGGTGAGGGGGGAAACAACTGAGATCATATCCACCCTCACCCCTGCCCTCTCCCGCCAGCGGGAGAGGGAGATTAAAAAGAAGGCATATGTTCATCGTTCGCGGATGGCGAACCCCTCATAAGATATTACTTAAAAGTCGATACTCTTACCCTCATACGCATAGTTGAAGATCTTCCCCAGGTCTTCCACGCCGGGGACGCGGGTGACGGTAAACGTCATGACCTCATTCAACGCCCTCTCTATCAGCCCGGGGATTGCCTCTTCATACTGCTCCTGGGTGATGCCTGCGTCTTGGACCGAGAGGGGCTGGTCGATCTCTTTGGCCAGGGCGCGGACTTTGCCCACCAAGGCTTGAGCGCATTCCTTGTCAGCGCCGGATGCGATGCCGCAGAAGCGGGCCAACTCGGCATACTTGGCCGTGGTCTCCTCGGAGCCGTTGATCAGGTATTCCATGGTATAGGGGAGGAAGAGGCCCACGGCGCGCCCATGGGGGGTGTGCAAGAGTGCCCCCAGGGAATGGCCGGTGCTGTGGGCCAGCCCCGCCATGGAGTTGCCGAAGCACATGCCGGCCAGGGTGGCGGCGTACATCATCTCCTGGCGCGCCTCCAGGTCGTCGCCGTTTTTATACGCCTTTGGCAGATAGGCGAAGGTCTGCCGCGTCGCAATCAATCCCGGGCCGGCGGTCATACTGGTGCCCCACGTGGAGGCGTATCCCTCTATGGCGTGCGTCAGGGCGTCCATACCGGTGTCCGAGGTGATCTGCGGGGGCATGCCGGCAACCATAACGGGGTCGAGTATGGCGACATCCGGCATATCTTCGGTAGTACCCAGACCGAGTTTGCGGTCATCGCGGGGGTCGGTGAGCACGACCGCCCAGGTGGTTTCGGAGCCCGTGCCGCTGGTGGTAGGGATGGCCATGAGCCTGGCCTTTTCCCTGAAATTGAACGTCTCGATGACGGATACGGCGTCGGGTTCCAGATCGGGCCGGGCCAGCAGGCAGATAATGGCCTTGGCCGCGTCCAGACAGGAGCCGCCGCCTATGCCGATGACCCAGTCGGGCTGGTATTTGCCCACTGCTATTTTGCCTTTGTTGATGGTGTCAAGCGACGGCTCGGGTTCTATCGCGTCAAAGATTTCCCATTGAATGTTTACGGCGTCCAATTGATCGGTAACCAGCTTTGTTAACCCGAGTTTTACGATGTTCTTATCGGTGACAATGAACGCCTTGTTGCCCTGGATCTGTGCTAGGTATTCAAGGGCATGGTCACCATAGACGATCAATGGGCATGAAAACGTCCACATGTTGGCCTCCTTAGTTACAATAAAAGGATTTGAGAATTCCTGGGTTCAAGAGTCTGCCTTTCATAGTTTCTATTCAGTTCGCTTGACCCCTTGGCCCCTTGACCCCTGGAACCCTTATTACTTAGTCCAGCCATTCGGTATCTATCCGTGCCGTGATGTTGGTAAGCTCATTGGCCGCCTTGGTGTAGCGCATGATCTTGGCCATGGTGCCCCTGCTGCCTGTCATGAGCCTGGATTGCTTGGTGATCAGCGCCTGCGTGGGATCGAGCTCCTTCAAGCATATCCTCTTCCAGATATGATAGGGGGCGGCAATGATGAATTCAGGGTTGTATTTCTTGCGGTCGTCAACAACCTCCACCTTTCGACACTTGCCGTGCCACAGATCTACGTACCCGAAAATCTGCTCTTTGACCGGGCCGCCCTTCTCGGTGATAAAGTAAAAATCACCTTCCCAGGTCTTACCCGCCTCCTCGTATGCCGTGCTTTTGTTGATCTCCTCCATGTAGAGATCGAACCATTCTTGCGTCGCGTATCTTGGCATGCTCGCTAACCTCCTTTTTTATTTAGGGTAAAGTCCCATTTAAGCCACTAAGAATTGATGGTAATTGTGTTGTTTCAATAACGTCATAATGTTATTTGTTTGATCTTTAATCGAAAGAGATCTA
>Ga0307437_1000258_pt1 | contig 43951 bp, 37 predicted proteins | sample SalMarWE160390MG_FD_202146 | JGI IMG/M metagenome (GOLD analysis project Ga0307437, IMG submission 202146) | Salt marsh sediment microbial communities from the Plum Island Ecosystem LTER, Massachusetts, United States - WE1603-90 | ecosystem: Environmental > Aquatic > Marine > Intertidal zone >...
AAGGAGGCGATGAGGGCCATCTCCTTCTCCCGCATCCCCCGAGTAGTCACAATGGGGGTACCGATCCTAATCCCGCTGGTAACCACGGGGCCCTGCCGGTCAAAGGGGATCATGTTTTTGTTCACGGTGATCCCGGCCCGCCCCAGGGCCTCCTCCGCCTCTTTGCCGGTAATCCCCTTCGTGGTCACGTCGATGAGGATGAGATGGTTGTCGGTCCCTCCGGAGACGATCTTGAAACCTGCGCCCTGCAGCTCTTCTGCCAAGACCTGGATGTTCCGCACCACCTGACGCTGGTAGGCCTTGAACGTCTCGGTCATGGCCTCTTTGAAACACACCCCCTTGGCGGCGATCACGTGCATGAGAGGACCACCCTGGATTCCGGGGAAGACGATCTGATCAACGAGGTCACCGAACTCTCCCTGGCAGAGGATAAAACCGCCGCGAGGTCCCCGCAGGGTCTTATGCGTTGTCGAGGTCACAAAGTGGGCGTAGGGGACCGGTGAGGGATGAACTTCGGCGGCGATAAGCCCGGCAATGTGGGCCATGTCCGCCATCAGGTAGGCTCCCACCTCATCGGCGATCTCCCGAAAGCGCTTAAAGTCGATGACCCGGGAATACGAGCTGGCGCCGGCGATAATCATCTGGGGCCGGACCTTTTTGGCCACGGAGAGGATCTCGTCGTAGTCGAGACACTCCGTCTCGCGCGACACGCCGTAAAAGTGTGCCTTATAGAGCTTACCCGAAAAGCTGGCAGGGGAACCGTGGCTCAGATGCCCGCCATGGGCGAGGTCCATCCCGAGGATCGTATCTCCTGGGCTCAGAACGGCAAAACAGGCCCCCATATTGGCCGCCGTCCCGGAGAGGGGCTGGACATTGGCGTGGTCGGCACCGAAGAGCTCCTCGGCCCGCTCGATGGCGAGCCGTTCCGCCACATCCACATATTCACAACCACCGTAGTATCTCTTGCCGGGATACCCCTCGGCATACTTATTGGTGAGGATACCCCCCTGTGCCTCCAAGACCGCCTCGCTGGTGTAGTTCTCCGAGGCGATCAGTTCGATCTTGTTTTCCTCGCGCAGGGTCTCGCGCTCGATGGCATCCGCCATCTCTGGGTCAACTGCCCCCAGGCCGGCCTTCAGATCTGTCAAACGGTGAAGTTCCTCCTCTCTATGGCCTCGATCTTTTCCAGTCTCTTGAGGTGTCTTCCCCCTTGAAATTCGGACTCTAACCATAGCTTGACCATCTCACGGGCCAGACCCGGCCCAACGATCCTGCCCCCCATAACCAAAATATTGGCGTTGTTGTGCTCCTTCGCCATGCGAGCGGCATAGGCGTGACAAACGAGGGCCGCCCGCACCCGGGGGAATTTGTTGGCAACCATGCTCATCCCGACGCCGGTGCCACAAATCAGTATACCCCTTTGGGCCTCGCCAGTCGAGACCTTCTGGGCCACTGCTTGGCCGAGATCGGGATAGTCCACTGACGCTTCGTCGAAACAACCCAGATCCTCAACCTCATGCCCCAGTTCCCTCAAATAAGTCACCAGGTCCGCCTTGAGGCGAACCCCCCCGTGATCGCACGCCATGGCCGTCAGCATCTCAGTCCTCACTGCGTTTGAAGGCCAACGTCGCGTTGGTCCCCCCAAAGCCAAAGGCATTGGAGAGGACCACCCGCACGTCCACCTCCCGCGCCGTGTTGGGGACAAAGTCCAGATCACAGCGGGGATCGGGGTTCTCATAGTTGATGGTGGGGGGGATGATCTTATCCCTGATCGCGAGGCAGGAGAAAACAGCCTCGGTACTCCCCGCAGCCCCTAAGAGGTGGCCGGTCATCGACTTGGTGGAGCTGACCGGCAGCTGAGCGGCATAATCCCCGAAGACCCGCTTGATGGCCACCGCCTCGGTTATATCGTTGAGTTCCGTGGAGGTCCCATGGGCGTTGATGTAGCTGACATCCTCAGGTGAGAGCTTCGCATCCCTGATGGCCATCTGCATACATCGGGCCGCCCCGTCTCCGTCGGGATCAGGGGCCGCCAGGTGATAGGCGTCGCCGGTATACCCGTAGCCGACCATCTCCGCGTAGACCTTCGCCCCCCGCCTGCGGGCATGTCCCAACTCCTCCAGGATCATGACGGCCGAACCCTCCCCCATCACGAAGCCATCCCGGTCCCGGTCAAAGGGGCGGCTGGCCCGTTCGGGCTCTGCGTTTCTCGTGGAGATGGCCTTCATGGCATTAAACCCCGCCACGGCCAAGGGGGTAATGGTCGCCTCCGCCCCACCGGCGATGACGGCATCGGCATCGCCGTGCTGGACGCACCGGAAGGCCTCACCAAGGGAATGGGCGCCGGTGGCGCAGGCCGTCACCACACAGAGATTGGGGCCCTTGGCGCCGAACTCGATAGCAATCTGCCCTGAGGCCTCATTGGCGATGATCATGGGGATAAAGAAAGGGGTGATCCGCTGCGGCCCTCGTTCCAACAGGACCGTGTGGTACTTCTCAATATTCGTCAATCCCCCCAAGCCGGTGCCGACGATGACCCCGACCCGTTCGGCGTTCTCTTCGGAGATCTCCAGGCCTGCGTCGGTAATGGCGATGCGTGCCGCCGCCAGGGCATAATGGATAAAGATATCCATCTTCTTGATATCCTTAGGCGAGAGGTAGTCCTCGGACCTAAAATCCTTTACCTCTGCGGCGATCTTGGTCTCAAAATCCGTGGCATCGAACTTCGTTATGGGGCCAACCCCGGAGACCCCCTCACATATCTTCGCCCAGACAGGATCAATGCCGATCCCCTGTGGAAGCACGAGACCAACCCCGCTAACAACTACCCTTCTGCTCATGTGTTCACCTCAATGATATTCGTTCTTTCCCTCGCCAGTCTCGACGAGGGGAAAAACCTGCTGTGAAGATTACCAAAAGAGCAGAGGAGATAAGGGAGGGGGAATACCTCCCCCTCTCGCTTACACACGCTCTTGGATGTACTTTATGGCGTCGCCGACAGTCACGATCTTCTCGGCATCCTCATCGGGTATCTCTATGCCGTACTCGTCCTCCAATGCCATCACCAGCTCCACCAAGTCCAGAGAATCGGCACCTAAATCATCGATAAACTTGGCCTCGGGGACAACCTCATTCTCGCTCACCCCGAGCTGCTGCACAATCAGTTCTTTCACCTTTGCCTCAAGAGACATCGAGTTCTACCTCCTTTTTCTTGTTAATTTCCCTCTCTCCTAACCTATCAGGTGAGGGGAGTGTTTTCAAGCACCTTTCAACTGTTCCAGGCTCGCCAGGTCCTCCAGATGAAACTGCTTCCTGGTCCCATCGATGCGGCGCAGCAAACCCAACAACACCTTGCCCGGCCCTATCTCCACAAACCGCTCGGTCCCCAGCTCGATCATCCGGTTCATCGAATCCTCCCACCGCACCGGGCTGCTCACCTGTCGGACGAGCAGATCCCGCACCCGCTCCTTCGAGGTGTTGGGCTCGGCCTCGACATTGGTCACCACCGGGGTCGTGAGCTCATCGATCTCTACCTGGGCCAGCTCCGCCTGCAGCCGTTGACCGGCAGGCTCCATGAGGGGAGAATGAAACGGGGCACTCACCGGCAGGGGGACGGCCCGCTTCGCTCCCATCTCCTGGGCCACGGCGATCCCGCGCTCAACGGCCTTCAGATTGCCGGAGATCACAATTTGGCCGGGTGAATTGAAATTGGCAGGGGTAAGGACCTCACCCTGCGCTGCCCGTTGACAGAGCTCCTCCACCTGCGCCCGCTCCAGACCCAATACGGCCGCCATACCCCCTACCCCGACCGGGACCGCCTCCTGCATAAATTTCCCGCGCAACCTCACCATCCTGACGGCATCATCAAAACTCATGGCCTCGGCAGCCACTAAGGCGCTGAATTCACCGAGACTGTGACCGGCGAGATGATCGGCCGCCCACCCCACCTCCGCCCTCAAGACCTGCAAGGCGGCAATGCTTACCGTCAGGATTGAGGGTTGGGTATTGGCCGTCAGCCGCAACTCCTCCTCCGGGCCGTTAAAACAGAGGCTCTGGAGGTCAAACCCCAGGGCCTCGTTTGCCTCGGCGAAGGTCTCCCGGGCAACGGGGAAGTGCTCGGCGAGCTCCTTTCCCATTCCCACATACTGAGAACCCTGTCCCGGGAAGATAAAGGCCGTCTTCACTATCAGCTCCTCCCGCTGGCGAACTCCTTGATGAGCTCCAGGGCAATATTGTTGCGCTGGATCTGATTGGTCCCCTCGTAGATCTGGAGTATCTTGGCATCCCGCATCATCTTCTCTACCGGAAAATCCCTCATATATCCATACCCCCCCAGGACCTGCACGGCGTCTACGGTCACCTTCATGGCCATGTCACTGGTGAAGAGTTTGGTCATGGCCGACTCCTTGCTGAACCGTTTGGGACTACTGTCGATGTACCGGCTCACGGCGTAGACCAGGGCGCGGCCTGCCTCGATATTGACGGCCATATCAGCCAAGATGTGCTGGACGGCCTGGAAGGAGATGATCCTCTGCCCAAACTGGACGCGCTCCCGGGCGTATCGGGCCGCCTGTTCAAAGGCCCCTTGCGCAAGTCCCACACCCTGGGAACCAATACCGGGGCGGGTCAAGTCAAAGGTCTTGAGGATGATGATGAGGCCGATACCCTCACGATTCCCGATGAGGTTCTCCTGGGGGACCCGACAGTCCTCGAAGACCAACTCCCTGGTGGCTGAGGCCCGAATCCCCAACTTCTGTTCCTTCTTGCCGAAGGAGAATCCCTTCATCCCCTTTTCCACGATAAAACCGCTGATCCCCCGCGGCCCCCGCTTCTTATCCGTAACGGCAAAGACGGAGTAGGTCTCCGCCTCTCCGCCGTTCGTGATCCACTGCTTGGTCCCGTTGAGGACATACCCATCACCATCCTTGGTCGCCGTGGTCTGTATCGCGGCCACATCGCTTCCCGCATTGGCCTCGGTGGCGCCGAAGGCGGCCAGTTTCTTCCCGCTGGCTATATCGGGGAGGTACTTTCGCTTCTGTTCCTCGGTGCCATAGAGCAAGATGGGATAGGCCCCTAATCCGCTCCCGGCAAAACTGACCGATACGCCGATGCAGGCCCTGCTCAGTTCCTCTACCACCAAACAGTTGTCAAGCACACCGCCGCCAAAGCCGCCGTATTCTTCGGGGATAAAAACCCCGAACAGCCCCGCCTCCGCGCAGATATGCATCATATCCCATGGAAACTCTTCCTTCTCATCCAGTTCCGCCCTTACCGCCATCACCTTTTCGTCGGCTATCTTTCGGGCGAGTTCTTTGATCATCCGCTGTTCTTCGGTCAAAAAATATTCCACTGCTACACCCCCTCAACAAATATTCCAGTACATCGCATTAGTACATCGCTTTTTCCTTGGGCTGCGTCCAAGTTGGAGAGGCGGTATTCCCGCCCAACCGCTTCAGGTCCTGACTCTCGCGCAGGGCATCGATCAAGAGCCGATTGATATCACGGCGCACATATTCACAGGCGGCCCGGATGGCGTTTTTGATGGCCTTGGGGGAGGAATGCCCGTGGCAGATAAAGCAGGTCCCGTTGATGCCCAAGAGCGGGACCCCTCCATATTCGGCGTAATCGATCCGGCGTTTGATGTTCTCCTGGGCCTGTCTCATAAAGAAATACCCGATCCTGGCCCACAGACTCTTGCGGGTCGCTACCCTCAACATGGCGCCGTAGGAGTCCGCGATCCCCTCGCTACTCTTCAAGGCCACATTGCCCACAAAGCCATCGCACACGATGACATCGGTCGTGTCGTTGGACATATCCTTTCCCTCGACATTACCGATATAGTTCAGTCCGCTCTGCTTCAGGATGGCGTGGACCTTTTTGGTGAGATCATTCCCTTTGTTGTCCTCCCTCCCGTTGCTCAAAAGTCCCACGCGAGGACGATCCTTGCCTAAGACAAACCGGGCGTAAATCTCCCCCATGATTGCAAACTGCACCAGATGGATGGGCTTGCAGTCCACATTGCCACCGGCATCGATGAGGATGGAAGCCCCGGTGAGGGTGGGGTGAATGCTGGCCAATGCCGGCCGTTCCACCCCCTCTAATTTCTTCATTGTCCACATACTGACGGCCATGGCCGCCCCGGAGTTGCCGGCCGTCACCACCGCCTCGCACGTTCCGTCCTTCATGAGGTCCACGGCAACGCTGACCGAGGTATCCCGCCTGGCCCGGAGGACCTTGGCCGGTGACTCATGCATCTGTACTACGTGCGGCGTATGGACGATGGTCACGTTCGACCTCGACCAGTGATGCTTGACCAGCTCCCTTTCTATCAACGCCTGGGCACCGACGAGGATCACCTCATCTTGGTTTAACTCCTTGGCCGCCAGCACGGCCCCTTTTACAATGGCCTCGGGGGCATGATCGCCACCCATGGCATCAACCGCAATCTTCATTAGGTTTTATCCCTCTAATCCGTCACGAGGCAGCGTTAAACTTCCTCAACCTCCACGATTTCCTTGCCTTTATACGTACCGCAATGGGGACAGACACGGTGGGGCATCTTTGGCTCATGACATTGAGGGCAAAGCGAGAGGTTGAAAGGAGTCAATCGTTTATGGCTTCTCCTCTTATCCCGTCTTGCCTTGGAAGTTCTTCTCTTAGGTAGGGCCATTATCTTCTCCCGTGGGGCAGGTTCGGTTTAAAACGCTCTAACACGACGAATCGGGGATCACGATGCCGGCGATCACACCCGCATTCCCCGCAATTAAGATCTGCCCCGCATATGCTGCACAACCCCTTACACCCGTCATGACAAAGGGGCTTCATGGGGATGTTCATCCATATCTGCTCCTCTACGATATCCCTGAGCTCGATCCCTCCCTCGGGAAGAAAACTGACGTCCATGTCCTCCTGCAGAAGCTCCCTATCCTCATCCCGGGGGGCATGTTCCATGAGGGTAAAGCATTCCTCGAATTCCGATACGATGGGAAGGATAAATTCCTTCAGACATCGAGCGCACTGCAGGGACACCGCTGTCCTGATGCGCCCCTGGACCTCGATGCCCTTGGGGGTGCGCTGGAGTACGAGCACTCCCTTCGCTGCCGAGACTACCCGTGCCTCCTGCTCCTCGTCCCCATGGGAACCATGCAGACCAAAAGGGGGCAGTTCATCTAAAGCAATTTCCCTCCCCTCTGGAGGGATGTCTTCCCATCTAACTTTCATCTGAATGGTGAGTACTCCCGTTCGTTACATCATCCGTCGGCAAGATGTGAATGGCCATCGAATTTAAAGACATAAGTATATATATCTCCTTTCTTTTGTCAAGGCCAAAAATGGAACGCTTGAGGGAGAAGAACATGATCATCCGTAGCGCTCTCAGGATATGGTACGCTGAGTCGAGGTAAAAAGAGTGCCACAAACACCACACCGACAACCTGAGGATAGACCATGTGAAAACAGGGAACCCTTTGAGATAAAAGGGTAAAAGACTTCTCTTGCGCATACTCGTACATTTCTCTACAATAGGGGGAAGAAAGGAGAATTGTGATGGCAGAAAAAATAGTCATCTTTGACACCACCCTCCGGGATGGGGAGCAGTCCCCTGGGGCCTCGATGAACGTCGAGGAGAAGCTTAGGGTAGCCAAACAACTTGAACGATTGAACACCGATGTGATCGAGGCGGGCTTTCCCATCGCCTCGGAGGGTGACTTTGAGGCCGTGGAGACCATCGCTAAGCATATAGCGGGGTGCACAATCGCCGCCTTGGCCAGGACGGATATCACCGATATTGATCGGGCCTGGGAGGCGGTGCGGCACGCAAAACAGCCGAGGATCCATACCTTCATCGCCACCTCCGATATCCATCTGAAATACAAGCTCAAGAGGACGAGAGAACAGGTGTTGGATGACGTGGTGCGTGCGGTCTCCCACGCAAAGGGGTATACGGAGAATGTGGAGTTCTCGGCTGAGGACGCCACCCGGAGCGACCTCGAATACCTCTGTCAGGTCATTGAGGCGGCCATCGAGGCAGGGGCTACCACCATCAACATCCCTGACACCGTGGGGTACACCATCCCCATGGAATTCAACCGAATCATCACAACCGTTAAGGAAAAGGTCCCCCATATCGATCGGGCAATCATCAGCGTGCACTGTCACAACGACCTGGGGCTGGCCGTGGCCAACTCCCTGGCCGCCATAGAGGGTGGTGCCCGGCAGGTTGAGTGTACCATCAACGGGATCGGTGAGCGGGCGGGGAACGCCTCCCTGGAGGAGATCGTCATGGCCGTCAGGGTCAGGAAGGATCTCTTCGCGTTCTACACGGAGGTCAATGCGGATCAGATATATCCCACGAGCCGCCTGGTCTCCACCATTACGGGGATGGTGGTGCAGCCCAATAAGGCCATTGTGGGGACCAATGCCTTCGCCCATGAGGCGGGGATACATCAGGACGGCATCCTCAAGGAAAAGACCACCTACGAGATCATGACCCCTGAATCGGTGGGCATCCCCAAGAGCTCCCTGGTCCTCGGCAAACACTCGGGCAGACACGCCTTTCGCGATAAGCTCGGTGAGATGGGTTATGAGTTGACCGCTGACGAGCTGGATACCGCCTTTAAACGCTTCAAGCAGGTGGCCGACCAAAAGAAGGTGGTCTATGATGAGGATATCATGGTCATTGTGGAGGAGGAGATCTTCAGGGTCCCTGACAAGTACAAGTTGATCAACATCAACGTACAGAGTGGAACGGTCACCATCCCCACGGCCACCGTCCAGATGGAGATGGATGGACAGTTCGTGCAGGATGCAGGATTCGGCGATGGGCCTGTGGATGCGGCCTTGAAGACCATCCAGAAGATCACTAAATCCAAGAGCATATTGGTGCAGTATGCGGTGGCTGCCATCACCGGCGGGACCGATGCCCAGGGAGAGGTGACGGTGCGGATTGAGGAAAACGGCAAGACGGCCATTGGTCAGGGGGCCAGCACGGACGTCATCATCGCCAGCGCCAAGGCCTATATCAATGCCCTGAACAAGCTGGAGTATAGAAAACAAGGGTTACCCGGACTGTAACATGGGAATGACCATCACCGAAAAGATCCTGGCGGCACACGCCGGTCTCGAGGAAGTCGCTCCGGGCGAGATCATCAACGCCCGCGTGGACGTGGCCCTGGGAAATGACATCACCGCACCGTTGGCCATTCAGGCCTTCAGGGAGATGGGGGGGACACAGGTCTTTGACAAAGCAAAGGTAATACTGGTGCCCGACCACTTCACCCCCAATAAGGACATCCAATCGGCCGAGCAGTGCCGGCTGATGCGGGAGTTCGCCCAAGAACAGGGGCTGACGCACTATTTCGAGGTGGGGCGGATGGGGATCGAGCACGCCCTGCTGCCCGAAATGGGTTTGGTGGGGCCCGGCTACCTGGTCATCGGGGCGGACAGCCACACCTGCACCTACGGCGCCATCGGGGCCTTCGCCACCGGGGTGGGAAGCACCGATCTGGCCGCGACCATGGCCACCGGGGAGATCTGGCTCCGGGTCCCCGAGACGATAAAATTCATATACGCCGGCCGCCGCCGGCCATGGGTCGGCGGCAAAGACCTCATCCTGTACACCATCGGGGCAATCGGGGTGGATGGGGCCCTCTATAAGGCCATGGAGTTCACCGGGGAGGCCATCGATGCCCTGGAGATGTCAGGGCGGTTTACCATGGCCAATATGGCCATCGAGGCCGGCGGGAAAAACGGCATCTTCCCTCCCGATGAGATCACCCTGGAATATATTCGCGGGAGGATCAAAAACGGGCATACCCTCTACCACAGCGATGAAAACGCCTCCTACGCGGAGGTAAAGGAATACGATTGTTCCCAGATCGAGCCCCAGGTGGCCTGCCCCCCATCCCCTGCCAATGTGAAGGGGGTGCGGGCACTGCATGGGGTGGCAATCGATCAGGCAGTTATCGGCTCATGCACCAACGGGAGACTGGATGATTTGAGGATCGCAGCCCATATCATCAAAGGCAAAAAGGTGGCGCCGTACGTCCGCCTCATCGTGATCCCCGCCACGCAGGAGATCTATCTCCAGGCCCTCCGGGAGGGGCTCCTGGAGGCCTTTGTGGAGGCGGGTGGGGCGGTGAGCACCCCCACCTGCGGCCCGTGTCTCGGCGGCCACATGGGGGTCTTGGCTGCGGGAGAGGTGGCCATCGCCACCACCAACCGTAACTTCGTGGGGAGGATGGGACACCCCACCAGCCACGTCTATCTTGCCAACCCCGCGGTGGCCGCAGCCAGCGCAATAAAGGGGAAAATAGTCCACCCTGAAGAGGTTTAAACAAGAGTAAACCACTATCGTCTCAAGGCGATAACGTTAGGGGTCAAGGATGCCAGGGGTCAATCCCGCCAAAGGCGGGACCAGACCCCTGCCGCCAGCGGCCCCCTACCATTCGGATATTTTTATGCCGCCGAAGGTGACCCTTTGGTCAAAGGTGGCTCTGGCCAAAGGGTCACCTTCGGTTTAGCCAGATGGGGTCTCGCAGAGCGACAGAGCGGGATTTAACCCTTTATTAAAATGGGACCTGAAGGCTTTGTGATAACGTATTGGGAAGCACCAAACACGATACAACGCACGCTTGCTCCATGGACACCATCTCCCTTTTCATCCAGATACCGCCTCATGAAATAGCCTACCTCAACTTCGTCTTTGAGTCGTATGAAGGGGTGGCCGCGATCAGGACCGTCGATCCCCGCGAGGGCATCGTGGAATTGATGGTCCCACCCGCTTATCAGGAGGAAACACGTGAGATCCTGAAGGACCTAGGTGAAGAGTTTCCGATTAAAGAAATTTGTAAAAACTGATGCTCGGCAGGCTCTCCACAAATGTTGAGCCTTGCGAAATCCCGCTGGCGGGCAGTCAGCAATCCTGAGGATTGAGACTCACCTGGTAATGAGTAGCAATAGTATATATATTGCATTCTTTAGATCATTATTATATCGTCATGATATGCCATATAACTTAAGGAATACATAGTAGTACAAGATCTTTTGAATCCGTACAACCTCTGGACAAAAGGAGACCTTTAATGAAATTGATCAGGGCAAACATGACCGACCAAAAGATCACCGTAGAAGAGGTCCCCGCACACTATGCCGGGCTTGGCGGCCGCGGCCTGACCTCCATCATGATCAACGCCGAAGTGCCGCCCCAGTGTGATGCCCTGGGACCTGAAAATAAGCTGATATTTGCCCCGGGGCTGCTCAGCGGCACTTCCCTGGTCAATACGAGCCGCATCTCAGTCGGGGCCAAAAGCCCCTTGACCGGCACCATCAAGGAGAGCAATGCCGGAGGAAAAGTGGCGGTCTGCCTGGGGAAACTGGGCATCACCGCCATTGTCGTGGAAGGTCAGGCACCCTCGGGAAAGCTCTACCTGTTGACCATCGACGAAAACGGAGACCCCAAATTGCAGGACGCCACTCAATATAAGGGGATGCGCACGTATGCCCTGGTAGCAAAACTGCTTGAAACCCTGGGGCCGAAAAACACCATGATGTGCATCGGCCCGGCCGGTGAATACCGCCTCGGTTCGGCCAGCATCCAGAGCGCCGATGTCGACGATCGCCCGTGTCGTGCGGCCGGCCGGGGCGGATTGGGCGCGGTCATGGGCGCCAAGGGCCTGAAGGCGCTCGTCGTGAACACCCAGGGGAAAACGCCCGACGCCATCACCGATCCTGCAACCTTCAAAGAGGCGGCAAAGACCTTTGCCCAGGCGATTCGCGAAAATCCCATCACGGGCCAGGTGCTGCCCAAACTGGGAACGGCCTCCACGGTCGGCGCCGTCAACGCCATGGGTGCGTTTCCCAGCTACAACGCCACCAAGGGCGTATTCGACGGATGGGAAAAGGTCAGCGGCGAGGCCCTGGCTGAAACGATTAAAAAACGGGGCGGCAAGACCACGCACCAGGGTTGCTCCCAATGCATCGTGCAATGCTCCAACGAATATGTGGATGAAAAAGGGCGCTATGTCACCGCGTCCCTGGAATATGAGACCATCTGGTCCATGGGGGGTATGACCGGCATCGATGACCTGGATACCATCGCCCGCCTCGATTTTCTCTGCGACGACATCGGCGTGGATACGATGAACACCGGGGTGGCCGTTGCCGTAGCCATGGATGCCGGTTACAAAAAATTCGGGGATCGCCAGGCCGCCATCGACATGGTCGAAGAGATCGCCCGAGGCACGGAAATGGGGGTCATCCTCGGGAACGGTCCGGACGCGGTGGGGAAGCATTTCAACCACCCCCGGGTGCCTGCGGTCAAGCGCCAAGGCATCGCCGCATACGACCCCCGGGCCATGCAGGGCAACGGCGTGACATACGCCACCTCCACGATGGGGGCGGACCACACGGCCGGCAACCTGCTGGGGATCTATCTGGCCGGCAAACTCAACCCCTTGGCGGCCGAAGGCCAGGTGGATGCATCACGAAAGGCCCAAATTGCCATGGCGGCGATGGATTGTACCGGGCTGTGCCTTTTAGCGGGCACGGCAATGACGGCACCGGCTGCCGCGGAAGCCATGTTCCAAATGCTCAGCGCCAAGTTGGGCACAACCTTTGGCCCCGATGACTATACAGCGATGGGCATGCGGGTATTGAAGGCCGAGCACGAATTCAACCAAAAGGCCGGCTTTACCAACAAAGACGACCGTTTGCCGCGCTTTTTCTCTGAAGAACCGCTGCCGCCGCACAATAAGGTGTTCCTCGTCAGCGAAGAGGAGCTGGACCAGCTATACAATTTTTAAGAACATTGACTATCCATAAATGACACGGAGGGGGGAGGGTGAGCAGCGTCTTGGTTGCATGCCGCTGGCCGTTGGTGGAAGCCGCTTCCTGTACTCCCCTTTTGGACAACGAGGAATGATCTATCTAATAAATGCTGCTAAAAGCTGATACTCTGCAACCGCTGCGCTGCCTCCTCGAGCCTCGCTTCCGGCACCGTCAAGGCTAGACGCACATACCCCTCACCCGCCGCGCCGAATCCGCTGCCGGGGGTAACCACCACCCCTGCCTCATTGAGCACGAGGGAGGCGAAGGAGACCGAATCATGGCTGGGGGGCACCTTCACCCAGAGATAGAAGGTTGCACGCGGAGGGGTCACCTCCAGCCCTATGGAGTGGAGCCCTCTCACCATGACATTGCGTCGTCCCTGGTAGATCGCGCGCATTGCTTCCACATCGGATTCATCCCCCTCTAAGGCCTCTATCCCGGCCCACTGGATGGCCTGAAAGACCCCCGAATCGATATTGGTCTTGGCCCTCCCCAGTCCGGCCAGGATCTCACGGTTCCCCACCGCAAAGCCCAGACGCCACCCGGTCATATTATAGGTCTTGGAGAGGGAGTGAAATTCCACCCCCACTGCTTTGGCACCGTCCACCTCCAAAAAACTGGGGGGCGAATAGCCGTCAAAGCTGATCTCGCTGTAGGCGGCATCGTGACAGACGATGAGACGATAGCTTCGGGCGAATTCCACCACCTCGGCGAAGAATTCCGTATCCGCGACGGCCGCCGTCGGGTTGTTGGGATAATTGATAAAGAGCAAGGTGGCGGCATCCGCCACCTCCGGCGGCACCCCCCCCAGATCGGGCAAAAAGCCCCGTTCCTCCACCAGGGGCATGAAAAAGGATTTTCCCCCGGCGAAAACCGTCCCCGCATGATAAACCGGATAGCCAGGACTAGGGACGAGGGAGTATGCTCCGGGGTTGATGAAGGCCAGGGGGATGTGGGCAATCCCCTCTTTGGAACCAATCAGGGCAAGGACCTCATGGTCCGGGTCCAGTTCTATCCCGAACCGCTTCTTGTACCACCGACTCACTGCCTCCCTGTACTTACGCAGACCCTCATAACTGGGGTAGCGATGGTTCTGGGGATTGAGGACCGCCTCCCTCATCCGCTCCACGATCCGCTGCGGGGTGGGGAGGTCGGGATCGCCGACCCCCAGGTCAATGATATCCACCCCCTTGGCCCGCAACGCAGCCTTCTGCCGATCCAACTCCGCAAAGAGGTACGGAGGGAGGGCCTGGAGTCGCTGTGCCATCTCAACTCTTCCACTTCCTTTCATTCCTCCTCCTTCTTACGTGGCTAGTATATTAACGAATGTGGTTTCGAGCTAAAAGCAAGATATATTAGCTGGCATGATAAGTGCGTAATAAACCAGGTATAATAAATAAAAAAGCACCATATATTACCTGCCAAACCCTCAAAAATGCAAGGAGAGTTTGGCTCTTCGGACCAAGGCATCACTGTTCACAATGCAAGCAGATCATTCTTAAGCGAATTTATGCCAGTTGATAGAAGAAAAAATCCGCACTGAGCATAATAATCACCTCTTATCGATAATAATGGCAATTATTACCGAAAATATTCCCCCTGACGCACACCGGTGGATCCTGTGAGGACATAGAGGGACGGCAGCCGAACGTGGCGAATTAAGAGTGACAAATATTGACATCAATGCTGAAAAGTGCTAAATTTAGAACAATTATTATGATACACCCAACCAGGGTAACAAGGATACCATAATGTCCTTAAGACTTGGTCAACTCCTCTTAAAGGCCGAGATCATCACCGAAGATCAACTGAAACAGGCCCAGGGCGAACAGAAGCTCAAGGGGATAAATCTGAGCTCTGTCCTGATAGAAATGGGATTCATCTCGGAGCACGACCTCCTCGACTTCCTCCACAAACGCTATGGGCTGCCCTCCATCAACCTCGCTGATATGGAACTCGATCCCAAACTCGTGGGATTGATCGGGGAAGAGTTCATCCAGAAAAACAAGGTGGTCCCGGTCCGCAGGAGCGGTTCTACCCTCTATCTGGCCATGGTCGACCCCTTTAACGTCTCGGTGATAGACGATATCACGTTCCGCATAGGATATCATGTAGAGGCCATGGTTGCCTCTGAGACAGACATCAAGACAACCATAGATAGACACCTCAACCCCACCGCTTCCATTGACGGGGCCCTCGCCGACTTCGAGGACGAGGACATGGAGGTGGTAAAGACCGATGAAACCTTTGACATCAGCGAATTGGAAAAGACCGCAGACGAGGCCCCCGTTGTAAAACTGGTCAATCTCATCCTCGCCGATGCCATCTCAAAAGGAGCCAGCGACATCCACGTCGAGCCGTATGAAAAATTCATGCGGGTGCGGGAACGGATCGATGGGGTCCTCTACGAGGTAATGAGGCCACCCATCCAGATGAAAAACGCCATCACCTCCCGTATTAAGATCATGTCTCAATTGGATATCGCTGAACGCCGCCTCCCCCAAGGCGGCCGCTTCCTGATCAGGATGCAGAACAGAGAGATGGACTTTCGGGTGTCACTCATCCCCACCCTCTATGGTGAAAAGGTGGTCATGCGACTCCTCGATAAGTCAAAACTCCAGCTCGATATGACCAAATTGGGCTTTGAGCCCGATACCCTGGAGATATTCCGCGAGGCCATCTTTAAACCATTTGGGATGATCTTGGTCACCGGGCCGACGGGGAGCGGAAAGACCACCACCCTCTATTCCGTTCTCTCCGAGCTGAACAAGGTATCGGAAAATATCTGCACCGCTGAAGACCCGATAGAGTTCAATCTCCCCGGCGTCAACCAGGTCCAGATGCATGAGGCCATTGGATTGAACTTTGCCGCCTCCCTCAGGGAATTCTTGCGTCAGGACCCGGACATCATACTGGTGGGAGAGGTCAGGGATCTCGAGACGGCTGAGATAGCGGTAAAGGCCGCCCTGACCGGTCATTTAGTCCTCAGCACCCTGCATACCAATGACGCCCCCAGCACCATCGGGCGTCTGCTTGACATGGGGGTGGAACCGTTCCTCATCTCATCCTCGCTCATCATGACGGTGGCGCAGCGATTGGTCCGCTGTATCTGCCCTGATTGCAAGGAGCCCATTGACGTTCCCCCCGAGGCCCTCCTGGACCTCGGGGTCCCTGAAGAGGAGGCCTACGATTTTCAGTGCTATAAGGGGGCGGGATGCAGCAAGTGCAGTAATATCGGGTATCGCGGCAGGCTATCGTTATTCGAGGTGATGCCCATGGATGATGAGATCAAGGAGTTGACCCTGCGCAGGGCCCCTGCCAATGAGATTAAACGGGCAGGGATTCAGGCGAGGATGAAGACCTTGAGGCAGAGCGGGATCGTCAAGATCAAAGAGGGGGTAACCAGCATCGAAGAGGTGCTCAGGGTAACCGTCGATTAGACACTATCAGCGCTATCTATAACATAGCTATAAAAGAGGATTAGCCATGCCGCTTGATCTCCAAGACCTGCTCAAGACAATAATAGAAAATGATGCCACCGATCTCCACCTCACTACCGGTACTCCTCCCCAGATCCGGGTGTACGGCCGCCTGGTCCCCTTAGATCTCTCCCCCCTAACCGGTGCCGATACCAAGAGACTCGCATACAGTGTGCTCACCGATGCCCAAAAACACCGCTTTGAAGAGGAGCACGAGCTCGACTTTTCCTTCGGGATAAAGGGGCTGTCCAGGTTCAGGGGAAATCTCTTCCTGCAGAGGGGGGTGGTGGCGGCGGCCATCCGAACTATACCCTATAAGATCAGGAGCTTTCAAGAGTTAGGTCTCCCCTCCATCATCGAGGAACTGATCCGGAAACAGAAAGGACTCATCCTGGTCACCGGGCCCACCGGCTGCGGCAAATCAACGACACAGGCCGCTATGATCGATCAGATCAATGAGGAGCGAAACGCCCACATCATCACCATCGAAGACCCCATTGAATACCTCCACCCTCACAAGGGGTGCATCTTGAACCAGCGGGAGGTAAACTCAGATACCTTTAGCTTCGCAGCAGCGCTGAAACATATCCTACGCCAGGACCCCGATGTAGTCCTCCTCGGCGAGATGAGGGACCTGGAGACCATCGAAGCAGCCCTGACCATCGCCGAGACCGGACACCTCACCCTGGCCACCCTGCACACCAACTCCTGTGCCGAGAGCGTAAACAGGATCATCGACGTCTTCCCCCCGCACCAACAGTCCCAGGTCAGGACCTTGCTCTCCTTTGTCCTGGAAGGTCTCCTCAGTCAACAGCTCCTGCCAAAGGCCAACGGTGCGGGCTTGGCCCTGGCCCTGGAGGTCATGATCCCCAATGCGGCCATCCGCAACCTCATCAGAGAGGACAAGGTCCATCAGATCTACGGACAGATGCAGGTGGGACAAATCAAGTTCGGGATGCAGACCATGAATCAATCCCTCCTCTCCCTCTACGAGAGGGGGGTCATCACCCTTAACGACGCCATGGGCAGGTCCCCCAACATGGAGGAATTCCGCCAAATGCTGGGGGAAACCGCTGAAAAGAAGAAATAATGATGTAACCAGAAGGAGTTATCATGCCAAAGTACGCGTGGGAGGGAAGACTCCCCCAGGGGGGTTTTCGCAAGGGAGAGCTCGAAGGGCCCAACGAGACGGCTGTCCGGGCCTACCTCAGACAACAGCAGATCATCCCAACCAAGATCGTCAAAAAAGCGACAGAGATAAAGATCACCCTCCCCTTTATGAAGGGACGCGTGAAGAAGAGGTCCCTCGCTATCTTCACCCGTCAGTTGGCCACCATGATCGATGCAGGACTCCCCTTGGTCCAGTCCTTGGAGATATTGGCCCAGCAGGAGGAAGACGAGACCTTTCAGGAGATCATCAGAACGATAAAAAATGAGGTGGAGGCCGGGGCCACCTTGGCAGCCGCCCTGCAGAAGCATCCCCGCTGCTTCGATAATATGTACGTAAATTTGGTGGTGGCGGCGGAGGAGGCCGGCACGCTCGATGTCATCCTCAGCCGCCTGGCCACCCATATCGAAAAGATGGAAGAGCTGAAAAAAAAGATCAAATCAGCCATGGTATATCCCATCATGATTTTAGCCGTGGCCATCGGCGTCACCATCGTCCTGATGGTATTCGTCGTTCCGGTCTTCGAGAAGTTATTTGCAGGGATGGGGTCAACTCTACCGCTCCCCACCCGGATCGTCGTTGCCATCAGCAATATCTTCAAGAGCTATCTACTCATCGTCATCGGCATCGTTGTGGTCGCGGCCATAGTGCTGAGAAAATATTATAAAACGGAAAAGGGGAGGCTGCGGGTCGACGGCTTCCTTTTGAAACTCCCCATCTTTGGAGAGCTCATCAGAAAGGTAGCCATTGCCAGGTTTGCCCGCACCTTGGGCACCCTGGTGACCAGCGGGGTACCCATATTGGAGTCCCTCAATATCGTGGCCGGGGCGTCGGGAAACAAGGTGGTCGAAGAGGCCATCTTGAAGGGCCGGGTCAGTATCAGTGAGGGACAAACCATCTCTGAGCCATTGATCGAAAGCGGCGTCTTTCCCATGATGGTAACCCAGATGATCGCGGTAGGGGAGACCACCGGGTCCCTCGAACTCATGCTCAACAAGGTCGCCGATTTCTACGAGGCCGAGGTCGATGTGGCCGTAGCCACCTTGAGTTCCATGCTCGAGCCGGTGCTGATGATCTTCTTGGGCGTGATCGTCGGAGGGCTGGTCATCTCCATGTACCTGCCCATCTTCAAGATGGCCTCGGCCTTTTAGTCACAGAGGGAGATGCAACAGCAGCTGAAACGACTGATCCTCTATCGTCTTGCCCTCACGACGATAACCCTCCTCATGGGGATGCTCTTTCAATTGAGGGGCGTATCCGCCTTTTGGGGGCCGTATGCGTTGTTCTACGTTCTCATCTTTCTCATTTATACCACTACCATCGTCTTCGCCCTCCTCGTCCGGAAGGTCAAAAATCACACATTCCTGATCTATGCCCAGACAACGGCGGATGCCTTGATTATCACCGGGATCATCTATATCACCGGCGGCAGCGGCAGTGTCTTCACTCCGCTTTACATCTTGGCGATCCTGGAGGCCGGGGTCATGCTGGAAAGGCAAGGCGGCCTCATGGCGGCATCTGTCTGCAGTATCTCATATGGGCTCCTGCTTACCCTGGAATACCACTGGGTGATCCCCTCCCTCTCCACACGCCTCCCCTATCACAACGTCGTCCTGCTATACACACTTTTTTTCTACATCCTTGCCTTCCTTCTATCAGGATACCTCACCGGCTATCTCGCTGAGGAGGCGCGCAAGAGAGGAAAGGAATTAATCAAGACCCAGGAGGACTTCAGTAGGCTCGAGGCCTTTAACCGCGATGTCATTCAAAGCATCCAAAGTGGGCTGTTGACCGTCAACCTGAAAGAACGGATAACCTTTTTAAACAAGGCGGGGGAGCAGATCCTCGGTATTGCGATCTCTCAATTCAAAAACCGCCCCATCAATGATCTATTCCTCGATCTCACCAATAACTTCCACGAGGGGCTTCACTCACGTATGGAGACAGCCTTTCAGCGTCCCGACGGAGAGGAGATCAAACTGGGGCTTTCTATCTCTTCCCTAAAAGACCACCGGGGAAATAAGGTGGGGCAGATCATCATATTCCAGGACCTCACCCAGATCAAGGAGATGGAGGAGTCCATGGGGCGGTCTGAAAAGCTGGCCACCATCGGACAACTGGCCGCCGGCATCGCCCACGAGATCCGCAACCCCCTTGCTTCCATCAGTGGGGCCATCCAACTGCTCAAGGAGGACCAAGAAGGGGGCGAAAGCACCCAACGATTGATGGAGATCATCCTCGCAGAGTCTGGCCGCCTGAATCGCCTCATCACCGATTTCCTCCTTTATGCCCAACCCCCGAAGCTCAATAAAAAGAAGGTGGATGTCGGTGCCATGGTGGATAACACCCTGGAGGTCTTCTCCCGCTCTCCCCAATGGACCAAGGGAATAAGGGTGGCCAAAATCATGGAACCGAATATCACCATTTCCGCCGATCCCCAACAACTCGAACAGATCCTGTGGAACCTGTTTATCAACGCCGTCGATGCCATGGAAGGTAAGGGCATGCTGGAGGTCAAGGTCCACAAGAATGGAAGGGAGCAAACCGCAACGCTCCTGGTCTCGGACACGGGAAAGGGGATTTCTTCAAAGGATATCAATAAGATCTTCGATCCCTTCTTCACCACCAAAGAGGGAGGTTCAGGACTGGGGCTCTCTATCGTGCATAAGATAGTAGAAATCCATGGAGGTGATATTACCGTAGAGAGCAGGCCTCGCCGCGGCACCACGTTTACCCTTACCTTCCCAGCCATATAACGGTTTAAAGATCCCCTTATTGGAGGAACGGATATGACAAAACAAAAGATACTGGTAGTCGACGACGAAAAGAGCATGTGTGACTTTTTGGAGATCATGTTGCACAAAGAGGGATATGAGATAACGAGCACTACCAGTGGGGAAAAGGCCCTGGAGCTACTAGACAATAACCTCTACAGTATGGTCCTCACCGACGTCAAGATGCCAGGGACGGACGGATTTGAGGTCTTGCGCAAGACCAAGGAGGTAAGCCCGGACACGGCGGTGATTATGATCACCGCCTATGGCTCACCCGAAGGGGCGGTCACCGCTATAAAAGAAGGGGCCTATGACTACATCACCAAGCCCTTTCGAGTCGAAGAGGTGAAGCTCACTATCAAGAAGTCTCTGGAACGGAGCTCGCTCATCAGGGAAAATATTCGTCTGCGTCAAGCGGTAGAGGAACGGTACAAATTCTGGAACCTCATCGGCAAGAGCCCCAAGATGCAGCGTGTCTATGATCTCGTGGAGAAGGTTTCCCAAACCAAGGCCAATGTCTTGATTACCGGGGAGAGCGGAACGGGTAAAGAACTGGTGGCCAAGGCTGTCCACTATAACAGCGCCAGAAAAGATCGTTCCTTTATCACCCTGAACTGCGGCGCCATCCCGGAAAACCTCTTGGAGAGCGAGCTCTTCGGGCACATGAAGGGGTCCTTCACGGGGGCCATCGCCAACAAGAGGGGACTGCTGGAGATGGCCGAGGCCGGCACCCTCTTTATGGATGAAATCGGGGAACTCTCCCTATCCCTGCAGGTAAAATTGCTGCGTGTAATCCAAGAGCGCGAATTTAAGCGGGTGGGAGGGACAGAAGATATCAAGGTAGATGTCAGGATCATCTCGGCCAGCAACCAAGACCTGCAACAGAAGGTCGCCCAGGGCGGTTTTCGCGAAGACCTCTTCTACCGCCTGAACGTCATTCAAATCAAAATCCCCCCCTTGAGGGACCGCAAAGAGGATATTCCCTTGCTGGTGAATCATTTCGTCCGGAAGTACAGCGCTGACACGGGAAAGGAAATAGAAGGGATATCGCCCGAGGCCTTGGAGCTGCTGCTGGGTTATGGTTTCCCTGGCAATGTGAGGGAATTGGAAAATATCATCGAGAGGAGCATAACGCTGGAGACCGCGTCGACGATCGCAGAGCGACACATACGATCCTATCTCAATGAGCGGATGATCTCAAAGAGCATGCCCCCCTCTTTGGAGATCCCAGAGGAAGGAATGGACCTCAACAAGGTGGTGGAGGACTTGGAAAAGGCCTTCATCCTTAAGGCCCTGGAACATACAGGAGGGGTCAAGAAGAAGGCCGCTGAGATCTTGGGGATGAACTTTCGGGCGATGCGATATAAGTTGGCCAAATATGACCTTTAGCGCCTCCTAAACCACCCTTCGAGCTCCCGCCAACTCCATTGGACGAAGAGGGGTCTGCCGTGAGGGCAGGTGGCGGGTTGCGCAAACGCCTCCCACTCCCTGAGGAGGGCCCTCACCTCTTCTTCCTGCAACCGTCGATTCGCCTTGACGGCCCCCCGGCACGCCAGAAACACACAGATCCGATCCAAGACGTGCTCTATGGTATCACCCTTCCCCCGCTCCGCCAGTTCTTCGCTCAAGGCCTCGAGGAGAGACGGCAAATCCTCCCCCTGCAGAAAAGAGGGGATCGAGGTGACGGTCACGGTCCTTTCACCAAACTCCTCCAATGCAAGTCCTACTGCGGACAACTCCGTTCGATATTCGATGAGCAATTCCTTCTCCTCTCTCTTCACCTCGATGGGCTGGGGTATGAGGAAGGGTTGTTGAGATGCCTTCTTCCCCTGCAGAGATCTCTTTAACCGCTCGTAGAGTATCCTCTCGTGGGCTGCATGTTGATCGACGATCATCACCCCCTCATCACGTTCCACCACGAGATAGGTCCCCTTGAGCTGTCCCACCATTCGCCATAAGGGGGTGGGGATCATCCCCGTATCCGGGGCGAGAGAAGCAGGCGCGGAGTAAGAGGCCATCTCCTCCCTGATCTCCGATATCTCGTCAGACCTGACTTCCTGGGGGTGGCTCAAGGCGCCTTTGAGCGAATCGGAGATTAAGCGGTGTATCTCTTCGCCCCTCCTGAATCGAACCTCCATCTTCGCCGGATGGCAGTTGACATCCACCTCCGAAAAAGGAACTGAGAGGAACAGGATGACCACGGGGTACATCCGGGCGGGTATAAACCCGCGGTATGCCTCTGAGATGGCGTGAAAGATCAGCTTGTCCCTGATTGAGCGCCCACTCACATAGAGATAGATCCCCTTGGAGGAGCCGCGGCAATAGGTGGGGACGGTGGCCCACCCCCGTACCTCTCCGTACCCAGTGCTCCCCTGAACCCTTACCAATTGGGAAACAACCTCTTTTCCAAGGATGGCCCTGATTCGCGAATGCTCATCTTGGGTGGGGGGGAGGTTAAAGAGTACCCGTGTATTGTGTTTTAAGCCAAACCCCACCGAACTATGGGCGAGGGCCATTCTGGTGATCACCTCAATGATATGGGCCAACTCGCTCCTTACCCCCCTCAGGAACTTTTGCCTGGCCGGCAGATTGTAAAAGAGATCCGTTACCTCTACCCTTGTCCCCGGAGGGCTCCCGATCTCCTCCACCGCTTTTACCTGGCCTCCCTCCACCCGGACCTGTGTCCCTGAGAGTTCATCATGAGTCCTCGTGATCAGGCTCAACCGAGATACCGCGGCAATGGAGGGGAGGGCCTCACCCCTGAAACCAAGGCTCCTGATAGCATTGAGATCCTCCTCTGCATAGACCTTGCTCGTGGCGTGTCTCTCGATGGCACGGAGGGCATCCGCCTTGATCATCCCCTCCCCATCGTCCATCACCGCTATGCGCCTCTTACCCCCCTCCTCTACCTCCACCGTAATGATGCGGCTTCCGGCATCCAGGGAGTTTTCCACCAACTCCTTCACCACAGAGGCCGGCCTCTCAATCACCTCCCCCGCTGCTATCTTACCCGCCACCTCAGCGGGGAGGACCCGTATCTTAGTTTCCATTCTTCACCTCGGAAATCACCGCACTGAGTCTCCCTCAAGCCACCGTCTTCTGTATTCTTTGAAACTTCTGTTGCGATTATCTGGAAAACAAACGATCCCGCCCAGGGCGGGATTCTAGGGTACAATCCCATGCATCGAGGAGGACCGTAATGTGGACCGTAATGTTGAATGGTACAGAAATATCCCCTCTTACCTTACTATCCAGTTATTCCCTCACCCCTCTAAAAAGGCCCCCATGCCGCGGAACCGTTGATAGCGATCGGATAAGAGTTGTTCCTCGGGTATATCCTTCAGTTCTCCGAGATGACGTACGAGCGCTTCTTTCACCTTGGCTGCAGCCATCTGATAATCGCGATGGGCGCCGCCTATTGGTTCTGGTATGACCTCATTGATGACCTTCAATTCTAGGAGATCCGTCGCCGTCAATTTCAGGGCCTCAGCTGCCAGAGGGCCCTTCGTGCCGTCCCGCCACAGGATGGCGGCGCAACCCTCGGGGGATATCACCGAATAGATGGCATTTTCCATCATCAAGATTCTATCCCCCACCCCGATGGCCAAGGCACCGCCACTGCCCCCCTCGCCGATGACCACCACGACAATGGGTACGGGAAAACCGGCCATCTCCCTGAGGTTGCGGGCGATGGCTTCGGCCTGTCCCCGCTCTTCAGCACCCACCCCCGGATAGGCCCCTGGTGTATCGATCATGGTGAGAATGGGCTTGTTAAACCTCACTCCCAACTCCATTATCCTGAGGGCCTTGCGGTAGCCCTCTGGATGGGACATCCCGAAGTTCCGATGACCCATGTCCTTCATATCTCTCCCCTTCTGATGCCCGAGCACCACTACCGCATCTCCGTCGAGCCGGGCAAGCCCACCTACTATGGCCGGATCATCCATAAACCCCCTATCACCATGGAGTTCTATGAAGTCTTCAAAGATAAGATGAATATAGTCCAAGGTATGGGGTCTGTCGATGTGGCGGGACAGCTGCGTCCTCTGCCACGGGGTTAGCTGAGAACAGATTTCCTCCCTGACCTTGGCTATCCGTTTCTCAAGCCTCTTTATCCTCGCGAGGGCCTTGGGGTCTTCTCGAGAGGCAAAACGCTGAAGCTCCTCATGTTCCCGCTCCAGCTCCATGAGCGGCCTCTCAAAATCGAGATAGTGTCTCACCATTGCCCATATCTCCCTTGACGACGTTCAGCTCCTCTTCCAACTTTCAAACCCTCTCATTCCATCTCCACCGTTTTCTCGCCGAATAGCCCCTCCACCGATCTTCTCATTTTCTCGGAGGGAGCCACCATGAGCGCAGGGGACAGCTCCATGATCACCTCTGATCGGTGAGGAACGATGAGGTGCAATAATGCCTCACACTCCCCCTTGTTCTCCTCCAAGATCTCCTTCAGCCGCAATAATTGATCTTTGGAAAGTCCCGGGGTACGCAAGCGAAAATGGACCCGCGATATCTTCTCTTTTTTGGCCTCATCCAGGGGCACCAAGGAAGACGCCTTCACCTTAGATCGCTCCTCCCCTTTGTCCAGAATCCCTCGGATCAGGACGGGCATGTCCAGCTTGATGTAAGGACGAACAGTACGAAAGAGATCAGGAAAGACGATCACCTCCACCCTTCCCCTCATATCCTCCAGGGAAAGGAAGGCCATCTGATCCCCCTTTTTGGTACTTATCTCTTTGGTCTCTGCGATCACACCCCCGACGCTCACCTGTGTCCCGTTTGCCATTGCACCCAGGGTCTCCGTATCTGCGGTGGTGAGTTCGCGGATATCCGTTTCATATCGCATGAGGGGGTGGCTGGTCAGGTAAAAACCAAGCACCTCTTTCTCAAAGCTTAACAGCTGGCTTTCAGACCACTCCTCTACATCGGGCAGTTGGGTGTGACCATGAGGGTAGGCAAACCCGTCAAAGAGGGCGGGTTGTCCTCGCCGGAGCTCTTTTTGTCTCGCCTGACCCTGCTCCAAGGCCTCGTCCAAAACGAGCATGAGTTGGGACCGGTGAGCACCGGTGGAATCGAAGGCCCCCGCCTTGATGAAACTCTCAATCACCCGACGGTTCACCTTGCGCAGGTCTACCGACTCACAAAAATCGAAGAGGGAAGAAATCGTCACCCCCTCCTTGCGGAGGCGCAGGATTTCTTCGACAGCCCCCAACCCCACGTTTTTAACCGCCCCCAGACCATATCTGATCCTCCCCTCGGAGACCGTAAAACCCCAATCGCTCTCATTGATGTCTGGGGGGGGGACCTCGATCCCCTTCTCCCGGCACTCCGCAACAAACCGCATCACCTTATCGGTATTGTCCATGTCACAGGTGAGCAGCGCCGCCATGAACTCAATGGGGTAATTGACCTTGAGGTAGGCCGTCTGATAGGCGATCAGGGCATAGGCAGCGCTGTGAGATTTATTAAAGCCATACTCGGCGAACTTGGTCATCATATCGAAAATGCGCTCGGCCTTCTCCTTCTTGATCCCATTGCGGCGAGTTCCCTCAATAAACTGCTCCTTGAGCCGCTCCATTTCCTCCGGGTCCTTCTTGCTCATGGCCCGGCGCAGGATATCGGCATCCCCGAGCGAAAAATTGCCTAAGGTGCTGGCAATCCGCATCACCTGTTCTTGATAGACGATCACCCCGTAGGTATCCTCAAGGATCTCCCGCAACATGGGCACCTCATACTTGACCGCCGCCTTTCTATGCCTTCTTTTGATAAAATCGTCTACCATACCGCTGCCGAGGGGTCCTGGCCGGTAGAGGGCCACCAAGGCAATGAGATCCGTAAAGGTCTCGGGACGTAACTTCATCAGCAGATCTCTCATCCCAGAGCTTTCCAACTGGAATATTCCCGTGGTATCACCGGAACCGAGGAGTTGAAAAGCCTCCTGATTGTCCAGGGGGATACGGGCGAGTTCGATCCGTTCGTCTCTGGTCCGCTCAATCAACTCTACCGCCTTTTGCAAGACCGTCAAGGTCTTGAGGCCCAAAAAATCGAACTTCACCAGACCGACCCGCTCTATATCCTTCATGGCATATTGGGTAACCACTTCCCCGTTTCCACCCCGATAGAGGGGGATGTAGTCCATCAGGGGACGATGGGAAATGACCACGCCGGCAGCGTGGGTAGAGGCATGGCGGACCATCCCCTCTAAGGAACGGGCCAGGGAGAGCAGGTGAGACACCTGCTCATCGCGGGCGGCCATCTCCTTCAGCCTCGGCTCCTGCTCGAGGGCTTGGTCCAAAGTGATGTTGAGGGTGTTGGGGATAAGCTTGGCGATGACATCCACCTCTTTATAGGGAAGATCCAGGACCCTCCCCACATCCCTCACCACCGCCTTGGCCTGCATCTTACCAAAGGTGATGATCTGGGCCACGTTTTCCGTACCGTACTTCTCCGTCACGTACTTGATCACCTCATCCCTGCCTTCGATGCAGAAGTCTACATCGATGTCGGGGAGACTGATACGCTCGGGATTGAGGAACCGCTCGAAGATGAGATCGTATGCCAGGGGGTCAATATCAGTTATCCCGAGGGAATAGGCCGTCAAGCTCCCCGCCGCAGACCCCCGTCCCGGTCCCACCGGAATCCCCCGTGTCTTGGCATAGTTGACGAAATCAGCCACGATGAGGAAGTAGCCGGAAAACCCCATGGAGCTGATCATAGAGAGCTCCTCGTGCAATCGCTTCACATACCGCTCCCGTTCCACCGGTGTATTGGAGAGACACGAGAAACGCCGTTCCAAACCCTCCTGGGCCGTCCGTTCGAGGTAGTGGTCTAACGACTCCCCCGTGGGGGGCTTGAACCGGGGGAGGTGATACTCGTCGAACCGCAACTCCAGGTTGCAGCGTTCGGCTATCTCCAGGGTGTTACTTAAGGCCTCTGGATAGCGACTGAACAATTGCTCCATCTCCTCCGCAGGACGCAGGTAAAATTGATCGGTGGAAAATTTCATTCGCTTGGGGTCTTTGAGCGTCTTGCCGGTCTGAATACAGAGCAGGACATCGTGTGCTGCAGCATCCTCACGCCGCAGATAGTGGCAATCATTGGTGGCAACTAAGGGTATCCCCAACTTCTGACTGCACGCTACCAGTCCTTGGTTGACGACCTTCTGTTGTTCAAGGCCGTTGTCCTGGAGCTCCAAGTAAAACCGACCCTCATCAAAGATTTCCTTATACCACCCTGCCGTTGCCCGGGCCTCTGCCTCTTTCCCCTCGATGAGGAGGGACGGAATCTCCCCCTTCAGACAGCCGCTGAGGGCGATCAGCCCCTTATGGTATGCTTCCAAGAGCTCTTTATCCACCCGAGGCTTATAATAAAACCCCTCCAGATGTGCGAGGCTTACCAAACGGATGAGGTTGGCGTAACCCTCCTGGTTTTTGACCAAGAGTACCAAATGATAATGGGTGTCTTTGAACCGCCCTGGCTCCTTCTTAAAACGTGACTCCGGGGCGACATAGATCTCACACCCGATAAGCGGCTTTATCCCATGCTTGATGGCCCCTTGATAGAACTCGATTGTCCCAAACATATTCCCGTGGTCGGTCAAGGCCACAGAGCGCATTCCATACCTGCGAACGAGGGCGAAGAGTTCTTCAAAACGAACAGCGCCGTCCAAGAGGCTATATTGACTATGGAGATGGAGATGGACGAACTCTTTCATGTTCTATTCCTCACTGCCACACGATTGGTTTGCCGATCCGGGCGGCGTGATCGGTGAGAGCCTGTAGCATTGGGCCTATTCCAAGAGAGCAGGGGACTTCCTCCCAAAAATCCTCATTCCCACTCAATAGTGCTGGGAGGTTTGGTGCTGATATCATAGACCACCCGGTTCACCCCGTGCACCTCATTGATGATCCGGTTGGCCATCGTACTGAGCAGTTCATAGGGGAGTTTCACCCAATCAGCCGTCATACCGTCAAGGCTGGAGACGGCGCGCAAGGCAATGACGTGTTCATAGGTCCTTTCATCCCCCATCACCCCTACCGTCTTAATGGGTAGCAGTACCGCGAACGACTGCCAAATCTCCCGGTAGAAACCAGCCTGGACGACCTCCTCTTGCATAATGGCATCCGCCTCGCGCAGGATCACCAATCTGTCCTCAGTCACCTCTCCTATCACCCGTACCGCCAAGCCGGGACCGGGAAAAGGTTGCCGGTAGAGGATCCGACCCTGAAGACCCAATTCTTTTCCTACCTCCCTCACCTCATCTTTAAAGAGCTCCCGAAGGGGTTCAATGAGTCGCAAGTTCATCCTCTCCGGAAGCCCCCCCACATTGTGATGGCTCTTAATGGTAACCGATGGACCCTTAAAAGAAACGCTCTCGATGACATCGGGGTACAGGGTCCCCTGCGCCAGACATTTCACTCGTCCCACCTTGTTGGCCTCTTCCTCGAAGATCGCGATGAAGAGCTCCCCAATTACCTTTCGCTTCTGCTCGGGGTCCTCAATCCCCTTGAGACGGTTTAGAAACTCTTCGCGGGCGTCGACGAAGCGGAGATCCAGATGGAAGGAATCCCCGAGGATTGTCAATACCTCGTGGGCCTCGTCCTTACGCAAGAGGCCATTATCGACGAAGATACAGGTGAGTCGGTCACCGATGGCCTTGTGTACGAGGGCAGCCACCACCGATGAATCAACTCCTCCGCTTAAGGCACAGATGACTCGTTCCTCCCCCACCTCCTCTCTGATCCTCTGCACAGAGGTCTCCACAAAAGACCTCATATCCCAGTTTCCGCGGCACCGGCAGATATGAAAGAGGAAATTGCGCAGGACCTCCCCGCCAATCTCGGTATGGGCGACCTCAGGATGAAACTGGAGGCCGACAAGGCTCCGATCCGGATCTCCCATGGCAGCGACGGGGGAGTTGGAGGAATGCGCCAGGGCCCGAAATCCGGGGGGAGGAGTTTCTACCCGATCACCGTGGCTCATCCACACCCGGTATGTCTTGCCCTTCTGGAGTCCACCGAAGATTTGATAAGGTTCATCTATCTTCAGTTCCGCACTCCCATACTCCCGCTCCTTGGAGGGAACCACGTCCCCCCCCAGCAGAGAGGCCATGAGTTGCATACCATAACAAATCCCCAATACAGGGATCCCGAGACGAAAGAGTTCTTCGCCTACCTGTGGGGCGCCTTCACCGTAGACACTGGCAGGTCCCCCGGAGAGAACAATCCCTTTGGTCGCATTACCCTTGATCACCTCCGGATAATGGGTATAGGGGTGAATCTCGCAGTAGACTTTCTGTTCCCTGATCCGTCGGGCAATGAGTTGGGTGTATTGGGAACCAAAATCAAGGACGATTACCTTCTCCTCGGACATCCTGTTCCTTCAAATCCTTTTCAATCAATATACCAGCATCGACCAGCTCTCTGAGATTCTCGGGATATCTCCCCCGTTCCAGAAAAAAGATCTGTTTGCCCCACTCCACCCTTTCCTGCCTCACCTTGTCGATATATCCTTGCGTGGACGCAATCTCTCCCCCCGGCCTACCCCATAAAAAGCCGAGGTTGAATGGCAACAAGGATATCACAAGGAGGATAAGGAAAACACCCAACCCTACTCCATACCCCACATAGGGGGGTTTCTCTTGTAATATCTTTAACGCCGGTCTCATCGTAGGGGGAGCCTCAGCTGCCCTCTTGATGCCCACCTCCCTGATATCTCCCCCCTCTAAGAGACCCGCTAAGATCTCCAAGGTGGCGAATTTCCCTAAAAGGCTTATCTCGACAATCTCTTGAACGCTCCTGGCGCCATCCACTAATCGGTAGACCGCATCGTGATCTTCCGACAGGTCTATCCCGTGTTCCTCAAGGGTCCTGGTCTTGTGGAGAATCATCGTCGGGGGTGGAACCCGCTTCTCTATCTCCGGCCACTCATCCACCATTTTGAGGATGTTCAACATCACTTCATCGGCATGTAACTGAACGGAAACCTTAGGAAATTCTGCTACCGGGAGGGGCTCAAACTCGAATTTCCCCACCTCCAGTCGAAACACCTCGTAGATGAGCTCGTGAACCTGGGTGTAGAGGGCATTGAGGACGGCCTGCTCTTCAGCCATCTTCCCCTCAACAACGATCTCCCCCAAAAAACGCCCTGACTTCTTCTGTGTCCGGAGGGCGGTATACAGGTCGTCCCGAGAGATGATACCCGTCTTTGCCAGCCGTTCCCCTAATAGATCTCCCTTTGTCCTCTGGGTAGAAGTAGCATGGGTTATCTTGCCTTCGGAAAAGAATATCCCGGCCTCATCACCTCTCTTACCCCACCCCCACACCCTCAGGACCCCTGTCTTGCCCTGCTGGCCCAGCAGCTGAATTACCTCCAAAATGTTAAAATCCCGCAGTTCTCCCTCTAAGGCCATCCTATATCACCTCCTGATCCCCTCCAGCGAGAAGGAAGGCTTAACGATCTCCAATCCTTCTTTCTTATATCCGCCTCTGAGCACTAACAGATAAAATAAGCAAAAGGCCGCAATGATTAAGGCTACTCCACCGAGGATACCATAGGTGGGGGAGGGAATCACCGGAGGCACTATTCCTTTCCAATAGTAGAACTTTCCCAAAAAGCAAAAGAATATCCAAAGATAGCAGAAACCACGCAGATTATATCCCCTCCAGATATGGCCAAAGCCAGGGATGGAAAAGGAAAATAGTTTATCATAGATCCCCACTTTTATTTGGAAACCTTTGGTCTCCTTCAGCTTGCCCTCCTTTAGTTCCTGATCCATTTCCTTGCCTTTGAGAATCCGAAAGCATCTGACACATATGTTCTTTCTTTTTTCCTTCCTGCCATGGGTTTGGTTGCTGATCATCCCGCACAGGGAGCACCTCCACCATGCCCCTCGCCCCTTACCGGCATACGCCAAAACAATCAAGAGGACAACGTAAAAAATGGGTAACATGAAAGGTATCCGAGGAGAAAGATCGTTGAGCCATACATCCAATACGAAAAAAGAAGGGCCGGTCTCGTGCCAAAATTCGGTAACGAACCTTCGTCGCAGACGCTGAAGGGGGATACTATAATCTATCACCATGCGATTGGGGTGGGGGGAGTCGATTTCCATATGGGCACCGATTATCTTTGGGCTTAATTCCTTGGCCTTCTGGAAATTTTCATCCGCATCTTGCAAGACGAGCATCGACTTTTGTGAGAGGGCCTTGCTCAGGTTAAAGTAATAGACACCGTTTTTGGGGGCCATCTCGATGGCCTGACGATACAACGAACTCGCCTGCTCCGGATCGCCAAGGGCCACAGAGAGGTTGCCGAGATTTGAGATGGCTTGAGCATCTGAAGGGTTGAGGCGCACAGCCTGCTGGTAATAGTTCTTCGCCTCGGTATAATTCCCTTCTCGTTTCAAGGCCACGGCCAGGGCGAAGAGGGCATCTCTATCCTCCGGATGGTCCTGAGCCCAGAGCCGAAGTCTCTCCACAGCCTGGGGCTTCCGTGCCCCATATGATGCTTCATACATATCGAAGACCACCTGCGCCCGAGACCCCTCCATAAATTGAAAAAAGGCCTCTCCAACAGGAAGTATATAGACAACGAGCAACAAGGAGAGGATCACAACGCCCCGCTCTCCCTTGGTGAGATACCTCCAGAGGACAAGACACCACACCAGGGCGCACCATAGGATATTCAGATGCATGAGGAAGGGGAGAAAGAGGAGACAGATACGTCCCACCCCCCGTATCATCTCTTGTATATCCCCTTCTAACTCTTCTTTCAAGACATGGAAATATATCGGCAGGCGCTTAAAGAACACCACACAGCAAAAGACTACAATGGTCAACAAAACGCCAAGACCCACAATATAGAGGAAATTGACGCCTTGGACCGTCGCAAGGGGGATATTACGGGTATAGGCCTGTACCCCCTTAACGGTTTGCTCGATGGCAGGAGAAAACTTCAAGCTATCCTTTTTCAGGAGGGTATGAGCCGCATAGAAATAGACGGATGGGAGGTCAGGAGCCATCCGCTGCGCGAACTCTCCCAGCTTTACCGCCTCATCCTTGTCCTTCACCGTCATACCCTCCCTCATTACGAGGAGGGCATATTCCCATAAGTTTATAATCCCTTGATCGAGCTTTTGTTGGATGATTTCCTCGATCTGCCGCTCACCAAGGGCTCCTGCGGCCACCGCCTCCTGTCTCTGGACCCACAACCTCTGGAATCCTTCCTCCTGTTGTGGAAGGTATGTCGGTACGACATCCTCTTCCATCGACTCTTCCTGTGCACTGAGCCTTCCTGCACAGAGAAGGAGAAAGAAAACAAGAAAGGCACATATGCACCAACGCTGTGATCTTCTGCTTAACATACCCCCCCCTGCTCCTATTCGAGGCGATAATTTGGGGCTTCTTTGGTTATGATTACGTCGTGGACATGACTTTCGCGAAGACCCGCGTTCGTTATCTTAATAAATCTGGCCTTTGCTTGGAGATCACGGATTGTTCTGCAGCCGACATAGCCCATTCCTGCCTTCAAGCCCCCGATCAATTGATGGATGCAGAAGGAGAGGGCTCCCCGATACGGCACCCGCCCCTCGATCCCCTCGGGGACCAGCTTCTTTTCCTCTATGTCGCTCTGGAAGTATCTGTCTTTGCTCCCTTCGCGCATGGCCTCAAGAGAGCCCATGCCGCGGTAGACCTTGTAACTGCGCCCTTGATAGAGGACCATCTCCCCAGGGCTTTCATCCGTGCCGGCGAAGAGGTTACCGATCATCACTGCATCCGCCCCGGCAGCAAGGGCTTTAGTGATATCACCGGAGTACTTCACCCCGCCATCGGCGATAACGGGGATGCCCTTTTTGCGGGCTACCTGTGCGGCCTTCATGATTGCCGTTATCTGCGGCACACCGATACCCGCTATCACCCTGGTGGTGCAGATGGATCCGGGACCCACCCCTACCTTGATGGCGTCGGCCCCCGCGTCGATCAGAGCCGCCGTCCCTTCCTCAGTGGCCACATTGCCGGCAATGACCTGACAATCCGAAAACTCCCTGTGAATCCATCTCACCGCTTCGATCACCCCTCGGGAGTGCCCGTGCGCGGAATCGACCGCGAGGCAATCCGCTCCCGCCTCGATGAGGACCGGGGCCCTCTTCTCTATGTCTTTCCCCGTTCCTACGGCGGCCCCCACCCTGAGGCGACCCAGATTGTCCTTACAGGAAAAGGGATAGCTCTCCATCTTCTCAATATCCTTGATGGTGATCAGCCCCTTCAGGTTGTTCTCCTTATCCACCACCAGCAACTTCTCTATCCGATGTTTGTGGAGGATCTCTTTTGACTCCTCAAGGGCGATTCCCTCGGGGACGGTTATCAAGTTCTCTTTGGTCATCAGCGTGGAGATCACCGCATCCAGTCTCTTTTCAAACCGCAAGTCGCGGTTGGTCAGGATCCCCACCAACTTGCCGTTCTTGGTGACCGGGACCCCTGAGATCCCGTATTTTTGCATGACCTCGAGGGCCTCATATACCTTTTGTTCGGGTCCCATGGTAATGGGGTCAATAATCATGCCGCTTTCATACTTCTTTACCTTGTCCACCTCGGCCACCTGAGTCTCGACGGCGAGGTTGCGGTGAATGATACCGATCCCTCCCGCCTGGGCCATGCTGATGGCCGTCCTGGCCTCGGTGACCGTGTCCATGGCCGCACTCAACAGCGGGGTGCTGAGGCTGATGGCATTGGTGAGCCTCGTGCTGATATCTACCTCATGGGGGAGGACATCCGATTCCGCGGGGAGCAAGAGGACATCGTCAAAGGTGAGGGCCTCCTCTATCCCTGTCAGTTTTTCCATACACCCCCTCCTGCTGGTGGGAAAGACATGTGTGGAACTATAGCAAAAGCCCCCCCTTGCTGTCAATCAAAGGAAGCGGGGGCCGGGATGCCCTTTTCCCCAAGCAACGGGCCTGTGGCAGCTCCTTGCCTTCTCCTATAGTTTACCATATACTGGACGAAAAATGGGGGGGGGGAGGAAGTTGTCTGCGGCATGAGAACGAAAGGAATAAAGCCCGATTGGAACAAGTTCCACGAGTGGGAGAGAAGATATACTATAAAGCATCTCAAGAAACTTACTCCAACAGAAAAGGTTAAAATCATAGAGGACCTGTATAAAACAGCCCTGAAAGTGCGTGAAAGTTTAAAGAAGATGGATTCCCCATGATTATTGAAACTCTGAAGGACATTGCCACAGGCCTTAAAAGGGCGGAAATCCCCTCTATGGTCATCGGTGGCCAGGCAGTGGCCATGTATGGCAGACCCAGGTTTACGCAGGATATTGATATCACCATCGCCTTGACCCCGGATGAGGCAGAAAAAATTATCAGGGCTGTAGATAAATCATTTACCATCTTACCGGAAGATGTTCAACGGTTTATCAGAGAAACCTGGGTCTTGCCGTTGGAACATAGGGAAACAAGGGTGCGGGTGGATATTATCTTTTCTATCACCCCCTTCGAACGGGAAGCAATTGAGAAGGCACGGGAAATAGAGATTGACGATGTCTCTGTACCGTACGTCTTACCCGAGTATTTAGTTGTACAAAAGATAATTGCAGGCAGGGCAAGGGATCTAGAGGATGCCGCAGGGATAATGGAGGTCCATGGGGAAACCATAGATGTCGAAGAGATTGAAAGGCTCATGAAAACCTTTGCCAAAGGTGAAGAAGAAAAAGCATGGCGGAGCAGATGGAATGGGCTGAAAAAGGAGTTCAAAAAATAGCTGAACGGTAGCCGCATACTGAGCAAAAAATTGGGGGGGGGCAACGATGGATACATCATCAGGCCAACGATGGCGGCATCCTGGGGGGAAACTGAGAGAGCTCGGGCCGGAGACGCTTTCTGATGCCGAGCTCCTCGCCATTTTGATTTCCTCAGGTATCAGGGGAAAACCCGCAGAACGGATCGCCGATGAAATCATTAAAACATTCGGTTCATTGAAGGGAATGGCCAATCAACCACTCAAGAAATTCAGAGATATAAAGGGGCTGGGAGCAGTAAAGACACACAGAATCGCCGCCGCCCTTGAGATCGCACGGAGGATGGGGGAGAAAGGGGCCTGACCCCTTTTACAATTTTAAACAACCTAGAGGGGCTTCCCCCTCCAGGTTGTTTGACCTTGGTGGGTCTCATCCATCTGCGCCTTGTCGCAACGCCCATGCAGTGTGGGGGGGGGATTCGAGCCAGCTCAACGAGGCGTCAGTTTCTCAAAGAGCCAGGGGCAACAACCGCGGCAAATCCAAATGTCAGAGCCCGTCTCCAAGGTGCACACGCATTTGCCCTCGCAATATACGGCGCCGTAGGCCTTGCCTTTCTGTACGGGCTGCTGCTTCATCTTGGCGACAAAGGCTTTGCAGTCCGGGCCCGTGAGAACATATTGCACCTGGCCGCTTTTGTCCTTCTCCACCGTGTAGCTACAGTTCGGAGGGGGCGGCTTCTTCGTTTGGGCGAAGATGGTCCCTGCTGCCAGCACCACGGCCAAGAAAACAACCAATCCCATCACTAATGCTGATCTCTTCATGTCCTTCCTCCTTCTTTTTTTAGTTTTAGTGAAGTAATAAATAACGTTTACTTTTGCAGTCTTGTTTCTTGCCTGCACGCCAACACTGTTAAAAATTCCTCCAAAAAAAGTGCTTGTCACGTCAAGAGCAAAGAGCATTACCATTATAGTTTACATCAGGGTTCAAGACCATCCCCCTGGCATTTGGTTCCCATTTTACTCCTCACACTTCCCAATCCATCTCCCTGACAGCTTCTGCGTTATCTCCTTACCTCCCTGTTTCATCTTGATAACACCCTCAAAGATCTCCCCCTTGTAGGTTACGTGACCATCGAGCACAGTAGGGCCTTCGCTTGTCTCACACTCCATAACCCATGTGACGGTGTCTCCTTTGATTTTTTTTGTGACCATCTTACAGTCTTGACCTGGTTCCACCTTCTGAGGCACCACATCCTTCTTTGTCAGACATTGATTGCGTGTTTGTGGGGGGATCTGCATGGGCATCCCCGGCATCTCCATCTTGGTCGTTATCTCCCACTGCCCCTCCTTCATGTTGGGCCCTGCGGGGGCACAAGCAAAACACACGAGTAAAACCAAAATCATGAGCAACCCACTAATCTCCTTTTTTTTCATTTTCTTTCCCTCCTTTTTTAAAAGTTGGTAATAGCATGATCTGTAGGCCGTTGACCCATCCTTGGCCGTGCGGTTGACATCGGCCCCATTTTCGATGAGCATACGCGCCATCTCCAGATAATTATACCGGCAGTCAAATATCAGCGACCTGTTTCCGAACTGAGGGTCGGGTTCGTTCACATCAGCACCTGCTGAAAGCAAACGGTTAACCTTTATTCTCCACAACTACAATTCCAGCCTGACCCTGAAGGCGGAGGGTCCTCGCGGATCCTTGTATGCTCTCCAGTGCGCATAGGCTTGATCCCGGTCACAAATCCTTGCCACGAGGGATACTCTTCCGCTTCAGCGATATGGGGGTTACAACTCGAAGGAGGCTTCTTGCAAACCACCTTGTGTCCTTGTCCGCACGGAGGAACATCCTCGGGGAATTGATCTCCTATTGCAACCGCCGACCCTGACCATCGCCATTCCATCTTTTTCAGGGGCACAGGGCAAACCCCTTCATTGGACTTGGGCATGGGGGGGATAAACATCAGGTAGTCCTCGAACGCCATATGTGCATAGGCCGATGCCATTTTGGAAAGTGGAAAACCGGGTATGTCCTGCATTGTCATGCTGTTCTCACCCACAGCGCATTTAGATCCATTATAGGGAAAAGATGTATCCAATTTCCAACCGTGAACATCCTTTCGCCACTCATAATAAGGGAATCCATACTTTTCGAGGCCCCAGCAGTTTGATGTGACCTTCTGTATATAAAAAAGACAGAAACGCTGGCCGGAAAAGGGCCCGGTTAGTTTTACCGCACTTTCTATCTTGAGAGCAGGATTGCCGCCGATTAATTCGCAGCCATCTTGTCCCATACCAAAACCAACAAGCTGCCCCGGCTTCAAATCAACCCGGCTGACCTCAGGTGCATACACGTTGAAATTGGTCTTGGCTTCCAGGGTTTCATTGCCGAACGTAACCCGGTATTTAACGGTCCTCTTTTCACCGCTGGGATTCCCCCTGTACCATGTAAAACCAATGGTTCTGGTTTTCAGGTCCTTTACGGGCAAAGGGTGAGACTTTTGGACACTTCCCATCCATTCTTTGATAATCTTACCCGGTATTTCCCATTCCCCGTCAGATTTCTCCCCCAGCCCGGTGGAAACAACCTGGGCGGTGAGTTTCACCTTCTGGCCCACAAGGATATCCTGATCCTTGTCCGTGATATCCTCGTATCCTTTTTCCGTGGCCATATAGATTTTAAGCTCGGGCGGTCCATTGGTCAGGTTGACAACACACCTGGCCGTGACATCTATTGGGTAAATCTGGCCGTCAAGCCCGGTGTAGGGTATCTTCTCAGACTTGAAAAAGGTTCCGGTAATGCGGTCACCCTTTTCTCCCCTGATGTATGTGCCGTCCTTAATCTCAAAGGCCATTGGTATACAAAATATCGGAACAGTGCTGGAATCGTCATCTCTCTCCGTACGTCCTTTACAGTCTCTGCTTTCTTTCCTTTCGGTAACCTCTTCTGTCCCCTTACACTGAGGAATACATTGTATGGTCATCTGAATTGGGAAAGATCCGGACTCATCCTCCAGGAGATGCTTATAACGGTCATAAATCTTCGCCAAGCAGTCCTGGTCGGTCCCGCAGTTCCGAACGGCCTGCTCAATGCCCTTTGCGCCCTCTATTTGGCTTTTTTTCATGAACCCGATTCTCACCAAACCGCCCTGTTCGAGATCAGCGGAGGCCTCGCCTTCCCTTCTTTCCATCCTGTAACTGGAGCTGTAACCGGAGCTCACCAAACCGCCCTGTTTGAGATCAGCAGAGGCCTCGCCTTCCCTTCTTTCCATCCTGTTACTGGAGCTGCACTTACTCCGGAATCGTGCTTCTTTAATGATATGACTTTCCAAACTGACCGGCCCGCTCACCTTGACGTCCCCGCTGCTGAGGGGGTCTGCGGAGATGACCCGGATGGTCGCAGTCTGGGTTTTGACGCTGTTTTTAGTATGTTTGCTCCATGAACCGGACTTTTGATTCGTCTGCTCAATATCGTATGCGTGCCGTTTTATCGTCTCCATGGTAATTGTGCCGCGCCACATCATCTTTTCTTTGTCCTTGTCTTTGGCTGTGGCAGAGGCCGGAAAGGCCCCTAGGTAGTAAAGCATCAAAATTAGGATACATCCCAGTCCTGACAATTTTCCAATATGTCCGCGATTCTTCATCCTTTTCTCCGTAAGCCTGTCATTGCAATTGTTTACCCTGCTTCTTCTTCGGCATCTGCGCATAACAGGTCAATAATCCCCGGATCGCAAGTCAACGCGGTAAAATATCCTCCGGCATCTCCGGAAAGCGCTGCTTGAGACCGTCAAAATATGCGGGATCGCCGATGCAATCCGGATTGTCTTCTTCGGCGCAGGGTATCTCGGCCACTTCCCAACGGCCTAGGTCCTTTTTTAGCAGGGCTGAAATATCTTCATATCGGCTTGACCCGTCTTTCGACTGGGGCAGCGTATGCACCCAGGCATAGCCGTTTTTGACTTTCAAATGCCTGACTACAAAAATTACATCCATATGATGCTGCTGTTTGACCCACCTGCGCAGGGCATCGAGGATGGCTTTGCGCTCGGCACTGCCCGGTTGCGGCGTATATGCCTCAGGGCCTGAATCTGCAACAGCCGGTAGGTTTGTGACGGCACAAGATAGACTCATGAATCCGAGCAGCAAACAGATTATGGTAGGTTTTATTTTCATGCGCCCCCCCTGTTTATAGAATGGTCTTTATTGAAGCGATATATTTGAATTTAATAGTAATCATGAAAAACTGTCAAGTGGGGAAACAAGAGGCTAAGGTCCCCTCACGAGCATCTGGCCTGTGCAAGCTCCTTGCCTTCCCCTCTACTTTACCATATACTGGCAGAAACGTTGGGGGGGAAGATGAATACTGCATCAGGCAAACGATGGCGGCATCCTGGGGGAAAACTGAGAGAGCTCGGGCCGGAGGCGCTTTCTGATGCCGAGCTCCTCGCCATACTGATCTCCGCGGGCATCAAGGGCAAGCCCGCGGAACGGATCGCCGATGAAGTCCTCGCCAAATTCGGGTCATTCAATGAAATGGCCAATCAACCGCTCAAACAATTCCGGGAGATAAAGGGGCTGGGAGCAGTGAAGACACACAGAATCGCCGCCGCCCTTGAAATTGCACGGAGGATGGGGGAAAAGGGGGCCTGACCCCTTTTATTCTTCCTTAGGGGGAAACCCGCGGAACGAATCGCCGAGGAAATCCTCGCCAGATTCGGATCATTGAAGGGAATGGCCAATCAACCTGTGCATAACTTCAGAGAGATAAAGGGGCTGGGAGCAGTTAAGATACACCGAATCGCCGCCGCCTTTGAGATCGCCAGGAGAATGGGGGATGAGCAAAAAAGATGAGACACAAGGAAAAAGGGCTCTCCCTTGTTACTTGCGAAACCGACTGGCTTATAGATCAAATCGTTTATAATCTCAACAGATTGACGGACGAGGAAATAAAGATCGTGGAAGAAAATCGATAGCAGTTAACCTTCAACCGACATTATTGACGAAAATGGTAAGCGAATTAGAATTCTTCAAGGGGAAAAGGCCCTGGTCTAAGATTAAAGATAGAGTTATTGGAGGTTATTTGGTGCCTTACTTGCACAAGGTATCCAAACTTAACCGTAAGATAGTATTGGTGGATGCATTTGCAGGCCAAGGTATTTTTGATGATGCTACAAAAGGATCTCCGTTAATCATTTGCGAAACTGCTGAAAGGCAGGTTCCTAACCAATATTTGGCAATTTTCGTTAACAAGGATAAGTCTACACATCTAAAATTAACAGACAATATACAAGAATATATTCGGAGAAAAAAAGCAATTCCGCTTTACGGGAATGCTCAAGAACTTCTAAAGGCACTAAAAGATGTTGTTGGGGATGCAACCTTGTTAGTTTATTTGGACCCCTTTGGACTTAAAGGTTTGGAATTTTCCTCTCTGGAACCCTATTTAGGAAGAGATAGAAGGTTTAGCACGGAAATAATTATAAACATAAGTATGCCCACTTTGCATAGACTGGCAACATATAAGGCTAGGAGCGGGGGAACGGAGAGCATAAAAACGAATATACTAAATCAAAGACTAACCCAAATTCTTGGTGGTGATTATTGGCAAAGTATCATGTGGTCTGATCTTTCCCCGGAGGAAAAAGAACGCCAAGTAGTAGAAAAATATATAGAGCTTTTAAAAAGACATTTGCCCTATGCTGGCTATTGTCCTGTCAGAGAAAAAACAGATGGCCGTGTAAAATATTACATTATTTTTTGTTCTCGTCATCAAGACGCTTTGAACTTGATGAATGACATTATGTATAAAGCATACTATGAAACCCTTCACGAAATGGAATGGGGAGGAACTTTATTTGAAGCGTTTGACTGGAAGAAGATTGTCTGTCATGAGAAGGAAATTGAAGAAGAAATTTTTACAATAATCAACGATAAACCTGGCATAACTCGTAAGGACTGCTGGCTTGAACTAATAAAAACAAACTTCATGAAATGGAATGCCTCTGAATATAAGAAGAAAGTTAAGAAACTACTGACGGAAAAGAAAATTACGACAGATTGCGCGAGGCAAAACGATAACTCGCGCCTATACCCGATTAATCATAACGACTTTCGATTAAAAACACTTTCGCGTTTAAAGACGCACTATAAAACCTATAAAACACTTGAAGGGGGAAAAGTTGAGCTATTAGAGAAAGTCAATGGCGGATCTATCATAACGAGGTTTGATAAAACTGCTTACCCTCAAAGACCATCCGATATTGTTTGCCCGCACTTTTTAGAATTGAAATGGGCTTACGGCTGTCCCTTTGATTGCGCCTGGTGCTATCTCAAAGGGACTTTTCGCTTCCGCCCAGAAAGATTGAAACCAGCTTTCAAGCCCCTGGAAAAGGTAAAATTGCATGTGGAGTCCTTCCTTGAGCAGGTGGAGACACCTGAGATCTTGAACAGCGGCGAAATTGCGGATTCTCTTATGGGTGAAAGAAATAATCACCCTTTTTCTAAATTCATAATCCCCCTCTTCCAAAAACAAAAGAGACATAAGGTCCTTTTCGTCACAAAATCGGCCAACATAAAGCATCTATTAGAGATTCCAGATCCGCAACGGGCTATAATAAGCTTCAGTCTTAATGCAGAACCTGTAGCTCAAAGATGGGAAAGAAAGGCTCCTTCAGTAAAGGCACGAATAGAAGCTGCACGCAAACTTTATGAACACGGTTATGAGGTGAGGATCAGAATAGACCCTATGGTCCCCGTAGAGAAGTGGGATAGACACTATCAATCACTTATAGATATCATTTTTAACAACTTTTTGCCTGAAAGGATAACTTTGGGTTCCTTACGAGGACTTCAGAGCACCATCAATGGGGTAAAAGATAAATCGTGGACAGCCTATCTCAAAGAAACATCCAATTGGGGGAAAAAGATAGATTTCGAGACGCGTTACGAAATGTATGAGACAGTGATTAAATATTTAAAGGATCAACATGATTTTTCAAAAGTAGCCCTTTGTAAAGAAACAGTGGTTATGTGGGAAAAGCTCAAGATGAACTGGAAGCAAATAAAGTGTAATTGTATATGGTAAAACCTGAAAGAGATTAATATCTCAAAAATGGAAGAAGAAACCAAAAAGCTTTGGCCCAAAGAACAGGGTGAGAGAGCGATGACCCAACCCATTACCGAAGGCGAGTGCATCATCCTCCTCGATCCCGAGGACAATAAGGAGTTCTTGTACAAAATGAGGGTCAAGGAACATATCTTGCTTATTAAAAACTTACCCAACGAGGAGGCAAACCAGTGAAATCCTTTGATGATCTCAATCTCTCTAAGAAGGAAAAGAACACGTTGCAGGAAATCAAGGAGGCCGTGCACAGGATCACACCTGATGCAGAGGTCGTCTTTTTTGGTTCCAGGGCACGGGGAGAGGTGGCTTCTGAATCGGATTGGGACATCCTTATCCTTGCGGATAACGTCACCTATGAATTAAAGGATGAGATAAGCGGTACGCTCTACGACATTGAGCTGGAACGAGAAATTATTATCAATCCTCTCATATTAGACAGATGGGAGTGGACCTCCGGACTCTTCTCTCACCACCCCATCCACCGAAATGTCGAGCGGGAGGGGGTTTTGATCCGATGAACAAAGACCTTGTAAGGCATCGCCTGCAAAGGGCGCACGAGGCGCTCGAAAGCGCCGGGATCCTCTTTTCAAATAACCAATTAAGCGCCTCCGTCAATCGTCTCTATTACGCCCTTTTCTATGCCGTGTTGGCTCTTCTTGAAACCAAGGAACTTTCCAGTTCAAAACATTCGGGAGTTCGAGCCTTATTGAATAAACACTTTATAAAAGCAGGAATTATACCAAAGGAATTTGGGCGGTTTTATGAGAGCTTGTTCCGCAATAGGCAAGAAGGCGATTACGTGGATTACACCGTCTTTTCTGCTCAAAAAGTAAACGAGCTTTTAGTACAGTCTTCTCATCACCTGTCAGAAATTGAAAAGATCATCAGAGACCTGATGACAGAACATGGATAGAGAACGATTGACCCAACCCATTACCGAAGGTGAATGCATCATCCTCCTCGATCCCGAGGACAATAAGGAGTTCTTGTACAAGATGAGGGCGAAGGGGCACATCAACCTCCACAAGGGCAAGATCCTCCACACCGAGATCATCGGCAAGCCCGAGGGGTCAATCGTGCACACCTCCAGGGGGGACCCCTTCCTCGTCTTCAGGCCGACCCTCTCCCAGTACATCATGCACATGAAGCGGGACACCTCGATCATCTATCCCAAGGACCTGGCCCTGATCTTGCTCTATGCCGATATTCACGCGGGGTGCACTGTCCTGGAGGCGGGGATCGGCTCAGGCTCTCTGACCCTGGCCTTGCTGCGGGCGGTGGGACCTGAGGGCACGATCATCTCCTATGAGAAGCGCGAGGAATTCATTCAACGGGCCAGGAAGAACATCCAACTCTTTATGGGGGAACCGCCAAATCTGGAAGTGAAACTGCGCGATATCTATGAGGGGATCGAGGAAGAGGGGATCGACCGGATCATCCTCGACATCCCCGAACCGTGGCGCATGGTAAAGGATGCGGCTGAGAGCCTGCGGTCTGGTGGGATATTCGTGAGCTATCTCCCCACCATCATTCAGGTCAAGACCTTGGTGGATGCCCTCCAGGAGGAAAAGAGGTTCACCTCCATCGAGGCCTTTGAGTCCCTGGTCAGGAACTGGCACATCGAGGGGCTCAGCGTACGCCCTTTCCATCGGATGGTGGGCCACACGGGCTTTCTGACCCTGGCCCGGAGGGGGGATGCTTTCTAGGTCACTGATGCCAAATATAATCGAGGCCGGGACGCGCGGTCTCGTGCACCTCCTCCTTGAGACGCTGGGCAATACCTTGCGTGAGGTAATCAAAAAAGGAAGGCTTCCTTTTGCGAGGGTAGATTACAACGG
>Ga0307437_1000259_pt1 | contig 43796 bp, 40 predicted proteins | sample SalMarWE160390MG_FD_202146 | JGI IMG/M metagenome (GOLD analysis project Ga0307437, IMG submission 202146) | Salt marsh sediment microbial communities from the Plum Island Ecosystem LTER, Massachusetts, United States - WE1603-90 | ecosystem: Environmental > Aquatic > Marine > Intertidal zone >...
TCGGGCTTGGTAGATGGATGATAAGGCGAAAGATGAAGCGGGCGGGTGTGGCTTCTCTTGATAAAATGCTAAAGGGCTTTGTTGGGCTTGGCGGAAAAATACTTGCTTGCGATATGACTATGGAGATAATGGGAATAAAGAAGGAAAATTTGAGAAGTGATGTGATTAATGATTATTGCGGTGTAGGTACTTATATAAAAGAAGCGATGGAGTCTGATATAACTCTATTTATTTAGAGGAGATTAGATATGGAAAAAAAGACAATTTATCTGGATAATGCAGCTTCTACCAGGATGGATGAGCGGGTTTCGGAAGCGATGAAGCCGTATTTTTTTGATGTTTATGCTGTCGCGACTTCCGAATTTGGATACTCCCTTGGAATAGAGGCAAGAGAGACTTTAGATAGTGCAAGAGCAAAGATACTTTCTGCTTTAGGAAATCCCGGAGGAAGATTGCTTTTTACCTCAGGGAGTACGGAATCCAGCAATATTGCTATAAAGGGAGTGGTTAAAAAGCTGTCCGAAAAGAAAGGAAAGCATATAATTGTATCTAAAATAGAAGATTTTCCCGTTTTGAACAGTGCGAAATCTCTTGAGCGGGAAGGCTTCAAAGTTACTTATCTGGAGGTAGATAAATACGGTTTTATAGATTTGAATAAGCTTAATGAAGCAATCAATGAGGAGACGGTACTGGTTTCAATCCAGCATGCCAATCAGGAAATAGGAACCATTCAGGATATAAAAGAAATAGCCGAGATATGCAATAGGAATAATGCAATCTTTCACACTGATGCTACGCATTCTTTCATGAGGGTTCCTATTAATTTGAATGAATTAGGTATAGATTTGCTAACGGTGTCCGCGCATACGATTCACGGACCGAAGGGTATCGGAGCACTTTATGTAAAAGAAGGAGTTCCCCTGGCTAAGTGGATTGACGGCGGTTTCCAGGAATTTGACTTACGGGCGGGAGTTGAGAATATTCCCGGTGCAGTGGGTTTTGCAAAAGCAGTAGAACTTATACCTGAAGAAGAAAACGAGCTGCTTCAAAGTCTGAGGGATTACCTCATAGAAAAAATCCAGAAAGAGATTTCGGATACAATTTTAAACGGTCATCCCGAAAGAAGAATACCCCATAATGCCAATATAACTTTTCATTATGTTGAAGGCGAGTCTATTACACTGCATCTGGATATGAGAGGTTTTGCTGTAAGTACCGGTTCTGCTTGTTTCAGCAAATCTCTTGAGGCGAGCCATGTAATACTGGGTATCGGAGGCAATCACGAAAGAGCTCATGGTTCTGTTCGTTTTAGTTTTGGAAGATTCAATAAAAGAGATGATGTCGATAAGATAGTAGAGGCTCTTAAGGATGTGGTGGGACGTTTACGTGAAATTAGTCCTCTTAAAGGAGAAAAGCGAGGTAAAAAATGAAATTTCCATATAATGAAAAAGTACTTGAGCATTTTAGAAATCCCAGGAATGTTGGAAGTATTGAAAATCCGGATGGGAAATCTACCGAAGGCAGTCCTGCGTGCGGAGACATGGTTTCGGTTTATATTAGAGTAGATGACGAGACAAAGAAGCTTAAGGATATAAAGTTTGAGTCGTACGGTTGTGCTTCAAATATAGCTACCGGTTCGATAATTACCGAACTGGCGAAAGGGAAAACTCTTGAAGAAGCTAAAAAGATAGACTGGAAGGAAGCTTCGGATGCTCTTGGCGGGCTACCCAAGATAAAAACGCATTGTTCCGTGCTTGCCGTGGATGGTCTGCGGGCTGCTATTCAGAATTACGAAGAGAAACACGGGCTTATTAAGGAAAAAATTCCGACAACTAAGGAAATCGTATTAAAGAGATTGAAACATGTAATGAATCCTCTTGCGGGTTTAGACCTTGTGAGAACGAATTTAGTTAGTAATATTGAAGTAGAAAGTGGAACGGTGAAAGTGGAGGTAGGTTTGCCAGAAGAGCATCAGTTCGCGAACAATATAAGGGAAGAAATAGTAGAAAAGCTGGAGAGTCTGTGGGATGTTGAAAAAGTGGTTGTTAAATTTGTCACTTAGTGGAGTATATGTAATATGAAGTTTTCAACGAAGACAAGATATGGCATGAGAGCGATGATTGAACTTGCTAATTGTTATAAAGATAAGCCGATTCTTTTAAAGGACATTGCCGCTCGGTTGGAAGTTTCTATGAAGTATCTTGACCATATTATTTCTTCTTTGAAGGCAAAAGGGTTAATAGTCAGGGTGAAAGAGGGATATATTCTTGGCAGACCTCCGGAAAAGATAAGCTGTAGTGAGATAGTTGATATCCTCGAGGGTTCTTTAAATCCCGTTGTTTGTATAGATTCGCCTTCAGTTTGCGAAAAATATAGGAAATGTAAAGCTAAAAAAATATGGGAAAAAATTGGTACAACTTTGCATGAGACATTAGAATCTTTTACTTTAGAGGATTTGATAAACGGTAATATCTAAAAAATTCTAAAGGGGGAGAAATGGATGTAAAGCATGTAGAAGGAAAAGATAAAGGAAAGATAATGCTTTATGCTATATCTACCTGTGTATGGTGTAAAAAGGTGAAAAGACTGTTGAACGGTCTAAGCGTCGATTATAATTACGTAGATGTCGATCTTTTAGATGAGGAAGAGAAAGCAATAGCGGAAGAGGAAGTTATCAAGTGGAATTCTTTATGCTCTTTTCCGACGCTTGTAATTAATAATGAGGAATGTGTGGTCGGTTATGATGAAGAAGAAATAAAGAGGAAAATTTCCAATGAATGAAAATAAAATACCAAAAGAGCAAGTCGATAATCTGTATGAAAAGTTGGATAAAGAGGCCGAATCGGCGGGTTATCATTTAAATCCCGAGGAAGAATTCACAAGAGATTTATTGGATGGTCTCCTTGTAAACGAAAAAAGATATGGATACTGGGCATGCCCGTGCAGGCTTGCGTCCGGAGAAAAAGATAAAGACCTGGATATAATATGTCCCTGCGATTACAGAGACCCGGATCTGAACGATTATGATACTTGTTATTGCGCTCTTTACGTGTCACAGGCGGTTGTCGACGGAGAAAAAGAAGTAAAAAAAATACCGGAGAGGAGACCTCCGAAAGAGGAAAGAGAAAAAATGAAGAAAGAATCCGGGAATAAAACAGTTGGTATATCAAAGTTGTCAAAACCTGTATGGCGTTGTAAAGTTTGCGGGTATCTCTGCGGGCGGGATGAGCCCCCCGGGGTTTGTCCTATATGCAAGGCTAAGAAAGAACGTTTTGAGAAGTTTTTGGAATGAAGAAGAGGTAAATAATAAAAAATTTTAAAGAATAAGGAGTAAAGCATATGGGTATTACTACCAAAAAAGGGGACGACGGTATGACCTCTCTTTTAAATGGCAAGAGAGTGATGAAGAATGACCCATGGGTAGAAGCTTACGGTACTTTAGAAGAATTGTCTTCATTTCTGGGAGCGGCAAAAAGTCTAATTAAAGAGAGGAAGATAAAAAAACTGTTGGAATCTATCCAGCGGGATCTATTTGTTATTGGGTCGGAAATAGCTGCCGCCGAGGCATCTTTTGCTAAATTAAAACAAAAAATAAATACTGCGGAAGTAAATCGCCTCGAACAGGCTATTACTAGCTTCGAAAAAAAGGAAATATTTGAAGAGTGTTGTTTTTACTTATCAGGGGACAGTTTTGTTTCGAGTATGTTTGAGATTGCTCGCACTGTTTGTAGGAGAGCGGAAAGAAATATTATTGCTCTTAAGCAAAAGAAGAAAGTAAAGAATAAAAATATATGGGTTTATCTAAACCGGGTATCGGATCTTCTTTATTTGTTGGCGCGGTTTTACGAAAAAAAACACACGAAATTTCAGTTAAAAGAGAAAGTATGAAAACTCAAAATTTACCGAAAAAGATAAGAAAAAGAGACGGAACGATAGTTGTTTTCAAAAAAGACAAGATTTCAAATGCGATAAAGAAAGCAGCGTTTACGGTTGAGCAGGATAGTAGGAAAGCAAGCAAAATTGCCTCTCTGGTGACTAAAATAGTTTTGGATAAATCGAAAAAATTCCATAGAAGAAAAATTGTTGGGGTGGAAGAGATTCAGGATATTGTAGAGTCGACTTTGATGAATGAAGGTTACAGTCAGATCGCTAAAGCATATATACTATATCGTCAGAAACGAAGTGAGGTACGGACAGCAAAGTCCGTTTTAGGACTTAAGGATGACCTTAAACTATCTCTTAATTCGCTGGAGGTTTTAAAAAAGCGTTATCTTTTGAAGGATGACAATCAGAATATAATAGAAACACCCACTGAACTTTTCAAGAGAGTAGCATATAATATTAGCCTTGCGGAAGATAATTTTAAATCCCGTTATAAGCGAACTGATGTGGAAGAGACGTTTTATAATATGATGAGAAATTTAGAATTTATGCCGAATTCTCCCACTCTTATGAATGCGGGTACTTCATTAGGTCAACTGTCTGCTTGTTTTGTACTTCCTGTTTATGATTCTATAGATGGAATATTCGAGGCATTACATAGTATGGCAAAAATCCATCAGTCCGGAGGGGGTACGGGATTCGACTTTTCTTATCTTCGTCCCAGGGGAGACATAGTGAATTCAACCAAAGGGGAAGCTTCCGGGCCTGTTTCCTTTATGAGTATTTTTAACAGGGCGACAGATGTCATAGTCCAGGGGGGAAGACGACGCGGTGCAAATATGGGAATTTTACGATGTGATCATCCTGATATTGTAGAATTTATAGAAGCAAAAATTGGTGGTAAAGCATTTTCAAATTTTAATTTATCTGTGGGAGTAACCGATTTGTTTATGGAAGCTGTTAAAAAGAATCGACGGTTCGATTTGATAAATCCACGAACGAAGAAAAAAGAAAATAGTATAAAAGCCAAAACATTATTCAACCTTATCGTGAATGCAGCCTGGAGTAGCGGAGACCCGGGATTGATATTCCTTGATGAAATCAACCGAAAAAATCCGACTCCCCCAGTAGGAAAGCTGGAGGCAACGAATCCCTGCGGAGAGTTACCGCTTCTTCCTTATGAGAGTTGCAATTTGGCTTCTATTAATTTGTCGAAAATGGTAGAACATAGAAAGTTGGATTGGGGTAAACTTAAAGAGGTTATCAGATGCGGCATTCGTTTTTTAGATAATGTGATCGAAGTCAATAAATTTTCTCTTTCCGAAATAAAAGAAATTACTTTTGCCAACAGGAAGATAGGATTGGGTGTAATGGGCTTTGCCGATATGCTTGTGAAACTTGGTATTCCGTACAATTCTCCAAAAGCCGTAACTTTTGCCCCTAAGCTTATGCGTTTTATTCATAAAGAATCTATTGCCGCATCTTCTATGTTAGCAAAAAATAGAGGAGTTTTTCCGAATTTTAAGAAATCTATTTATAAGGAAAAAAATCTAAAACTCCGTAATGCCACTGTCAATACCGTAGCTCCCACCGGTACGATAAGTATTATCGCGGGCTGTTCTTCGGGTATCGAGCCGATTTTTGCTATTAGTTTTAAACGTAATGTCCTCTCGGGTACAAAACTTTTTGAAATACATCCTATATTCGAAAAAATTGCGAAAGACAAAGGATTTTATTCACAGGAAATTCTTGCAGAAATTGCTCACAGTGGCTCTTTGCAAAAAATAAAGGGAATTCCTAATAAGGTTAAAAGAGTATTCGTTACCGCATTTGATGTCAGTCCCGCCCAGCACCTTAAAGTCCAGGCTGCGTTCCAGGAATATACGGATAACTCCGTGTCAAAAACAATAAACTTGCCTAACGATGCGACCGTAGATGAGGTTAAACGAATATACACTATGGCTTATCGGTTAAAATGTAAGGGGATAACTGTATACAGATACGGCAGCAAAGAAAAGCAGGTATTATCATTTAATTACGGAACAAGGGAATATCGGAGGAGAGCCGGAAATACAATTACCGCTGATCCCGAATATTCCGGCGGATGTATTTCTGGAAAATGTATTTTTTAATATGAATATGAAAGGACCAAAAGAAGCGAGCAAAAAAATCTTAAGCTTATATTGGAATCTTAGAAAGGGAAAATAAATGAAAGAACTAAAAGGTATTAGTGCAAACACGGGTTTAGCTAAAGGAATTGCTGCTGTTTATACCGAGGAAGTGGAAGAAAATATTCCGCATTATATGATTGAAGAGGAAAAGATAGAGAAAGAAATTAATCGTTTAAAAGAAGCTTATGGTAAAACAAAAGAAGCAATAGAACAAATGCTAAAAGCATCCGAAAAAATATTCGGAAAAACCGGCGAGGATATATTTTCCGCTCATGGTACTATTTTAGAGGATGAAGCATTATTTGAGGAGATTGTTTCTCTTATAAAGAAGAGACTGATTAATGCGGAACATGCGGTTAATGATGTTTTTGATAGTTATCAAGAAAAATTCAAACAAAGAGACTTTCATTTTTCGGAAATGACTCATGATATTGTTGATGTCCGAAATCGTCTGCTTTCTTCTTTTGATGGCATTTCAGGTCAGTTTGAGTGTCCTGAAGGTGAAAGGCAACCTGTAATCGTAGTTTCGAGAGCTTTAAGTCCTTCTATGGTTTTGAATATTGCTAAGAGTGAAGTGCTGGCTTTCGTTACCGAAGAAGGAGGTCTTACGTCTCACGCAACTATTCTTGCTCAGAATTATGGTGTACCAATTATTTTTGGTATCGAGGCTACGGAAAATATTGAATGCGGGGATAAAGTTATAGTAGATGCTTCTATGGGTAAAGTTTTTGTTAACCCCGGTAAGAAAACAGAAAAATATTACGATAAAAAAATAGAAGAAGCGGAGAAACGAAAGCAATTCTGCATGGTTAAAGAGGAAACCCCCACGCAGACAAAAAAAGGAGTACGGCTTACATTAAAAGCTAATATCAGTTTGCAGGCTGAAATAAAATTGCTCGAGGGTTTGAATTATGATGGGGTGGGACTCCTCCGGTCGGAATTTCTCTTTGCGAACCGTAACAAAGTGCCCTCTGAGGAAGAATGGTTCAAAGTTTACAAGAACATTGCTGAAGCTGCAAAAGAAAAGAGTGTGGATATAAGATTCCTTGATATTAGCGGAGATAAGATGCCGGCATATTTAAATCTTCTTTCAGGAGAAAATAGTGACCTTGGAATACGTGGAGCAAGGGCTATAGATATTTTTTATGACATATATTTAAGTCAGACCAAAGCAATGCTGAGAGCTTCGGCTTACGGGAATGTAAGATTATTATATCCGATGATATCGGATATCTCGGATATCGAGTCGTTTAGAGCGGTTGTGAATAAGGCAAAATCTGTCCTGACTGAAGAGGGAAAGAAATACAAAAAAGATATAAAAGAAGGAATAATGATAGAAACGCCGGCTGCGGCAGTTATGGCGGGAACACTTTTAAAATACGTAGATTTTGCCAATATTGGCTCGAATGACCTTTTAGAATATACTCTTGCCGCTTCGAGAAATAGTCAAATAATCGAAAAGAGATACCATATTCTTCATCCTTCCCTGATTCGCCTTATGGAAATCGTTATCGAGGAAACCCGAAAACATAAAAAGGAAGTATGTTTATGCGGTGAGATTGCAAGCTTCGAAGAATTTTATCCGCTTTTTTTGAGTATAGGTATCAGTAGTTTTAGTGTGGAGGCATCGAAGCTAAGCGATATAAAATGCAATTTGATGCACCTTGAAAAACCCGACAAATCATATCTGGATAAGTTCTATAAAAATCTTAAAAAAGTTGAAATTGAAGAATTTTTTAAAAGGTAAATCTTTTAAATTCCTAAAGGTTAAGAGTTGGATATTAAAGTTGACTTAAGGGAGGTAGAATGAAAGATATTTCAATTGTTTTGTCCGGTGAGGCTGGTCAGGGCATTCAAACCGTAGAGAAGATACTCGTTTCTACCCTTAAACTTTCAGGTTATTTTGTGTTTTCGGCGAGGGAGTTTATGTCCAGAATAAGAGGCGGAAGTAATTCCACAGAGATTAGAGTATCCGATAAACCTGTCAATTCCTTTGTTGAAAAAATAGATGTTCTAATTCCACTGGACGGGGAGGCTGTCGACCATGTAAAATGGAGAATAGATAAAGATACAATAATACTCGGAAAAAAAGAATTTATAGAGGGTAAAGCGGAAAAAACATTCGAAGTTCCTTTTACGGAATTGGCAAAAGAAGCAGGCAATAAGCTATATGCTAATACTGTTACGGTTGGACTTCTTTCCGGTATGCTCGGCGTAGATTTCTCTGTAGTTAAAGATTTTATAAGGGATTTTTTCAAGATGAAGGGTAAAGAGATTGTTAAGGGGAATATCGAAGCCGCTAAAAAAGGTTATGAATTAGGCGAAAAGATGGCCGAGGGAAAAGATATCGATTTTAAGTTAAAAATAAATGAAAAGGCAAAGGAGCATTTACTCCTCAGCGGCACCGATTTGGTTTCCCTGGGGGCAATAGCCGGGGGATGTAATTTTATTTCTTCCTATCCCATGTCTCCTTCGACCGGAGTACTTACTTTTCTGTCGGGTCAGCAGGAAGAGTTCGGGATAATAGCTGAGCAGGCGGAGAGTGAAATATGCGCTATTAATATGGCTCTCGGAGCTTTCTACGCGGGAGCAAGAGCTATGGTGACAACTTCGGGAGGCGGTTTTGCTTTGATGGCGGAGGGTTTGAGTCTCGCAGGCATGCTTGAAACTCCGATAGTAATTCATCTTGCTCAGAGACCCGGTCCGGCAACCGGTCTTCCCACGAGGAGCGAACAGGGTGATTTGCTTTTTGCTCTGTTTGCCGGACACGGAGAATTTCCGAGGATAATATTTGCTCCGGGTAAGACTGAAGATGTTTTTTATCTTACCCGTAAGGCTTTTGATATGGCGGATAAGTTTCAAGTTCCGGTTATTATAATGACGGATCAGTATCTCCTCGATTCTTCTTTTCTCGTTTCTTCGATAGATGTAACTAAGCTAAAGATTAAAAAATATTTTATAAAAACCGATAAAGATTATAAACGCTACAAAATGACTAAAGACGGAGTAAGTCCGAGAGGTATTCCTGGTTACGGTAAGGGTCTTGTAGTTGTCGATAGTGATGAACATGACGAGGAAGGACATATAACCGAAGACCTTGATTTCAGAACAAAAATAGTGGATAAAAGACTTAAGAAAATGGATTTAATTAAAAAAGAGATAGAGCCTCCGGAACTTATTGGTAATAAAAATTATAAAACATTGGTAATAGGATGGGGTTCTACTTATTACGGTATAAAAGAAGCTTTAAAAAGACTGGAAAACACAGAAATCTCTTTTTTGCATTATAAACAACTTTATCCTCTTCATCCTGATACCGGAAAATATCTTGAGAAGGCGAAAAAGACAATTTTGGTGGAAAACAATGCTACTGGGCAATTTGCCAAATTGATTAAAATGGAAACGGGAATACAGATTGATGACTCAGTATTAAAATACAACGGATTACCGTTCGGGGTGGAGGAAATTGTAAAAAATCTCCGGAGAATCGAGAAAAAGGAGGGTAAATAATGGATGCTAAAACCTATGATATGGGTAGAATAGATATCGCGTGGTGTCCCGGCTGCGGAAATTTCAGCATCCTTAAAATATTAAAAGATGCACTATCAGGACTCGATATAAAACCCGAAGAGCTGGTTATGGTTTCAGGGATAGGACAGGCTGCTAAGATACCTCATTATTTGAAAGGAAATGTATTCAATGGTTTGCATGGAAGGGCTCTTCCTCCGGCTACTGCTATAAAGGCGGTAAACAGAAAGTTAGTCGTAATCGCGGAAAGCGGAGATGGTGATATGTATGGTGAAGGAGGCAATCATTTTCTGCACGCTATAAGAAGAAACCCGGATATTACGAATATCGTTCATAACAACATGGTATACGGACTTACCAAAGGTCAAGCGTCTCCGACGAGTATGGAGGGTTTTAAAACACCGGTTCAGGTAAACGGAGTTATTCTCGAACCTTTTAATCCTCTGGCTGTCGCAATCAGTCTTGGTGCTTCTTTTGTGTCGCGTGCTTATTCGGATGATATAAAAGAAACTAAGGAGATAATAAAGAAAGCTATAAAGCATAAAGGATACGCGCTTGTCGATTTACTCCATCCCTGTGTTTCTTACAATAAACTTAATGATAGAAAATGGTTTAAAGAAAACACATACTATTTGCCGGAAGATTATGACCCGACCGATAAAAACGAAGCTTTCAGGAAAGCAACAGAGGAAGATAAACTCCCTCTTGGTATATTTTATATAAATAAAGAAAGAGAGCCGTTTGAGGAAAAACTGGTTGCTTATAAAAAGAATAAAAAACCAATGTATGAAAGAGAAGTCGATTTGAAAAAATTGGAAAATTTAATAAAATCGAAAAAAGGTTAGAAAAAGGAATAAATGAAAAAATTAAAAATAGCTTTTTTCGACGCGAAGCAATACGACAAAGATTTCTTTGATGAAGCGAATAAGGAATTTGGTCTTGATATCAAGTATTTTCAAAGCCGTCTTTCCGAAAACAACGTTATTGTTACCAAAGATGCCGACGCTATTTGTGCTTTTGTAAATGATATTATCAATAAAAAGGTAGCGGATGAGTTGTACGATAATGGGATAACTCTTATAGCTCTACGTTCCGCAGGTTATAATAATGTTGACCTTAGGGCTGTTTTCGGAAGAATCCATGTGGTCAGGGTTCCGGATTATTCTCCCAACGCGGTTGCCGAGCACGCTGTGGCTTTAATGTTATCCCTGAACAGAAAAATACACAAAGCGTATTACAGGACCCGGGACAGCAATTTTAATATAAACGGTCTTTTAGGTTTTGATATGGCCGGGAAAACTGTAGGGATAATAGGAACAGGTAAAATAGGTGTTCTCGTTTCTAAGATTCTAAGCGGTTTCGATATGAAAGTGATCGCCTATGATAAGTTTCCTGATAAGAAAAATGAGAAAAAATACGGTTTTACTTATGTGGATTTAGATACTCTTTATAAGGAATCGGACATTGTAACTCTACATTGTCCCCTGACCCCCGAGACAATGCATATAATAGATAAATCGAGTATTAAGAAAATGAAAGATGGCGTTATGATAATAAACACAGGTAGAGGAAAACTTATCGACACTGTCGATTTGATAGCAGCTTTAAAAAAGGGAAAAGTAGGAAGTGCGGGTCTGGATGTTTACGAGGAGGAATCGGAGTATTTCTTCGAGGATTATTCGAGTACTATCATCAGTGATGATGTGTTAGCCAGGCTGCTTACTTTTCCTAACGTGCTAATAACTTCTCATCAAGGGTTTTTTACAAAAGAAGCTCTGCAGAATATAGCCAAAACAACTCTTAGCAACATCAAGCTTTATTTCGAGGAGAATAAACTGCCGAATGAAATATGTTACCGCTGTTCGGAATTTGGTTCTGCGGTACCCTGCAGGAAAGAAAGAACCGGAAGTTGTTTTTAGGTAAGGTTTTTTATAATTCGAAGAAGAACCTTCCTCCCAGGCTTGCCGATAAAAACATATCTGTTTTTGGATAAAGGTTAAGGTAAGGAGAAAGTTCGAAGAAGGCGTCGAAAGGCGCGTCCGGAAAGAGATATACGAGTCCGACCGGGAATCGGATACCAATTTCGGTTTCATCTTTGAAAGCAAGTCTTCCGCCCATTCCGAAATACAGCGGTAGTTCTCCTTTTTCTACTTCTAACAATTTTGGATAATGATAGATGAAGTCACCGTTTATATGAAGATAACCTTCATCTCTAAAGGACCAGCCCATTGCACCGCATATTGCAGTGTTTTTGCTTGTCCAGTACTTTCCTGTAATACCGGTAGGGTCGCCAACAGCTATTCCCAAGCCCATACCATGGTGCGCAGCTGAATTTAAAGAGATCAATAAAATAATAAACACGAAAAATTTTTTTATCATTCTGACCTCCGTATTTGTTATGTGTTTAAGTTTATAGTAATGTGTAATTAATCAAAGTCAATGGAAACCACATAAATAAATTAAATACCAAAAATTAAAAAGCAAAATGACAGATTAAAATGCAAAAACTAAAAATGTTAGGACGCAGATTTATTAGGATTCTAAAGTATTTTTTCTTTTGTTGTTTTTTGTTAATTTTTGAACTTTGATATGTATTTTTGCATTTTGATATTTGATTTTTGAATTATAGAGATTTAGCTATACTGTATTTCTGTATTCTACTGTCAGATATCTACCCCCAGCGTTACCCTTATAATTATCCCTATCCCAAAAGAAAGGGCGGCGACACCGAGACTTAACAATGTCATCTCGAGGAAGCGTTTCCTAAAAGGTAAATCCTTTGCAATAGAAACGTAATAGTTGAAGAAGAATATAATAAATACCCCTACACATAGAGTTGTTATCAGAGCTGAAATATAATTGTCGAAAATAAAATATGGTAAAACCAGCAATAAAACCGTAATGATATATGCCGCTCCCGTGTAAAGTGAAGATTTGAGTGCTGTTTCTGTATTTCCCTCGGCTTTTGTCGAGAGATATTCGGAGGCTCCCATAGAAAGAGAAGCGGCAATACCTGTAATGATTCCGACGGCTGCTATAAGTCTTGTCTTTTGCAAGGCAAAGGTCAAACCTGCAAGAGTACCTGTTAATTCTACGAGAGCATCATTTAAACCCAGAACAATTGAACCAACATAGTTAAGTTTTTCTTCATCGAGTAAATCAATCAATTCGTTTTCATGTTTTCCTTCATCCTCGGCGATCTGTTCTGCTTCCGGGATATATTCAGCGATTTCCATGTAATTAACCTGAGCCTGTTCTTCTCCTTTTTCCATTAGTTTTATGGCGAAGGTGTACCCTAAGAATTTGGCGATTAAGGTAAATTTGAAAATTTTCCAGTGGTCCGGCTTTATATCTTTTTTTGTGATAGTTTGCCAGAATTTAGTATGTCTTAATTCTTCGTTTGCAATATCGAGCAAGACTTTTCTGTTCTTTTTATCTTTTACTAATTTCGCTATGTTGGAATAGATATGGTATTCGGTTATTTCATTCTTTTGAGCAGTATAAATCTGCTTCATAATATGTTCAAGCGCTTCTAATGATTTGCCCATCAAACCTCCTTATTGTTGCAAAAGTTTATTAAAGTTTTACTTCTGCATCAACAAATGCCTTTTCCAGCAGTTCAATGAGTTCCAGTTTTATAGCCCATTTTTTCAGATATTTTTTATCGAGTGAATTTCCCTGGATTTTGATTACTCCAATAACATCAAGCCATTGTCTCTCGGAAACTCTATTTCCGCTCTGGTACCAGTCCAATTTATTGATTATAATATCTTCAGGTGAGGCAAAGAAAAATTTGCTACTCGGGTCGTTTTCAACCAACGTGTCTTCCATTCTACGTTCAATAGCTTTTTGCTGGTATGGGTCATTTTTGTAAACAAATACGTCGATTTTTATCGCAGTTTCCAGGTGTATTAAATTAAATGAAGCATTGTTTTTAATTGCGTTTTTTATCATATTTTCATCTACATAATATTTTTTCCCAAGCTTACTTTTTAATACTGTAATATGATTCGGGTTTATATTAGCTATTATATCCGCATCAAGTGTAGTCCGAGGCATACCATAAATCGAGCTTGCCAGAGAACCGCCAATGTAGTATGATATATTTAATTCATTAAAAGATGTGATTACAGGTTTTAACGCAATCAATATATCGGGTGAGGTCATTTTTGTGTTTTGTTTAAATATTTTTGTACTTTTGCGGCTAAATCTTTACCGTAATTATATTCTATAAATAGTAAATTTATTTGTTCTTCGTTTAGGTTTTTGTTGGCTCTTTTGATTGCGCGTTTTGATAAATTTATTGCTGTTTCCGATAAAGAACGAATACGGGAGAATTTTTTTTCCGGTTTTTCTTTTTGAAGCAAAGAAATAAGAAATCTTTCCGTTTTGATATTTGTGTCCCGGGATTGTGTTCTCATATTTTTATTTAAATTAGGAGAGATTTGCTGTTTTGTCAAGCGATTTTTGTCTTTTCTTTGTTGTTTTTTATTTAAATACCTCTCCTGTTTCCTTTGCCCAGAAAACATGGTCGAGAGTATCCATAGGTATATTCAAATCTTTTGATAATTTTTTCATTTTTTCTTCTATCTCTTCGTATTTTTTCTCCGAGAGATTTTTGGGATATTCTTCTAAGACGCCTAGTTCTATTAGGTTTTTTAGAATATGTCTGTCCAGTATGGCAATGTCTGTGCCGAGTCCGATATTCCTAAGGAAATGGCTTGCTTCTTTCCATCCTATACCTTTTATGTTTTTCGCAAGATATTCGCGTAATTCTAAGGGAGATTTTGTTTTTTTTATGTTGCTGTAAATTGAGTTACTATCGCAGAAAAATTTATTTCTGGCCTCAACCAGGTGTTCCGTTTTCTTGTTTTTGAATCTAACCTTCTGGAGTTCTTTATTTATCTCTTTTTTTGTGCCTTTAAGGAGAATATCCTTTTTCTGCATTTCCAATATTGCTTCCCAACACAGTTTTGCTTTCGATTGGGGTGTTAAAATGCAGAAGGCTAGTTCTGTAAATAATTCTTCCGCACTTGCGTTTTCTCCAATCTTTTTAAATGAGTTTAACCTTGATTCAATTTGTTTTTTGAATTTCGAATATACTTGTTTTATTTCTTTAACGATTTTTTTATCAAGTTTCAATTTTTCAGATTTATCATATCGACTTGATTATATATGTCAAGATGTTAATCTTTTCGATCCACTTTTTTAACCGCAGAGGACAAAGAGATTTTATTTATTTTTCCCATAAAGCCACAAACCGATTAACTCACAGAATACGCAGAGTACACACAACAATACCTCAGAAAATTTAACCACATAGAATACAGGACCATTTCACTCAATTTCTGAAAGTAATGCAAGAGAAAACCACGCCGATGAAAACTCTCAACAGCCAAGTCAGCTGCAGCGATTTGTTGGGCAGCCTCAATCTGAAGATGTCTGCCGCTATTCTTCTAAATCACCATCTTTCTTGAATGCCTTATGCACGTTTGCCATTGGGCAGGTATCATTATAGCTACAGTTCGGACAAAGTATGAAAAAAGATAAAGGCATATGCAGGAACAATAGTACCAGAAGCCCCAGCACGATTAGGGGATATTCTTGCCAGTACAGGCGAAATAACCAATAGAAGCCGAATACGTAGCCTCCGATACCAAGAACTCCCAGTAAAACCAGGTGGATTTTAAACGACTGGATACCGGATTTCCCTTCTTTTTTTTTGTACAGCACCATCGATAGAAAAGGCGCGAAGTATAGTTGGTACAAGCCGGGACAGTACCCACCACGATAGGGACATCCAGCGCAGATACCCGCCATGGGGAGGTTAACCAATACCCAAAACAAAAGGAAGATACCTGCTAGATATATGGAACTCTTTGCCAGCAAATAGGTTGAGCCTATGTAAAAGACTACTAAAGGGATAGCAGGCAATAAATGCAGCATTCGGTCTTTTTTAGACCATTTATCCACATATTTCTTCTGGCGCATGGGTCTCTTTTTTTTCATATCGCATTATAATAGAACTTCTATCTCTGTCAATCTGAAAGTCTGTTAATACCTAATATCTTTTTTAATATTAGAAAATTTATTTTTTTCTCTGCGTTCTTTTTTCCGCTGTTTTAGAAATAATCTTTTTTAGTGTTTATAAATTAAAAGATATAATTTTATTTAATGTGGCTTAATTTCGGGTTTTTTGTGTTTAGTAGTTTAACAAAATTTTACTTTGTGTATTTGCGCCTTCGGCAAATTAGAATTAGGGAAAAACTACACCTTGACAAGACCAATAATCTACCTATCATAATTTGAAACGGTTTTAGGTTTGGAATCATTACAAAATTAGATTTAAATAAATGCCGGAAGGAGGCAAGTATGAAGAAGTTTAATGAATTGTTGCAAAGAGCTGACTGGAAGTCAGAAAAACATGTTCCTGTAATCGAAGTTTTGGAAAAGGGGGAAAGCGTTAATGTTAAGGTTTCGGTTGGTAGGGAAATTCCTCATCCCAACAAAACCGAGCATCATATTGCATGGATCGAAGTTTATTTTCAGCCCGAAGGAAGCAAATTCCCGTATATGGTCGGTAAAGCCGATTTTGCAGCGCATGGAGCGTCTGTTGAGGGTCCCGATACAAGTACAGTTTATACGGAGCCTAGTGCAATTCTATCTTTTAAGACCGGAAGGTCCGGTGTCTTATATGCTTTTTCCTATTGTAATATCCATGGTCTATGGGTTAATGAAGAGGAGTTGGATATATAGTTATTAGTGAAACGATAAATAAAATATTAAAAATTAAAAAGCAAAATTACAAATAAAAATGCAAAATTTCTTGTGCTATTCAAGGATGTATAGCTTTTTTTATATATTTATGGAATTTAATCTGTATTTTTCCATTTTGATATTTGATTTTTGAACTTAGCGGCTTTGCCGCGCTGGGGGTTTTCCTACTTGAATTATCTTTAAATTACAGTATAATTGAAAAATATGGAAGCAAATTATCTGTCTTTTTTCCGAGAACTTAAATCCAAAAATTTTAATTTTTTTACAGTAGGAGGATTAAAAAATGAAAAAATTAGGAGTTTTCGACAAATTTTTTCTTCTGATAATTTTAGGTTTACCCATAATGTTGCAGGCAGAATTTCCAAAAGAATTGAGTTTGCTTGAGCCCCCTATGGACGAGTTTATAGATTCCTTGATGAAAAAGATGACACTGGAAGAAAAATTAGGGCAGTTAGCTCAGTATTCCGGAGGTGGGAGCCTTGGTTTTAACACCAAAATAGATGAAGAGAAGAAAGAATTGGTAAGAAATGGCAAGATCGGGTCTTTCTTACATGTTCTGGGTGCTGATTTTCTTGGTGATCTTCAAAAAATTGCTGTAAAAGAGTCTCGACTTGGAATTCCTTTAATCTTTGGACTGGATGTTGTTCACGGTCTAAAAACTATTTTTCCGGTGCCTCTTGCGTCTGCCTGCAGTTTTGAACCGGAAGCAGTAGAGCGAGCAGCAAGAATCGCAGCAATTGAGGCTGCGGCTTGTGGAATACACTGGACTTTTGCTCCAATGATCGATATTGCGCTCGACCCAAGATGGGGAAGAATTGTAGAAGGAGCGGGGGAGGATCCTTATTTGGGTGCGGTTATGGCAAAGGCTCAGGTAGATGGTTATCAGGGTGATGGTTTAAGCTTTGAGAATACCATTCTTGCCTGTCCTAAGCATTATGTCGCTTATGGCGCGGCGGGGGGTGGAAGGGATTACAACAGCGCGGAAGTCTCTAGGCGAACTCTTAATGAGGTTTATTTACCGCCTTTCCTCGCTGCGGTAAAGGCAGGAGCTGGTTCGCTTATGTGTGGCTTTAACGATATTAATGGCGAACCCATGTCTGCAAACAAAGAGCTTTTAACTGATTTGCTTAGAGAAAAATGGGGTTTTGAGGGTTTCGTAGTGAGTGATTGGAACTCTGTTTCGGAACTTATAAATCACGGTGTGGCAAAAGATAGGGCGGAAGCAGGTAAGAAGGCTCTAACTGCAGGTGTAGATATGGATATGACAAGTGGAATTTTCGGGGAAGAGATTTTAAGGTCCGTGAAAAAAGGCGAAATATCGGAAGTACTGGTAGATAAAGCAGTTAGAAGAATTCTCGAGACCAAATATAAACTCGGGCTCTTTGACGATCCGCTTAAATATTGTAAAGCTGAAGTTGAAAAATCTGTGATTTTAAAGGAAGAACATATCGGGTTCGCGAAAGAGATGGCTTGTAAATCCATAGTTTTGCTGAAAAATGAAGCGGGTATTCTTCCTTTAGCCAAAGATATAAAGAAAATTGCGGTTATTGGATCTCTTGCGAATGATAGTAGCGCACCTCTTGGTTCCTGGAGGGCTTTCGGTGAAAAGAAAGATGTTGTAACAGTACTGGAAGGAATAAAAAATGCAGTAACTGAGGAAACGGAAGTTTTCTACGCAGAGGGATACGGAATCAATAAAGATGATGAAAGTGGTTTCGAAGAAGCTGTTTCAGTGGCATCCCGGGCGGATGTTGTTGTACTGGTTTTAGGAGAATCGGCTGATATGAGCGGAGAAGCTAGAAGCCGCTCTGAGATTGACCTTCCCGGTGTTCAGAAAAACCTTGTAAAGCAGGTAGTAGAAACAGAGGCTAATGTAGTAGTTGTTCTTATGAATGGAAGGCCACTTGCTATTCCCTATTTGAGCGAAAACGTTCCGGCGATTCTGGAAACCTGGTTTTTAGGTATTCAATCGGGAAATGCAATCGCCGATGTGTTGTTTGGTGTATATAATCCCGGAGGAAAACTCGCTGTGACCGTCCCCCGGAGTAGGGGACAGATTCCCATTTTTTATTTTCATAAAAATACAGGCAGACCGGCTTCACCTGAAAACAAATATACTTCCAAATATATCGATATACTGGTAAGTCCTTTATATCCTTTTGGGCATGGTCTGAGTTACACTAAATTCAAATATTCAAAATTAAAAATAAAAAATAAAAAAGTTAAAGCAAACGATTCTTTAGAGATAAACTTCTCTCTAAAGAATACAGGTAAAGTTTCTGGCAGCGAAGTTGTTCAGTTTTATGTTAAGGATATTGTTGCTAGTGTAGCTCCTCCGGTAAAAAAGTTAACCGGTTTTAAGAGGATATATCTGGAAAATGGAGAAGAAGCAAAAATTGATATAAAAATGCCTGTAAATCTTCTTGCATTTTACGACAAAGAAATGAAAAAGATTGTCGAGCCCGGGGAAGTTAGAATTATGATCGGCAGCTCTTCAGAAGACATAAGATTGGATGATTCATTTACGATTGAGGGGAAAATAAGCGAAGTCGATGAGTCGGAGATTTATTATAGCGAATTAAAGGTGAAAGAGAAAAAGTAGATTTTGTGGTTGGGTTTGTGGGTTAGGTTTTAAAAACAATAAATTAAGGTTGGGTGTGGAGTGGCTTTGTGTCCTTTGTGGTCTTTGTGGTTGAGTTTTACCCTCTTGACAAAAAAGTATTTCGTGCTATCTTTTTTTAAAAAGTAACACTTATCATGGGAGGGTATTAATGTTTCTAATTTTGATGTATGTTTTTTCGATTGTTGATTCTTCAGGATTGGTTATGGATACTGTATATGCTAAAATGTATATTTCCGAGGGTGTCGTAGTTACTGCAAGCAGGTACGAAGATGACGTTTCGGATATTTCTGCTTCGGTTTCAGTCATAGGTGAAAAAGATATAGAGTTTATGAATTCCTATGTTGCGCCGGATTTACTTTCCGGTGTTCCCGGTGTAGAGGTTATGAAGACTGGGAATTTCGGAAGGGCTGATGTGATTGTAAGGGGTATTGGTAATAACGGAAGGAAACTCGGTTTTCTTGTCGACGGACGACCTGAAAAGATGGCTATATATGGTTGCGCGGTAACCCATACGTTTCCTCTTCATAATGTAAAAAAAATAGAGGTTGTTAAGGGTCCTCTTTCTTCTTTGTATGGTTCGGGGGCTATGGGAGGCGTTGTCAATATTCTAACCAGGCAGCCTGGGGGTGGTGATAAGCTGAATTTCGAGTGCGATTACGGAAGTTTTAATACTTACAATATAACTGGTTCTTTCGAAGAATCTTTCTCGAAATTAGATTTTCTGGGTACAGTGCAAAAGAGTTCATCCGATGGCTATCAGGAGAATTCGGCTTCGAAGACTGATGCTTATCAGGGTAATTTAGTATACAATATTAGTGAATATTGGAGAATAGAAAATTATGCCAAATACGTGGAGGCGTATAAGCAGGATCCGGCTACTGTAGGAGATACTGCCGCTCCCGACGGTTATCAGAATTATGAAAGGGGCGCTTTTGATGTTTCTGTGTATGGGTATATGGATAAAATAGATTTTCAGACAAAAATCTACAGGACTTATGGTTATCATGATTTTTCTGATGGATGGGAGTCGAAGGATAGAACAGATGGTTTAAATCCTTCGGTTAGATTATCTTTTTTAAGAGGAAATGAGACTCAAGGCGGATTTGAATTTTATAAACAATACGGGCACTGGATTTCTACCGATGGAAAGTGGTATAGGACAGTATATGAAGGGTTTATTCACAGTGAGCAGAAAACCTCGTTTGTTAATCTTTCGGGAGGTATGAGATATACTTATGTAAGAGATTCGAAAGGAGTTTTTTCCTATGATGGAGGAATTGTCCTTAAGTATAATGATACAAGAATACGGGGTAGAGTTGGTAAGGGCTTTAGGCTTCCTTCGTTCAATGATCTCTATCTTTTCCCTCCTTCAAACCCTTCTCTCGCGGCGGAAGAACTTATGAGTTACGAGATCGGTTTAAGGCAAAAATTGTCCGATATCGTGGACCTCGATTTTGCTCTGTACAGGATGAGTACAAACAATTTTATAAGGTTCTCTCCCGCGAGCGGGCAATTTGAGAATGTGGATTCATTAACAGAGAAAGGGCTGGAAACTTCTATTGGTATATATCCCGTTGATTGGTTAAAATTGAAGCTCTTTTACTCCTACATCGATAGGGGAGAGAGAACTCAGGGCGTTCCCGGTCAGAAGTTCAGCGGGAGTATTACCTTCGAAAGAAATATTTTAGAGGGACGGTTGAGCGGAAGGTATTTGACCGATTATTACGCTGCTGACAATCATACCGATGCAATTCCCTCCTATTACGTTTTTGATATTCGTTTAAATGTTAAACCTAAGGATTATGTATCTTTGTCTTTAGGTATAGATAATATACTTGATGAGTACTATGAGAGGTATGTTGAAGTGCCTAATGCAACAGGTTTGTATAGTATGCCCGGTAGGACTTTTAAGATAGGACTTGCTCTGGAAAAATGAATCTCCTTTTTCTGATCTTAAGCATGGGAATAGTTACGTCGACAACCGATATATCTTCAGTTGTCGAAGCTGTTGCTCCTGATGATGCTAAAGTGGTTAACATTGTGCCCGGCGGGGTTTGCCCGGGACATTTTGATCTTTCTCCGGTCGAAGCAAATTTAATTTTCTTATCAGACTTAATTATATATCACGGTTATGAATCCTGGTTTAAAAAGATAGAAGAATTAGACCTCGATATTGATATAGTGGATTTGAAGACCGATGGCAGCTGGATGATTCCCAATGTATATCTAAAAGGAGCTTTAGAGATTTCTAATATTTTAAAAGAAGAATACAGTTCTGATAGTATCCGCATGGACGAAATAAATAAAAAATACAAAAAGTTAAAAACGAGCATAGATTCTCTTTCCGTTATAGTCTCAGAGAAAAAAAAGTCAATAAAAGGGTTTAAGGTTATCTGCAATGAACATCAAAAGGATTTACTTGAATTTCTTGGCGCGGAAGTAATTTCCGTTTTTTCTCCGGGAGACGATATATCTCTTAAAGAAATCTCGGAGGTAGTTAAAGTGGGTAGAGAGGAGAACGTGCAGTTAGTTGTAGATAATCTTCAGAGCGGCCAGAAGGTTGGCAGAACAATAGCTGATGAATTGAAAAGTAAGTATATAATTTTCTCAAACTTCCCGGACGAAGATGGTTATAAAGCAACTCTTCTGAGCAATATAAATCTGTTAATGGAAATCTTAAGTGATAAAGATACAAAGAGTTAGTAAGTCCTTTAGCGGCAAAGAAATTTTATCTGACATTTCTCTCAATATAAAAAAGCAAGATTTTGTTGCGATAATAGGTCCCAACGGAGCGGGGAAAACTACCCTTCTTAAAATTATAAACGGACTTCTTATTCCCAATGCAGGGGATATCCGGGTATTTGACCTCAATCCGGTTAAAAATGGACTTGCTGTAAGAAAAAAAATCGGTTTTATTTTTCAGAATGAATTCATAGCAAAGAATGTTCCTCTTTCAGTTAAGGATGTAGTTTGCGTGGGAAGAGTAGGCGTTAAAGGGCTTTTTCGAAATCTAACAGCAGAAGATTTTGCGTCTGTGAGTAGAGCTATGGATGAAATTGGGATAATGAGTTTGGAGAATAGACCCGCAGGTTTTCTCTCAGGAGGAGAACAAAGAAAAGTCTCGATTGCAAGGGAACTAGCAAGAGATATCGAGATTCTTTTATTGGATGAAATTCTTATGAATCTAGATCCTGCTTCCCAGATGGAAATTAATAGTCTGATTTCCGGTATTTATAAAAAACATAAATTGACGATAGTTTTTGTAACTCATCTTCTCAGATATTTACCCGAGGAAATCACCAGGGTGGTAGCGCTTAAGGATGGAAAAGTATTCAGTGATTTTTCGCCCGAGTATTTTAATTCAAAAGATTTATCTGAGCTTTACGGTATTAACGAAGAAAATTTAAAGAAATATGTGGGAAATTTTAAGTTATAATTATTTCCAGAACGCATTAATGGGTTCTATTCTTGCCGGTGTTGGGCTTGGTATTGTGGGTGTATGGGTGGTTCTTCTTCGGATTCCTTTTGTAGGGATTGCCATATCACACGCCGCTTTTGCCGGTTCTGTAATCGGGCTTCTTTTTGGCGTGAATCCTATTATTATGGCAATAGTTTTTTCTCTTCTGGCTTCAGTTTTAATTGGTCCTATCGCGGAAAAATCGGGTCTCGAGGCAAACGTTATTATCGGTATTATTTTTTCGCTTGTCCTCGGAGTGGCTTTTCTCGGACTCGGTTTGATACAGGGTCCGAAAACGGAAGCATTTAATCTTATCTGGGGAAGTATTCTAACTCTTTCCAGGAGTAATATTTATATCAATGCGGGAGTAACTTTTATTGTGATTATTTTTTTACTTATTTTCGGAAAAGAAATAAAAGCGGTATTTTATAACAGAGAAGTTGCAATGTCGTCCGGGATACCTGAAAAGTTCATTTTTTATAGTCTTCTTTTTCTTTCCGGATTTGTTATCTGTTTGAATTTAAATACAATTGGCGGAATATTGATTTTTGGTCTGTTGATAAACCCTCCTTCAGCCGCAAGAATTCTAACGCACAGTCTTTCTAAGATGTACCTGCTTTCTATACTTTTCGGAATTGTTTCATGCTTTTCGGGTCTTTTGTTTTCTTATATGTTTGGAGTACCTGCCGGAGCAACAATAATAATTGTTTCTTCCTTTATTTTTATAATTTCTTTAATACTAAGAGGTAGGAATGGACGTTGATTGTTTTGAGAAATGGGCGGAAAACTGGGAAGTTTCTGAGAAGTCGAAGATAATTGCCGGAATTTTTGTTAAAGAATTGATCGGTAAGAATTCGAATCTTATTCTGGATTTAGCTTGTGGTAAAGGAGTGCTGCGAAATTACTTTCATACTAATATTCCTGGTTCGAAGGTTGTTTATGTAGATAAAGCTTTTGCCATGATTAGAGGATTAAAAGAAACTTATCCTGATGAAATGGCGCTAAGGGGTGAAGGTGAGAATATTCCTTTCGGTAAAGGTGAATTTGATGTTGTTATAATTTTCAATTCTTTTCCTCACTTTACGGATAAAGAGAAAACCATTTCGGAGTGCTATCGAGTGCTTAGAAAAGGCGGAAGGTTGATTGTCGGACACTCGTTGACTCCCAAAGAAATTAATCAATTGCATAGAGATGTAGGTCCGGAGGTCGCCGAACATCAACTTCCGGGAAAAGAGGTTTTTATCAAGATGTTCAGCAAATCGGGTTTTAAAAATATAGAATATTTCGTGAACGATTATTTTTATGTTATGGGATTTAAAGAGTGAAAAACCAATGAACCACAGAGCACACAGAGAAGAACAAAGAACTCACTGAGCGCACAGAGAAAAAATTTATGTTGTTTAAAACCCAACCCACAAACCCAAGTTAATCTCACACAAAGCCACGAAGAACACAAAGCCACACCACCCCGTTTGTTTTTTTAATTTAACTAAAACTTAAAACCAAAATTCAACAACAAATCACACAAATAGCACGAATAAAGAAATTTTTTGCTCTCTGTGTGTTTTTCTTTCCCCGGTGAACTCTGTGGTAAAAAACCCGGGGTGGCGTTATGTGGGCTTTGTGAGCTCTGTGTTTTAATTGGGTTGGTAGGTTGGGGTAAACAAAATAAAATTTCTGTGTCCTTTGTGGTCTTTGTGGTTCAAAAAATGGGGGGGTAGGGGGCAAAAAAACTAATTGACAAAGTTATGAATTTGGCTTATAATATTAATAGATAGAAGTTTTTAAAGGAGGTGTGTATGGATGGGCAAAAATACAGTTTAAAGGATGTGTTCAGACTGCGTATCAGGATTTGTATACTCTTAGTACTGGTTGTTTTTATTCTTGGATTTATCTTCAGCCCGGAAGTGAAAATTGAACGTGAGATAGCTCCTCCCCCGGCACAACCGCCTATTCCGTTTGAGCCTACAGAAGAGATGGTAGATATAGATGAAATACCTACAAATGATCCGAACAAAATTCTTGACAAAAAGAGCTATGATGATAAAAAGACCGAAAATAAGGTTGATGTTACAATAGACGATCCATTTAAAAAAGATAAAAATCCCGATGTTGGGTTCGGAGAACCTATTTATATCCCACACCAGGTCAAACCTAAACCGCTGAATCTCGATAAGGTGAAATTTGAATATCCGAAATCTATGAAAATGTTGGGTGTTGAGGGTACTGTTTATCTACAACTGTTTATAGATAAAGAAGGGAATGTTAGAAATGTGGTGCTGATGAATTCTCTTCATCCTGCTTTGGAGAAGGTTGCGGTTGAAAACGCCTGGAAAATAAAGTTTTCACCTGCAGAGCAGAGAGATAAACCCGTTGCGGTATGGTATGCTTTCTGGGTGGAATTTAAACTCGATTAAGAAAAGATTTACCACAGAGTACACAGAGAAACGAAAAACGCACTGAGCGCACAGAGAAAGTTTTTTTGTTGTTTTATTTTTTTTGACTAATGACCAGTGACTTATGACTAAATTACTCACAAGAGCCAAGGAAACACAGAGATTTTTGTCTTTACGATTCAACTAATCCGAAGGATTTTCGGTCTTCCGTCCTCGGTCTTCGGTCGGTTTTAGTTCTAAAACCTAATTATTCCTCTACGAATTTTTCCCTTTTTGCTTTTATGTTTATTTCCTGAACTCTGTCGGCAATACCTGCGTTTATTAACGTATAACCGTTAAAGGTTTTAGATGCTTCTCCCGGGATGTCCAAATTTTGCAAAACTTCGTCTGCAATTATTGAACCTTCTCTATTCAAAAATTCTACCGTAGCCGTAAGAGTAATTGTTTCTTTCTCCTGATTGTAAACCGTGAATTCCCAGAAGAAATTCCATTTTTCATTGCCTCTTTCCGTAACTTTAATGTCAGCTCCGAAAATATTCCATGTTGGTTCTGTGTCCTTTTCTGAAACTTCGATTTTACCTGAGGTGGATTTTTCCTCTTCTAATTCGCTTGTTGATTTTTCAGAACCTTTTTCATACATTGAAAGTTCGATTGCATCATCAACCCCATATCCGGTAATCCTGCAAATTGTACCCGCAGAATCACTTTCGAATCCCACAATTCCGGGTTTGTCGGCTTCTCCGGACATGTATGCTTTGTCTTCCCCTGTTTTATAAGTAATTGGATTTTCGAAAGCTATTCCCACTTCTTTTTTTATCCATGAGACGGAACTGTTTTTTGGATAATGTCCGTTTTCCCAGGAAAATTTCTTCACTGCTTTTTCTATGGTTTTCATATTTTCTTTGACAGATACGATTGTGATTGCTTCGCTTACCTGTTCGTAAGATTCCCCGAATATGGAAATATACGGAGACATCAAATGCCCAACCACAACTCCAGCGAGAAGAGCTAATACAATCAAAATTATAGCAATTCTTTTTTTCATTGCTACCCCCTTAGGTCGAATTTATATTTAAGTATAATGAATTCACTCTCTTAAGTCAAGTAATAATCTTGTATTAGCACTAAAATATTTGTTTTTATAAAAAAAAGTATTTAATTCGAATTTCGTTTGCTTCGGAAATGAAATATTAAAATTTAAAAAGCAAAATGACAATTTAAAATGTAAAAATTAAAAACTATATACGCGAATTTTCACAGGTTTGCAGAGATTTTTTATTTATTGTTTTTTATTCATTTTTGAAATTTGATTTGTAATTTTACATTTTGATGTTTGATTTTTAATATAATGTGGTTTTGCCACAATATATTGCTTGACATGGAATGAGCATTAGTTATATTTGTTTTAGGATAATAGATTCATATCAATGTAAAAATTAGGAAAGGGAGTTTTGAGAATGATCGATAAAGAAAAAGAATTGGCCGGTTCAGCTGTTTCGGATTTCTTATCCGACGGAATGATTTTAGGTCTTGGTACCGGTTCGACTTTTTATTACGCTATAAAAAAAATAGGTGAGATGGTCAAAGAGGGTTTAAAAATAAAAGCGGTATCTACTTCTTCTTCCACGGATAGATTAGCTGAATCTTTGAATATTCCGCTTTTAACCATCGATGATGTCGATGAAATCGATTTGACTATCGACGGTGCCGATGAGGTTGACCCCAATTTTAACGGAATAAAGGGAGGCGGAGGAGCTTTATTGTTCGAGAAAGTAGTTGCAGAATCCTCCAAACAAAATCTATGGGTCGTAAATTCCGCAAAAATGGTTGATAAGTTGGGTGCCTTTCCGCTCCCTATCGAAGTCGTTCCTTATGCGCTGACTAATGTTTTTAAAAAACTGGAAAGAAAAGGATATAATCCCAAAATCAGGACGAAAGATGGTGAGAAATATTTAACCGATAGCGGTAATCATATAATAGATGCTGGGCTAGGTGTAATCGAAGACGCGTACAAATTGGAAGTCGAGTTAAACATGATTCCCGGCGTCGTAGAAAACGGACTTTTCCTTGATGTTGTGGATATTGTAATTGTTGGGAAGGGAGATGGGGTAGAAATTATTCGAAAAAGTTCGTAGTTCCTGGCTCGTTGTTCGTAGTGCCTTGTTCGTGGTTCATGGATCATAATTTGTAATTCTTGGTTTTAAACGGTCCAACCATTTTTTGCTTGACAATTTGAAATGTCATCTTATGATGTTTAAAAAAAGGAGCGTTTTATGTATAGTTTATTATTGTTAATTATTATAATCTTGCCGGGTGATAAGCAAATTATTGAAGATCAATTTTTGTTTGAAGAGAATCCTATAAGTGATTTTTATCTCTATACATGTGAAAAATCAGTAGACGGAGATTTTCAGGCCTTAAACCGAGAGAAACTTGAAAGTAAAAGGTTGGATTCGTCAGATGTGAGATTCGTGGGTAATTGGCCTTATGGTTATTCCTATGCTACAGCAGTTGATTCGACAAGGAATATTGCATTCTGTGGTTCGGGAGGTGGTATTTATATACTTGATATCTCTGATCCTTCAGACCCTGTCAAGATATCCGATGAGATCCGCACAAGAGGTTTTGTATTTGATTTATTTTACGAGGAATCTACCAAGATGCTTTACATCGCAGCTGGAGAAGCTGTTCTTGAAATATGGAGTGTACAGGATTCCTTGCATCCAGAGAAATTAGGTTCTTATTATACAGTAGACGATACCAGGGAAGTAGTAGTCTCAGGGGACTATGCTTACGTGGTAGGTCAGTTTCCAGGTCTTCGGGTGATTGATATCTCTACGCCCTCGAATCCCACTTTAGTTGGTTTCTACGATACTCCTTCCCTTTCCTATGGTGTGGCGGTTTCCGAGGATTATGCATATGTGGCAGATGCAGATTCAGGTCTTCGGGTGATTAATATCTCCACACCTTCAAACCCCACGGAGGTTGGTTCATATGACACACCGGGCTCGGCATATAACGTAGCAATCAATGGAAATTATGCATATGTGGCAGATGCAGATTCAGGTCTCCGGGTAATTAATATCTCAGACCCTGAAAATCCAACGGAAGTAGGCTCCTGGGATACACCTTACTGGGCACAGGTCGTAACAATCTCCGGTAGTTATGCATATGTGATGGATTTAGCTTACGGCCTCCAGGTAATTGATATTTCTACACCTTCAAACCCCACGGAGGTTAGTTCAATTGATATACTCAGCCTGGCATATGACGTAGCGATTTCAGGAAGTTATGCTTACTTGGCTGCTCTGAGAGACTTGCGGGTGATTGATGTCTCAAATCCGGAGAGTCCCACTGAGGTGGGTTCATACAATACGCCCGACCGCGCATACAGCGTAGCAATTTCTGGTGGATATGCATACGTGGTTGATGAAGTAGATGGTCTTCGGGTGATTGATGTCTCAAATCCGGAAAATCCCACTGAGGTGGGTTCATACGATACCCCCGGCTGGGCAAGGGGCATAGCAATTTCCGGGAGTTATGCATATATAGGAGATATGCTTGCAGGTCTCCGGGTGATTGACATCTCCATGCCATCAGACCCCGAGGAGGTGGGTTTTTTAAATACGTCCGACTGGGCATGGGACATAGCGGTCTCTGGCAATTATGCGTACGTGGCTGATGGGGAAGCTGGTATTGTAGTAGTAGACATTTCTATTCCCTCAGATCCCACGTCCCTGAGTTATTTACCCACACCAGAGTACGCAAGAGACATAGCGGTCTCTGGCAGTTATGCATACGTGGCGGATGAGGGTTCCGGTCTTCGGGTGATTGATGTCTCAAATCCGGAGAGTCCCACTGAGGTAGGTTCATGCGATACGCCCGGCTCGGCATTTGGTGTAGTGATCTCTGGGAGTTATGCCTACGTGGCAGATGCGGATGCCGGCCTCCGGATAATTGATATCTCCAGCCCCTTAAATCCCACGGAAGTGGGTTCATGCTACGTGCCCTACTCTGCAAATGGTGTGACGGTCTCAGGCAGTTATGCATATATGGTTGACGAATTTTACGGTTTGAGGGTAATTGATATCTCCATACCCTCAAATCCCACTGAGGTGGGATATTACGATACGCCCGGCTCGGCATTTGGTGTGGCGTTCTCGGATAATTATGCGTACGTAGCAGATGGGGGAGCTGGTTTACAGATATACGAAATTCTACTTAGTGGGGTTAAGGAAGAAGATGAGGAAAAAGAGAAGAGGTTGAATGTTACTCATAATCTTTTTATGGGGATGGTTGAGGTAGAGATACATGGGATAGAATTACCAGCAACACTCAATGTATATGATATAACCGGCAGGGTTGTAGAAAAAGCGGGAATTTACGATTCTTCACCAAGAGCAATCGGCTCCGATCTAAAAACCGGAATTTATTTTGTAAGCGTAAAAGGTCTTAAACCGGTAAAGATAGTAAAAATAGAATAAGAAATATTTTTTAGGATTTCGGACTCAGGGGTTAGAATTTAGTAAAAACAAATAAATTTTGTGTGTTTCCTAAAACGAAAACTCAAATGGGGGTAGTGGGGGTTGGTGTGTTTTGTGTGTTTCGTGGTTAAATAAATCGTTTCTCTTTGTGCCTTCGTGACTAACAATTACCATTGACAAATTTCTCGAATATTGTATATTTAAAATCTTAATAAACTTTTATATCCCGTAATATCATAATAATAAAGGTATATAAAGAAAAGCAATTATAGGAGTTATGCATGTATAAGATATTGAAGAAAGAAAAAATTGGACCGAATTTAAATAAATTTGTAATAGAAGCGCCGCTCATACCAAGAAACTACCAGCCGGGACAGTTTATTGTCCTGAAAGTTGACGAAGCAGGCGAACGGATACCTATTACAATCGCGGATGCGGATAAGGATAAAGGAACAATCACAATATTCGTTCAGGAGGTAGGTAAGACCACTTATAAGCTCGGAGAGCTGAAAGAGGGAGACTCTATCTCCGATGTGGTCGGACCGCTAGGCCATCCGGCGAAGGTGGATAAAATCGGAACTGTGGTAACAATAGGCGGAGGAGTCGGTACTGCTATTGTATATCCGGAAACAAAGGCTTTTAAAGAAGCGGGGAATTACGTTATTTCGATAATAGGATTCAGAAATAAAGAGCATGTTATCTTAGAAGAAGAAATGAGGAAATGTTCTGATGAACTTTATGTAATGACCGATGACGGTTCTTACGGAAAGAAAGGTTTCACTACCGATGAATTACAGGAACTTGAAAACGCTGGCAGGAAAATGGATCTTGTAATTGCAATAGGTCCCGCAATAATGATGAAGAAAATCTCGGAAATGACAAAACAATATAATGTTAAGACAATTGTTTCGCTTAATTCAACCATGATGGATGCCACAGGAATGTGCGGCGGATGCAGGGTTGAAGTTGACGGGGAGACAAAATTCGCGTGTGTTGACGGTCCGGAATTCGATGGTCATAAAGTAAATTTCGATTTGTTAATAAAACGCCTTTCTGCTTACGAAAAACAAGAAAAAGAAGCTCTTGACAGGTATAAAGATTGTAAGATCGAAAAGTAAATGAGCGATAAAAAGCAAATGGATCCTCGTGAGCCAATGCCTAAGCAGGAAGCCAGCGAAAGAATCAAAAATTTTAATGAAGTTGCTCTTGGTTATACCGAAGAACAGGCAAGGAGGGAAGCTGAGCGCTGCATCCAATGTCCTAAACCTCTCTGTGTTAAAGGTTGTCCGGTCGATATCAGTATTCCCGAATTTATAAAATTAATAGTCGAAGGTAAATACACTGAAGCCGCAAGAAAGATAAAAGAAGATGACATTCTGCCTCGAATGACAGGCAGGGTATGCCCCCAGGAAGACCAGTGTGAAGCACAGTGCGTTCTGGGTATAAAAGGCAGCCCGATAGCAATAGGTCGCCTTGAGCGTTTTGTTTCCGATTATGAGGCTGAGAATGCTGAAATAGAGGCTCCGCCTGTGCGGGCAAAAAAGAATAAAAAAGTCGCGGTTGTGGGTTCGGGTCCTGCGGGCCTGACTGTTGCGGCGGATTGCGCGAGAATGGGATATGATGTCAAGATTTTCGAGGCTTTGCACAAGCCGGGTGGAGTTCTTGCTTACGGTATTCCGGAATTCAGACTTCCGAAAGCAATAGTAGGATGTGAAATCGAGGCTCTTAAAGAGATGGGAGTCGAACTTGAGTGCAATGTAATAATTGGAAGAACAATTACTGTAGAACAACTTTTTGAGGAAGGCTTTGATGCAATATTTCTTGGTCTTGGCGCGGGTCTTCCCAGATTTTTAGGTGTAGAAGGAGAAAATCTTTTAGGTATATATTCAGCCAATGAGTTTTTGACCAGAATAAATTTGATGAAAGCGTACAAATTTCCCGAGTATGATACACCTATAAATGTAGGTAAAAAAGTGGCAGTTATCGGCGGAGGCAACGTTGCTATGGATTCCGCTCGAAGTGCCGTCAGGCTCGGTTCGGAAGAGGTTCATATAATCTATAGGCGCTCGAGACAGGAAATGCCCGCAAGAAACGAAGAAATCGAAAATGCGGAAGAGGAAGGAGTGATCTTCGATCTTCTCGTTAACCCAATTGGGTTTGCCGGAGATGGGAAAGGTTGGGTTAAATCTGTAAAGCTCATAAAAATGGAGCTCGGAGAAGTGGATGATTCCGGCAGAAGAAGACCTATCCCCATTAAAGGAAGCGATTTTTTTTATGATGTGGAAACAGTGGTAGTCGCAATCGGGCAAAAAGCAAACCCGATACTTTTAGATGCTACTCCTGAAATCAAAAAAAACAAATGGGCTTATATAGATGCGGACGGGGAAACCGGAAAAACCTCGATGAAGGGTGTATTCGCGGGCGGAGATATCGTAACAGGTGAGGCGACAGTAATTGCCGCAATGGGAGCGGGTAGAAAAGCCTCCAGAGCTATAGACGAATATCTCAAAACCGGTAAATGGTAACATTTTAACCGCAGAGACGCAGAGAACGCAAGGCCCTACCGCATAACCCGTTTATTGTTTTTGTGTGAGAATTTGTTTTTTTTCGTGTGTTTTTTTAACACAAATTCAAAATGGGTGGTTGGGTTTCGTGTTTTTAGTGTGTTTCGTGGTTTAATAATTTTTTCCTCTGTGTGTTTTTTTCTCTGTGTTCTCTGTGGCTGATAATACGGAAAAAGGTGTTGACTTTTTTTGATTGTAACGTAATATAATTGTTAAAATAGAAGCGAAAATTTAGAAAAAAAATAAAATCATCGCTCTTGAGAACCACTTTAAATAAAGATTTAGAGAGTGGAAAGAGAGTAGATTATGTTTTTTAGGGAGTAATAATTAAAACATGAAACATACGTATATAGAAAACATTGCAGATTTTGTCGATAAACAAGTAGAAATAAGAGGGTGGGTCTATAACAAAAGATCCAGCGGAAAGATACAATTTCTTATGGTAAGAGATGGTACGGGAATAATTCAGGGTGTTGCCACCAAAGAGGATACTGAGCCTGAGAGTTTTTCTCTTATGGATAATCTGAATCAGGAAAGTTCTGTGATTGTCAGAGGGAAGGTCAGAGAAGACAAAAGAGCTCCGATTGGATATGAACTTTCAATAGGTTCGGTGGAAGTTGTGGGAGAAAGTGAGGATTATCCTATTACTCCTAAATCTCATGGTGTTGATTTTTTACTTCAAAACAGACATATATGGATTCGTTCGAGTAAGCAATGGGCTATTTTGAGAATAAGAGCAGAAGTGGTAAAGGCTGTTGAGGATTATTTGTGGGAAAAGGGGTTTCTGAGGTTTGATGCCCCTATTTTTACCCCTTCTGCCTGTGAAGGAACTACGACTCTTTTTGAAGTTGATTATTTTGGTGAGCCAGTGTATCTTTCTCAGAGCGGACAGCTCTATTGTGAAGCGACTGCTGCTGCCTTTGGAAAGGTTTACTGTTTTGGTCCCGCTTTTAGAGCCGAAAAATCAAAAACCCGTCGTCATTTAACGGAATTCTGGCAGGTGGAACCGGAAATTGCTTATGCTCATCTCGATGATTCCATAGAACTCGCAAGTGGGATGATTGAGTACCTAATTAAAAGAGTTTTAACTAATAGAAAAAGGGAGTTGGAAGTTCTTGAGAGGGATATATCTCTTCTCGAGCTGGTTAAAGCTCCTTTCCCAAGAATAAGGTATGAAGACGCAGTAAAGAAGGTTAACGAATTAGGCGAGTCAATGAATTTTGGTGAAGATTTTGGAGCTCCTCAGGAAACTGTTCTTGGAAAAAATTTCGATTCTCCGGTTGTGGTAACTCATTTTCCCAGAGAAATAAAGGCTTTTTATATGAGGAAAGAGTCCGGAAACGAGGAGGTAACTCTTTCTTTCGATATACTCGCTCCCGAGGGATATGGAGAAATCGTAGGAGGCGGAGAGAGGGAGTTTGAGGAAGAAAAGTTAAGCAAAGAGATAAAGGAGAGAGGACTAGGCGAAGATGCTTTTAAGTGGTATATTGATTTAAGGAAATACGGTTCTGTTCCGCATGCGGGTTTTGGTCTTGGTATTGAGAGGACTATTGCCTGGCTTTGCGGAACCAGTCATATCCGTCAAACCATACCTTTTCCCAGAACGCTGGGAAGAGCATATCCTTAATATATAAGGAGGGCTTATGCTTTTTTTATCCTTTTTACTATTTTCGGCTCTTTACATTGATGGGGAAAATTATGTTAAGATATATAGAAGCTCAAGCGAGATAGATCTTTTCTTTATCGAACAGGGGTTTTTCAATCCTGCTGCCGGGTTTGGCATTGTGGGTGCCGGTTTGAATCCTGCAGTTCTCGCTAAATCCGGGGATGTTGAATTTTTTACTGCTTTTTCCCTTGCGGGAGTAAGCGTGAACGAAGTGGATACGTTTTCTTTTAGTAGCGATGATGACATGGTAACGGATAGTGTTTTTATTACAGATCGAGGCCGATTGTATGGACAATATCATGCTTTAGGAGGAGCTAATTTTATAGGCTTTTCAAAGAGATTTGGAATGTTTGGTGTTGGTATCTCTTATGGAAGTGGTTATAGATTGGGGGTTGAAGCCGGTTTGAGTGGAAGTATTTATGGCACTTTTCGAGCAGATGAGGCTTTTGAGTTTACTCACGATGATTTTTCTGAGATACCCTATGGCGATACGGTCAGTGTAAATCCATTATTTAAAGGTGCGGTGGCTCTGGATAAAACGGTTCCTTTGAGAGTAGAGTATTCGGATGTTCCGATTTTCCTCGGAGGAGGTTACAGCTATGGGCCTCTGGGAGTTGGCATAGGGCTTAAGTTTCAGAATTGCAGGATTCTGGGAGAAGGAAGATTCTCAGCTCATATTGATAGTTTCGTGGTTGAGGTAAGAGATACCTACGACGTTATTGACAATGACGGTGACAGGTGGGATATAATAGACTTTTCGGCTGAGTTGGACTTTGATGAAGATCTTTTTGACGCTGAAATATCTTCCAGTGGTCTTTCGACCACACATCCTGTATTTTGTCTTGGAACACTTTTTGATTTTCCTGGCATGAAAATTTCTCTGGGATTTGATTTTGGTGCGAATTATACCTTTGCAGGCGGTTATAGTTGGAATTTTTCATGGGTTGATAGCTTGCCTGAGGATTTTGTGAGTGTAGATTCAACCAATCTTACTATTATTGAAGATTCGTTGATTACAGGTAGAGCGATTATTGTAATTGACAGCATGTATCGAGGCGAGGAGTCGGATTATGATGATAATGCCCGTTTAACATTCGCGGGTTCAAGTTTCAATTTTGGATTTTTGCTCGATCTGCCGCTAAAGTTTGGTTTTAACGGACGTGTGGCATTTCCCTCTTCCGATTACAGCTTGAATAAGTTAGGAGTGTGTTTATATGCTAGTTTGCCTGTTCCCGTTATAGGTGTAGATTTAGGTCTTGCTGCGGATTGTGTTATCCTTAACGGAACAGAGACCGACTCCCTGGATTGGCGGGTTATTCCGTCTGCGACGTTGGGTCTGTCTTTTAGTTATGAGAGAGATTATCTTGGCTTTTATTTGCCTATTAAGTATGACGTATCACATATAGCTTCGGCGATTCTTGGCAGCGTTCTAGATGAGGACGAAGATGGAAGTAGAGATGCAGTTTTTGACATGCGCAGCAGCTCAAATATATGGGATAATTTGGCTTTTGGTTTAGGGTTTAGAGTAAAAATGTAGATTGTTTAAAAGGAGGTTTTGTAAATGGCAGTTCGAGTTGGCGTAAACGGTTTTGGTAGAATAGGAAGATGTGTTTTAAGAGAAGTTATAAATAGAAAGGATATAGAAATTGTCGGTATAAACGATATTGCAGATCTTAATAATCTTGCTTATCTCTTTAAGTATGATTCTGTTCACAGAAGATTTAGCGGAGACGTAAAGGTGGATGGTAATTCTCTGGTCATAAATGGAAAAAAGGTTCCATTTACTCAAGAGAGAGAGCCTGAAAATCTTCCCTGGAAAGATCTTGGCGCAGATATTGTTTTTGAAGCCACTGGTATTTTCAGGACAAAGGAAATGGCAGCTAAACATATGAAAGCAGGAGCTAAAAAAGTTATAGTCTCCGCGCCTTTTAAGGGAGATGATGGAGATTTTACTATTGTTTATGGAGTAAATCACGATCAATATGATCCGGCAAAGCATGAAATTATTTCTAATGCTTCATGTACTACAAACTGTTTTGCTCCGGTAGTAAAAGTTATGCATGAGACATTTGGTATAGAACAGGGTCTTATGACTACGGCTCATGCGTATACTTCTTCTCAAAAAGTTCTCGATCTTCCTGCGAAAGACTGGCGAAGAGGCAGAGCCGCTTCGCTTTCAATTATTCCGACAACGACCGGCGCTGCAATTGCTACCACAAAAGTTTTTCCCGAACTGAAAGGGAAATTGGATGCTATTGCTCTCCGCGCACCCGTACCCGATGGTGCTGTGGTTGATTTTGTTTGTAAAGTAGGCAAAGAGGCTTCAGTCGATTCCGTAAATGCGGCTTTCAAGAAGTATGCCGATGGAGAGCTTAAGGGAGTTCTTGAATATGCAAAGGATCCACTTGTATCCATGGATATTATAGGTAATCCTCATTCTTCGATTTTTGATCCTGAGTATACCAAGGTTATTGGAGGAACGCTCGTTAAAGTTCTTTCCTGGTATGATAATGAGTGGGGCTTTTCTATGAGAATGATAGACGTAGCCATTATGATGGGGAAATCTCTATGAAGAAGGTTCCTTTTATAAAGGATCTTAACGTAAAGGACAAGAAAGTTCTATGTCGTTTTGATTTTAATGTGCCTCTTTCTGGTGGACAGATAGAAGATGATAATAGGATTGCGGCAAGTTTACCCACTATTCGTTATTTGAGAGAGAACGGTGCAACCATTATTATGATGTCGCACCTGGGGAGACCCGGGGGGCAAGCAGTTGAAAAATTTTCGCTTCGTCCTGTAGCGGAGCGTCTCTCCGAGCTTTTAAGCACAGAAGTTAAGTTTACAGGAAAAACTGTGGGTCCGGAAGTCGAAGAAAAAGTCGAATCCCTTAAGAGCGGAGATTTATTGCTGCTTGAGAACACCAGGTTTTATCCCGAAGAGGAGAAAAATGATACTGAATTCTCCAGGCTCCTCGCGAATCTTGGCGATGTTTACGTAAACGATGCTTTTGCTACTGCTCATAGGACGCATGCTTCTACTTATGGTGTTGCTGAGTTTATGGACGATAAAGCTGTGGGTTTTTTAATGATGAAAGAAATAGAACAGCTTTCGAAGCTTTTGGAAAAACCTGAATCACCTTTTACGGTTATTCTCGGCGGTTTAAAACTAAAGACAAAAGTACCGGTGATAAAAGGTCTTGCTCCTATTGCAGATGATATTTTGATTGGGGGTGCGATGTCGTTTAGTTTTATTAAGGTGAAAGGGGGAAAGGTAGGAAATTCTCTTCTTGAAGAAAGCTTATTCGGTAAAGTTGAAGAGGCAATTTCGATTACCGAAGAGAGTAAAAAACTTCACTTGCCGGATGACATTATAATTATAGACCATACGGAAAAAATTGATTCTTCGGCCCCTTGGGCGGTCTCACCTGCTTTCGATATTCCCGAAGGGAAGATGGGTGTTGATGTCGGGCCCGAAACTGTTGCTAAGTATAAGAAAATAATCTCAAATTCAAAAACTCTATTCTGGAATGGACCTCTTGGTGTTTTTGAAGTTCCTCCGTTTGATAAAGCAACGTGGGAAATTGCAAGAGAGATTGGTGCCTTAACGAATAAGGGAGTTTTTACTGTTGTAGGCGGCGGAGATACTGATAAAGTTTTTGAAGATTCCGATATTTCCGTAAGCCATCTTTCTACCGGAGGTGGGGCATCTCTTGAGTTTGTTTCAGGTAAAGAATTGGCGGCTTTTAAAGTAATGTAAGGGAGGTTTTGATGCGAAAGTTGCTTATCGGCGGTAATTGGAAAATGAATAAAAGTGTAGGAGAGACGATTAAATTCGCAGATCTTATTAAAGAGAAAAAATTGTCAACGGAAGGTGTTGATGTATTCATTGCACCTCCTTTTACTTCTCTTGTGGATGCTGTCAGGAGCTTTAAAGGAAGTGGAATTCGGGTAGGGGCTCAAAATCTTTTCTGGGAAGATGAGGGCGCTTATACCGGTGAGATTTCTTCGGTTTTTCTTAAAGAGATTGGCGTAGATTGGGTAATAATAGGCCATTCCGAGAGGAGAACATATTTTGGCGAAACGAATGCCGGAGTCAAAAAGAAAGTAGAAAAAGCCTTGCAAAAACAACTAAAAGTTGTTATATGTGTTGGTGAAACTGAAGAAGAAAGAGAAGATGGCAAGGCAAAGGAAGTCGTAGATAAGCAAATAGAAGAGGGACTCTTAGGCATTGAATATGAATCTGATAATCTTGCCGTTGCTTATGAACCGGTTTGGGCGATTGGGACAGGTAAAACTCCCCATCCGGAAGATGCGGAGGAGATGCATTCTATAATCAGAGAAAAGTTAGGTGCTAAAGGTGAGAGTATTAGGATAATGTATGGTGGATCTGTTAAAACACATAACATTAAGGATTTTATTTCCCAGGAAGAGATAGACGGGGCTCTGATTGGAGGAGCGTCTCTTGATGTTGATGGTTTTGCAGATATGATAAATATAGCAAAGGAGATTAAATGTTAGGCTTTTTAGTTACGCTACATGTATTTTTTGCAGTTCTTTTGATTGTAGTCATTCTTATGCAGCAATCTCAGGGTGCAGGTATGAGTTCTATCTTTGGAGGAGCGGGTGGCGGATCTTTCTTTGGGGGGAGAGGGGCTTCGTTGCTTCTGCGGAAAGTAACCATAGTACTTGCTATTCTCTTTTTTCTTACTTCGACTACAATAGCTATTAGAGTGCCCAGGTCGGCTGGAAGCGGGAAAGGAAATATAGAGGAGAGATTAAGAGAAAATTTACCTGGGAGAGTAGGGGTGCCCTTTGAGCAAGGAGTTCCGGAAGAGGGTCGTCCAGAGGGTTTGATTCCAGAAGGTAGTGCAGTTCCGGAGGAAGGTGCTCTTCCAAAGGAAAGCAACTGATACAACTTGAAGGAGGATTTTAATGTTTGCAGTTTTTGAGGCTAAAGGATTCCAGTATCTTGGAAGTCCGGGAGTGAAGTTGAGAATTCCCCGGTTGGATAGTGAGATTGGGGGAAAAGTTACTTTTGACAAGGTTTTACTTGTTAAGAATGGAGATACCAAAATTGGTCAACCTTATATTGAAGGGGCTTCTATTACAGCGAAAATTGTTGACCACGGTCGATATAAGAAAATAATTGTTTTTAAGTTTAAGAAAAGAAACCGATATAAAAGGACGCGGGGACATCGTCAGACCTATACCGAGATAGAAATTAAAGATATTGTTCTCGGTGGAAAGGTAGAGTCTAAAAAGGTAAGCAAAAAAGAGGAAGTGAAAGCAGAGAAGAAATCAGTAGCTAAGGCTGAGATTAAGAAAACCACCGCTGAAAAGAAGAAAACCACAAGCAAGACAAAGAAAAAGGCTGGCGCAGCTAAAGAAGCTAAGAAAACAACTAAAAAAACCGTAAAGACTAAAAAAGCAACTACTAAGAAAAAGAAGACAACGGCTAAACCGAAAAAAGCTTCTAATAAAGCAAAAAAGACAAAAAAGTCAACAAGTAAAACAAAGAAAGAAAAGAAATAAAGAAAGCAATCTAAAGGAGGATTTGAAATGGCACATAAAAAAGGAGTTGGTTCGTCACGAAATGGTCGAGATTCAGGACCCAAGTTTCTTGGAGTTAAGAGATTCGGAGGTGAAGAGGTTCTGGCAGGAACTATACTGATTCGCCAGAGAGGGACCAAGTACCACCCAGGTTGGAATGTGGGCAGGGGTGGAGATGATACGCTTTTTGCTTTAAAATCCGGAAAGGTAGAGTTTGGAACAAGACACGGGAAAAAAGTAATAAACGTAATCTCCGGATGACCAGGGCAAATATTACCACAAAGATCACAAAGGACACAAAGAAATAAAATGAGATTCCGTGTTTTCTGTGATCTTTATTTTTTTAAAAGTGATTTCAGGCGATTGTTTTTCGATCCTTTAGAGGTTTAACGTGTTAATTGGTTCACTTTTATTTTTTCAAATTTTTTGCGCATTTGACCTTATAAATCCACAATCTGTTGAGAAGGGTATGCGGGGTATAGCGTTAAGTACTTTTGAAGGAAACAGGATAGATACGATCGAAGTAGAAATTTTGGGAAAAATGCCGGATTATCAATTAAATAAAGAAGTGATAATCGCGAAGTTAAAAGGTAAGGTTGTGGACGAGGCTGGAGTTGTTGCGGGTATGAGCGGAAGCCCTGTTTATATAGAGGGGAAACTCTTAGGCGCAATTGCCTTTGGATGGACTTTTTCAAAAGAACCTATTTGTGGTATTACTCCTTTTACCGAAATGAAAAAGATGAATAAGGATAAGTCGGTTGGTTCTTCAAGTTTTACTCCTATAAAGCCACTTCTTGCTGTTGCAGGTTTTTCTGCTTCTTCTGTCTCTCATCTGGATTCTTTGCCATTCGAATTTACCGTATTAGAGACTGTTCTGGGAGGAGAAACGGAGGATGTTACCAGGTTGGTACCTGGTGGAGTTTGTGGTGTAACGCTTGTTTCGGGTGATGGTAATATTTCCGCTATGGGTACTATAACCGAAGTGATTGGCGACACAATATTTGCTTTCGGGCACTCTGCTTATGCTACAGGTGCTTCGGTGCTGCCTCTTTGTGGAGGAAGCGTTTTAACATATTTTCCTTCGCTTTTTCGATCCTTTAATCTTGCCTCTCCGGGAGAAATAGTTGGGAAAGTGATATTTGATGGAAGTGCGGGAATAAGAGCTGTAATTGGTGATAAGCCACCGATGGTTGATTGCAGAATTAAGATCGGTGATGTTATAAAAAGATACAAGGTAGCTACTGAAGAGAGTATTTTTACAGCTATTCCCCCTTTTCTTGTGTTTTCGAACTGGGTTGAAGAGATGGGTCAGTACGAAAGTGTTACCGTGAAAGGAAAAATGAATATCTGGACCAATGAAGGAAATATTTTGATTCCTCTTGCTGTAAGCGGTGTAGAGATTCAGAGAGATTTATATCAGTGGATAAAGGAGCCTCTAACGGTAATACAGGAAAACAGGTTTGAGGGAGTAAATGTTGATTCCATCTCTGTTTATTTGACAAGTGAACCGGAAAGAAGAGAATATTTTATTAAGGATTTGCTTATTGAGAAGAATAAATTTGAGCCGGATGAGGAAATTAATATTAATGTATTATTGAGTAGATACCGAAAGAGTGATACAACTGTTACCTTTAATTTCAAGGCGCCGCAGAGTCCATGTGATTTAATCTTTCGGGTTTCAGGTAGTAACGAGTATATAGGTTATGAGCTTGGTCGGGCACCGCTTAATTTTCAGTTCGATTATTTCGATGAATGGAAAGCTTTTTTAAACTCTATGCCGCCTCCCGATGTGCTTATCTTTTCGGTTTACAAAAAGGAGTATTCTCTAATTACGAATGCAGGGGAGATCAAAAATCCTCCGCCCAGTCTCAGAATGGTTGTTAAAAAAGGAGAAAGAAAGATTTATAGTGATTCCTATCCTCTTTTTGAGGAGAAAATGAAGTTTGATGGCCCTCTTAGCGGCGAAAGCTCTTCGGTTTTGGAAGTAAGGAGGTAGAATGCTGTTATTTGTGATTTCGTTTGCTTATTTATGGACTTATGAAGGAGATTCCCTTTTTAAAGGTTTTTCCGAAGGAACTGTAATCACGAGGGATTCGGTTTTCTTGGGAAATGAGATGGAAGAGTTTTCATGGGAAAGTAGTGGTTTTGTTTCCGATATCATTAGAATAGATAAGGATGTTTATTTTAGCATATCCGATGTTGGTATAATTGCAAGAATACGAAATGACGGGGCAATTGATACTGTCTTGACCCGTGAAGGAAATCTGATTTCTTTAGGTAAAAAGGGAACACTTCTCGCGGCGGGTTTGTCTCCCGAAGGGAAACTTCTTTTTATAAAAGGTTCAAAAATTGTAGATTCTTTGTCTGTGCCTGCAGATAACATTTTTTGTATGTTTGAATTTGGTGGCGACTTTTTAATAGGGACGGGTCCTGAAGGTAAAGTTTATAAGCTCGTTAACGACAAAGAGTTTAAAGAATACTTTAAAACACAATCGGCTTCTGTTACACAGTGGGTTAAAAAAGACAAGAATCTATTTTTAGGTACAAGTAATCCGGGTCTTGTATACAAGATAGATGCCAATCATGAGGGGAAAATTTATTATGATCCTGGGTTCGAGGAGATAAACGGGCTCGGTTACAGCGGAGACACTTTATGCGTTTCGGGATTACTTCCCGGGCAGGATGAATCCGTGGGGTGCATTAAGTTTTATCTGAGGAATCGGGAATATGAAGTTTATATGGGTACTCCTATATTATGTGGAGAGGAGGCTAATCAGGCGTTTTATGCCGGAGAATCTGAAGATGGTCAAATAGGAGAATTTCATCGAAGTGATTTTAGAATTGTTGCGGATTTAGATGAATCAAGAGTAACTGCCTTGCAAAATATTAATGGTGATATTTGGATTGGTACTGGGTACCCGGCTAAAATTTACAAACTTAAAAAAGAAAAATTAAAAGAGGGAAAATATACTTCTTCTGTATTTAAAGGTGGTGTTTCTGTAATATGGGGTAATCTTGACTATGAAGGTAAGGGGGATATAAAATTTTTTATAAGGGGAGGAAAGAAAGAAGATGTAGATTCTTCATGGAGTAAATGGGAAAGCATAGACCATCATATTGAAATAGAAGAACCTTTTATGCAGTGGAAGGCAGTTTTAAGAGGAGATAAAACTTATTTAAAGGGAGTATGTATTTCCTATGGTGAGAAAAATTCTCCTCCCGAAATAGAAAAGATAGAGGTTTTACCTCCCAAAATAGGGACAGGAAAGATGAACGAAGGAACTGTGATGATGGGGGTTATCCCGCCGGAGGAAAGAGGACGGCTTAGCAGGATGGGATTTTATATTCCGGAGGATGCATATCTTATCGGGGAAGGAATTCGCTGTATATATTGGGAGTCAAGTGATCCTGATAATGACCGATTGGTATTCGATGTTTTTATTTCCCGGGATTCGAAAAGTTGGGATAAAATGGAAGAAGGTTTATCTGATAACAATTATTTTCTTAATACTTCCGCTTACCCTGATGGAACTTATTATGTGAGGATAATTGCAAGGGACGAAATGGACCGTTCTGATCCTCTTGTATCGGAGAAAAATGTTTCTTTTTTAGTTGATTATACGCCCCCGGTTTTTAAGGGAATAGAAAAAAAATCCATCGGGGACAGTGTGCTTGTTTCGGGTACTGTAAAGGATGAGCTTTCCTCCATTATTAGTGTTTTGTTTAGTACTGCCGAGATGCAGAAGCTGCATTGGAAAAGAGCACGGGCTACCGATGAGTTGTTCGATGAAAAAGAAGAAAAATTTGTATTTAAAGTTGATAAGAAAGAAAAGTATTGCGCTATAAGAGTTGTTGACAGAAGTAACAATAGCAAGGTTGTAAGAATAGAATTTTAGAAAATCAGATATCAAAATGATTTTCAAAAAAAGATTATTAAACCACAAAGCCCACAAAGATCTCAAAGCCACCCAACACAACCCACTTTATTTGCAGTTATTAAAGACCTCACCCACCTCCCAAAAGATTATTGAACCACAAAGTACACAAAGAGCACAAAGATTTTATTTTTTTATTTTAAAAAATCATGTAAATTATGTTAATCCTGTCTAAATTTTTCGGTGATTTAGGTGGATTTATGAATCGCAATTAAAAAGTAGGATTTGGGGGTGGCTTTGAGTCCTTCGTGGTTTTTGTGGTTAATATTATGCGTTAGCGGTTTTACCGCGCTGTGTTCTCTGTGGTGAAATATTATGGGGAAATTTCTTTTTAAATATAGATCCTTTTTACCCGTTCCGTATTTTTTGTTTTTATTAATTGTTATAGAATTCAATTACCTGAATTTCTTTTTGGGTAGCTTTATAGTCCTTTTAGGACTTCTAATACGTTTCTTTTCACAGGGGTTTGCAGCTGATTGGATGAGGGGAAGTGAAGTGGCAGCTTCCTATATGCTTGATGAAGGGGCTTATAGTATTATGCGCAATCCTTTATATCTGGGTAATTTCTTTATCGGTTTTGGTTTCACTTTAGCTTCAGATTTTTATTCCTTCTTACTTTTGTCTTTTTATTCAATTGTTTTTTTTGTATATTATTATTTGATTATTAGGGAAGAAGAGAATTATCTTGAGAAAAAATTTGGTGAAAGGTTTATTCAATATCGCAAAAGTACTCCTGCTTTTTTTCCGAATTTTCGTAAATGGAA
>Ga0307437_1000260_pt1 | contig 43694 bp, 36 predicted proteins | sample SalMarWE160390MG_FD_202146 | JGI IMG/M metagenome (GOLD analysis project Ga0307437, IMG submission 202146) | Salt marsh sediment microbial communities from the Plum Island Ecosystem LTER, Massachusetts, United States - WE1603-90 | ecosystem: Environmental > Aquatic > Marine > Intertidal zone >...
GGTTTTGCTCCCGGCCCAAAGCCCCCTGCTCCCTGCGTTTTTACTTCCTGCCCTTCTCTTTCATATCTGTTTCTTGCATTGGAAATCATGTTTTTTATGTATCTGACCGGAAATCGTTGTCTTGCAGGTCTTATTCATTTTGGGACTTGCCAGCTTACGCTAAAGCTACAGCTGTCTAAGCAGGACCCGTAAGACCGGCCAGCATACGCTAAAACTACGGCTGCCAATCCAGGACTCGTAATTTAGCAATAGTACATTGGCAATACCTTGAAGCCTGTTAACACCCCTGGTTTTTAGTTTTAAACTGATAGTATTATTATCCATTTTATATTGACAATCACGATATCAGAAAAACATAATGTAAGCGGCAATTTACAATGTAGGAAAATTGGCAATTAAGAATGTAGGAAAAATAGCAATTAAGAATGTCACTTTCCCCAGTTCAAACATATAAAAAAATCAAAGAACAAAGGCTTAGTAAAAAATAGTTTTCCGGTTTTGTAGACGATAACTTTTCCCGGATAGCCTTACCACTTCACACCTATACAGTATTCTATCCAGTAAGGCTGTTGCAATAACTTCATCATCAAGCATTTTGACCCATTCTTCAGGACTTTTATTTGTCGTCACAATAAAGGAAGCCTTCTCATGCAGGTGATTGATAAAATTAAAGAGTTGTACCGCCTGTTTCTTCTCCAGAGCAAACATCATAATATCATCAATGACCAGCAGATGGGCTTTGAGGAGCTTATTGTATTCCATTAGAGCCGATCTGGTCATATCTTTCATAATAAGGGTTTCATTAATCTGTTCCATTGATCGGAAGTAAGCTCTATATCCCTTTTTCAGAGCCTCATTACAAAGTCCGGCGGCAATAAATGTTTTTCCTGTTCCTGAAGGGCCCATCAATACGACATTAAAATTTTGCTCCAGCCACAGGCATTCTCTCAACTGGCTTAATTGCTGCTTGCTTATGCCATTTATAAACGAGTAATCATACTGACTCAAATCATGATTGACTGGCAGTTTTGCTCCTTTGTTTCTTCGTTCCAGGTCGCGTTGGCTTCTCTGGCTGATTTCGATTTCCAGTAATCTTAAGGAAAAATCAAGGTAGCTGCATTTTTCTTCCATTGCGGTTCGGATCAGTTCTTCTACCTGATCCTGTATTCCGCTTAACCTGAGCTGGCCAGCATATTCCTTGAGAGCTTGTGTTTTTGTTTCCATAGGCTTAGTTCATTAATGATTGATAATCTGATATGTCACTTTTGTTAGGTATGATCTTATGGGCTGTCCGATTTATCGTATCAATAACAATAGGTGGATTAATGGCTGTTTCCTGGTTCTGCCGGGAATGGATCTTTTTTACCACGCTTTCCAGATCTGTTGCCCGGTAAATTCTGTTTTCAATGCAAAAAACCAACGCCTGGCTCATTATCTCTATGTCATAGATCCCGGCAAGCTTTTTAATGTGCTGCAGCTGATCCCTTATGTACCGGGGCTTATCAAGACGTATCTGAAGAAGATATTCTTTTGTCTGATCAGGATTGGTGAACCGGCCGGATAAATCATCTATAAGCTGATCAATGCCTGAAGAGAAGTCTCTTTTATAATTGCTTCCGCCTATTGTTTTTCCTTTCCCGGAATAAAGTTTATGTGATGCAATCTTGTTGTTACCGGTATCATAAATGATCAGCCGGTCATCGTCGGTTACTTCAGTCCATACAGTTGTTCTGGGAGGTTTGTAGGTCCCCACAGGAACCCTGTAAAAGTTGGCTTTAAAAGAGATTGTATTGTCTTTCCTTACATTGTAGCTCCGTAGTACAGATTCCGGTTTGAAAGAGCCTGTGACGGGCCTTAAAGAGGCTTTTTCGATGAGCCATTCCTGATAGGGTGTCTTATGTGTGGCAGAATGAACTTTTGCATTGGCGGTCCTGTTGAGCCAGGCCATGCACTGCCCGTTCAGCGTATCGATATTAATAAAGGTTCTTCCACGCAGGAAGTTGTATTTGACATACTTTACCACGTTTTCTATTTTACCTTTACTCTCAGGATCAGATTTACGGCAAAAATGTAATTTAAATCCTCTGTAATCAGCGTACTTACGGAAGGCTTCGGTTAATATCAAATCTCCTTTGTTTTCATCAACAAGCAGCAATGTATCCTGATCATACACGATTTCGAAGACAATCCCTTCCATGTACCAGAAAGCTCTATCATGAGCAGCTATGGCAGAAATAGTGGTGAAGGGCCTCTCTGAGAACCATACATACTTATACCGGGAGCGAGACAGTACCATACATAAAAAATAGATTTTCCTGCGTTTACCTTCGTCAGTCGTCATATTATATTCACCCAGATCTACCTGTGCCTGTTTTCCATATGGCAACTCGTCTGCTTGCGTATAGTCCCTATTATTGAAAGGCTTTGGTATTCCGTATTTGTTTCTGATATAGAGCACAAAGTTGAAAACTGTCTTCGCGTTTACATCATTTAAATCATTAAAATGTTCCTTTAACCAGTCATGCACCTGGGCCGCTGAAGCATCTTCGCAGGCTTCCAACCTTGCTTTTACATAATCTTCATAAGGAGCCAGTATTTTATACCGGGTTGATTGTAGCTCAAGAAAATCCTGATAATCTTCTTCACTCATCGCAAGATATTTTTTAACGGTTCTGTAATCCAAAACAAGGCACCTGCTTATCTGTGCAGTTTTTAACCCTTCTCTTTTTAACTTGTGTACTTCATAATACATAATCAACTTCTGCATTAATTTTTTCATAAGGCAATTGCTGTTAGTTTGTAATCAGATTAAAATAATCCAACTGCAGCAATTATCCTGACAAATCAGTAAATCAAAACGGAAAAGAGCTGATTTACTTTTTACAAAAATGTTTCCGGGGAAAAGAGTCAGAAAGTTAAAAACCTACATTCTTATTTGCTAAAAAACCTGCATCGTTATTTGCTAAAATACCTACATCCTTATTTGCGAAAAAACCGACATTGTTATTTACCATTTACAGCAAAACAGTTGTTGTTGATTTATCATTAAAGGATAGTTATGATGCCAATGTAATTTCTACCATATTAGTCCGTAAACTCTTTGAAAATAATAAAATGTATTTTACTGAGCAGAAAGATGAGAAAGTTATTGATTGTGTAGTATGTATAGAAGAAGCACAAAATGTAATTTCTGAAGAATTTGTAAAATCAAATGCTAACCCATTCGTAAGAGTAGCAAAAGAAGGTAGAAAATTTAAGCTTGGTTTGATAGCAATAACTCAAAGGCCTTCGGCAATTGCAGACGAAATTCGTTCACAAGCAGAAAATTTCTTTGCATTTTATATGGGCAATTCTGATGATATTCGGGCACTTGTAAAATCAAATATTAACTATGATGGCGTTATTGCCAAGTTTCTTCAAACTGAAACAATTCCTGGCAACCTTTTTATGGTATCAGCCAAACAATCATTCGCATTACCTTTACGAGTTGTACAATTTGAAAAATTAGTCCATAAAAAAGTTTATAATGATTCTAAACTAATTGAATTTGATGCTTAATATTGCATTTAAACATAGCGAGTTAACTACTTCTTTGTTAAATCAAGGTATTTATGATTTAAACTTTCAAGACAAACCAATTGAAGAACAAGTTAAGATTTCAATTTTAAAAGACCTGTTAAATCTAAATTGGAATATTAATATTGGCAATAACAAAATAGAAGTAACACCGCCTGTACAGTATAACAAGAAAGTTATCCGTCAATCAATGGCTGTTAAGCGTGATGAAATAATTGCTCATAACAGAATATGGATATCTAAACATATCAATCTTGCAAGGAATAATTTAGCAATGGGATATGAAGTTTTAAAATCTCCTATCATTCCTAAGATTGAAATCTGTGAAACGAGAAAGCAACATAATTTATTCAGGATTTACAGGTATTATTGGTCATCGCCTTATAGCGATTATGTCGGTCGGCGAATTAAGTTGATTATAAGGGATTATGGGATGAAAAGTCACCCTGTGATTGGCATTGCAGCATTAGGCAGTCCAATAATTCATATTCCAGAAAGAGACGAATTGATTGGTTGGGATGTTGCAACAAGAACAAAAAATTTAGTCTATGCAATGGATGCTTATGTTCTGGGAGCATTACCACCATATAATTATCTATTAGGGGGCAAGTTAATTTCCTATATTCTTGCTTCGAAAGAAGTACGTGATATATACAAAAAGAAGTATCAAAACCAAATTACGCTTATTAATAAAAGAAAAGTCAGCGACTTAGTAGGTATTTTTACAACCAGTCTATACGGTCAAAGTTCTCAATACAATAGAATAAAATTTAATGATAATCTTTTGTATATTCCGTTTGGTTCCACTAAAGGGTATGGAACCTTACATTTAACAGAATACACAATTGATAAAATGCGACTTTATCTTAAAGAAAAAGGCATTGAAATTGGGTATAAATTTGGTGATGGCCCGAGTTGGCGTATGAGATTAATTAAACATGTAGGTACTCAACTTGGATTTGATGCAGATTTTTTATTAAAACATTCATTTAAAAGGAATATTTATTTTGTTCCTCTTGCAGATAATAGTGTTGACTTTTTGAGGGGGGATACCAGAAAACCTAATTATTTTGATTGGAAAATGGATGATTTGGTGGATTATTGGAAAGAACGATGGTTAGAAAATCGTAAAAAAAACTTATTTATAAGAAATTCTGTCTATAACTTTCTTCCTGTAGATTTTAGTATATTATGAGTAAATAATATTTTTCAAAATCATGATTGAATATAAATATACTGATTATAACGAATATTTAAAAATACAATATGAGACTAATTTACCTAGAATAAGTTGGACTATCGATAAACAATTTTTAAGACTTGAAGATATTGAAATTATTAAAAACACATTCCAAGGAAGAAAATGTCTTTGTCTTGGATGCAGGCATGATATTGAATGGTATCACTAACCAGCACAGTATCCTGAACTGCTGATACTGTTGAATGATTGTCAGGGCAACCGATAAATGCTCCAGAAACAATTGTACAAATGATGATAGCTAAGTTTTCCATGTTGTAAAAGTTATAAAGGATAGATAATATGATAATGCATCATTATTAAAATTCAACCTCATATTTCATTTCCACCGATTCCCAGTAAATCTGTCTTATCCTGATATTCCGGATATGGATCTTGCTGCAATAGGCTTCAAAACCAACCTTAGTATATTTTTGATTATCAATCGAATCAGGATCCATGGCTTCGAGTAACAACTTTCCATCAGCAATTATGAAACAATGACCGTCGATACTGCCTGCCTGAATGCGGTAGATTTTTCCCGGTTCAAAATCGAGCAATGGTGTTCCTACCATAAATCTGTAATCATTTGATTTTTCAATCCCCACTTTGCCGGTCCACCAACCCTGAAGACATGCCACATAGGCGATGCCCCGTTGATCAGGTTCAGAAAGCCATTCACCATTCCACATCACATTAATGTCATGTGAAGAGGGCATTATGGTTTGTGCATCAAATTCGACCATCACATTCCCCGGGAAATCCTGCTTGATAATTGCCATTCCCGGCCAGTTTCCAGGGTTTTCACCCACTAGCCAGCTATTTTCCACCCTCCATTCGCTCTTGTGAATGGTCCAATCGTTTTATAGCGATTCCCTGGCAATCGGCTTGTCGTATAAAACATGAGACGAATCGTACATGATTCGTTTTTTCATAAGAGGAAGTGTCTTCATCAATTGTTATTTTGATATAGGTATTGGATTATCAGATTTCATTGACAATGTAACCTTTATTGATCCTTTGAATTCAGGGATTTCAACTAATCTCTGACTGATGTTCTCTTTTTCCCCGGTAAACAGGTAAACAAAGCTTTTTGTATCGGCATCTCCTTCAAGTGAAATATCTATACGATCTTTCGCTTTATAAAAAGAAGATTTAGAGAGATTTGACGTTTTATGAGCCCTGACAATTTTTAAGGCCTCATCCATTGTAAGCATCATGGGGTTATAATCGCTGATTCCACTGGAGATGAGCCTTAGTTCTTCTTCCCAGCATTCTGGTTTGATACGGAAAATATAGTCGGTTTCGTGGGTAAACAATACAGCCAAAGCCATTGAAGAAAGGGCACGTTTTAATTGACGTACACCTCTTGCTGCTGATATTTGAGTCTGGTTATCAGGCGCCCATTCGTAACCATAATCATCCCTGATTTCAGTTAGACTATTAAAGAATTTATTCCCATTAATATCAATAAAGTCAGCATAATATACGGCTTTTAACCCTCTCATGGCAGGATTATTGGTAACAGTTCCGGGGTTTTCATATAGTCTGAAGGGTGCCCCTTTTATCCAGGGTATGCTGTCAGCATAAGGGGTATCGATGGCTTTGTTAATCCCAATAAATTCCATCCCCCATTTTTTGGATACATGCGGGATGATATTGCTTCCCATTTCATACCAATGTGCCAGAAAATAATTTGACATTGGTAATGGCTGATTTTTTGCATACCACTTATCAACTGCCTCAAGACCCCGCATAGCTTCTTCATAACTCCATGGCTTACCATTGTGGTGATCAAAATAAATAAACTCATCATAGGATTTTACCCTTAGTGGAAGAGCATCTGGGGCATAGTAAAACCTGGTATTTGTCTGGTCGATGTTATTCCCTATATAGCTTTCAGTTGGTTCATTACTCCTTTGGACCCGGTTCGGCCGACCAAAGGCATGGGGCGATGCATTGGCCTGATTGTTAAGTATATAACCACGTAACTCTTCAATAGCAACAGGGCTCAGGTTATAAATAAATAGTCCAAGCCATGGTTTGAATCCATATTTATTGGCTGTTTTTATCCAGTATAATGGAGATTGGTGCATCAGTTCACCTCTTCCCGCTACATCATCGACCCTCATTGTGACGAGTGGTGGTAACCCGCGCATGACGAATGGTTTACGGGCAGCCCATACGAACGAGCGCCAAAGGCAATCATCAAGCCCCATCATTGGCCCTACAAAATAGGTTTTCATCCAGTCCATAGATGTGAACTTAACACACCGTTCCTCACCTGTCTCAGATACCAGCAATAGAGGTTGTCCATCAGCAAACACAATGGATTTCATTGTCCCTGTTGTAATATTCCTGATGTGTAATCCGACCGAACTTTTAATGGTATCTGTTTTTTCATGTAAAGCTGTTATATAATGACCAGTATTGAAAGAAATTAATCTTACACTATCGGTTGACTGTTGCGAATCCATATTATTGAGTGGCCAATCGGGATCGAATGAAACAATGCCGGCACCTTTTGATTGAATCTTCTTTATAAGTTTGGAAGCTATTCCCGGGTTTTTCATATCGTGCCCGATGATAACAAGGGAGTAATCACCAACACGTTTTGATATTTTTTTTGTATTTATATCATCTATTTCATATACAATCCCGAAATGATCGAGATAGGGGAGAAGATATGATCTGGTTCTCATTGACAAGGAATCTGACTTATCAATGAGAACCAGAGTTACCATTTTTTGCTGACTGAAACAGCAAAGGTTCGTTATTAAAACAAGAAGTAAAACATATAACCATTTCGAATTTTTCATTTCATTTTTCTTTTCCGTATTGGTTATTTTTTGTTATTACAACTGTTGATTCAGCATATACAACCTTTTAAGCTCTCCGATTACAAAATTGTCAGCTTCAGTATCGAAGCCGAGATTCTTTATCAGAGTCATTTCAAACTCTTTTGCAAGTGATTCCAGTAAGACAAAATCCGGCTTAAAGATATTTCCATCTTCATCTCTTGCCTTGAAATATAAACCATACAACATTGCCTTAAGTATCATATCATAAGTCATTCCAACCTGATTTGCCAGATGAATTGCACCCATAAAGCGGTCGTCGGATCCAAGCTTCCTGATTAAGTCGTGACCAACACGGTAAATGGTATCCTGTAGTGCCCTGTTATGAAACCGTGATAGCAAATCATCAATATGATCTTCAAGATTACTCATTATAAAATCTTCGGTATAAGCGGCCTTTAAAATGGCTGCTGATTGAAGCATCACATTCCTTGTAAAATCATAAACCTCAGTGTCATCCAAAACTTCAAACATATATGTGGCTTCCGGATGTCTGTTAAAACCAAAATAGGCTGCCGTTGCATGGCCAAGGTTATGAATAAACGCCTTCCGGTCCACCCATGCCTTTATATTGTCTTTAGGGACAAGTCCTTTAATATTAGGGATTGGCGACTTAAATCCCCTTTTATCAAGAATCAAAGTGTTATATGGTTCGGCATAAATCATAAGCGGATCTTTATCCATATCTGCCTGAGTCATTATGGGTACCATTTTACCAATGCTTGTTTCAATCAATCCGACTAGTTTTTCGAGAGGATAATCGGGCGGGAGAATTCCTTTTAGGCGTTCTCTGAAAAAATCACCAGCATCCCGCATGTTTTCTGCAATTATAATGTCAAGGGGACAATCGCTATCCCGGTTGAATCTTAATTTTAATCCGGCGGCAATAATAGGAATAACTTTTTCCAGCGAACTTTTACCTACAGATACAGCAAGTATTCCAGCTGTTGAAATGGTTTCGATAACCTGTTGTTTTTCAAATGCTGGTATAGCCTGAACATCAGGGACTATAACCTCTTTTTCTTTCTCCCCTTTAATTATCACACGATAACTCCCCCGGGTGTTCAGACCGGCCACAATCACAGGATCAGTATCAATAAATACGACCTTGTAGCCGCTGCATCCGAAGAGCTGCCCGATAAATGAACGGCCAATCTTGCCGGCTCCAAAAATCACTATTTTCCGGGATTCAACCGGATATTTGCATTTTGCAGAACCCATAATTATTCTCTTCAAGACATCTTTTCAGAATATATCGAATAGTAAATTCATATTTAGTTCAGGCTGAATTATTTAATAGTTATGTTCTTCGTATTTTCCAAGTAAAGTTTAGCGTCTGATAGTTGTGTTATCTTTTTCCCATGAACAGTCAGATTTTCGACTGTAACATTCTCAACCAGATGAGCTTTATCTGATCCGTAAAAGACCGAAAAAGGGAAAATGCCATCAACCACACTCACGTTTTTCAGAGTTATATCCTTGATGTGACCACGATATTTCATCCGGCTCTCTTTGTCTGCTTCCGGAACAGCAAGTACATTATCCCATATCCCATGAATGTAGAGTTTATCAACTGTTGCCCGGTCGCGGATCCCATCTTCTGAGTAAATTGACCTGAAAATTGCCAGGTCAAACAGTTTCTGGTCAGTGCCTTCCACCCTGAGATCATCAACCAGAATTTTGCTAACAACACCTCTTCTTGCATTATGAATACTGAAGGCAGCCCCTCCTTCAGTGTGGATAACATCGTTATTAATAAAGCTGACATTGGTGACATTCCCTGAAAGTTCAAACCCTATTTCTATTGAATTACCCCATAAAGCATTCCAGAAGACGCAATTTTTTACCATGACACTATCAACATCGTAGAATGGACCAGAAAGGAGCTGGCCTGGGGCCTGCTGTGCCGGGCGTTGCTGACTTGCAGGAGCCTGTCCGGCAGGAGGTTGGGGTCTTGCATGGCTTTTTATAGCAATACAATCATCTTTTGTATGAACGAAACTATTCGTAATAATTACATTTTTTGTGCTTACTATATCGATGCCATCATCTCCGCCATTATCACTTATGAGCTTTATATTGTTGATATTTACATTATTGCAAAGAGTAGGTACGACATCCCAGGTCTTACTATTGTAAACAGTTATGCCTTCAATGGTAATATCTTTGCATTCATTAAATAAAAGCAGCCCGTTGGTACCGCCTCTTCTTCCGGTTTCTAAGGCAGTTTCATTGGTTTTATTTGCCAGAGCACATGAATCCATGAACTGCCTGCTGTATGAGCCGTCGAGAATACCTAGCCCGCGGACTTTAATGTTGCTGACATTTCTTGCTTTTATATTTCCAACGACAATTGCCCCACCTTCAATATATACCTGTTGGTTATCTTTCAGGTTAATTGTGCCGGGATAGTGAATTTTACCTGACTCGAAGTATAATACATTTTTATCAGTACGATCAGGTTTACCGGTTTCCGGAGCATTGGCAAAAAGGTAAAGTGGGATTTTAATACTTCCATTAAGCTCAATGCTGAACTGACCCGGTTTATTGATTTTAAAAGTAATTGTGCTATCGCTGTTCTTAAATACAGGCTTAATGCCTGCAGAAAGTGGCCTTACGTCAACCCACTTAATGTCGCGGGTTAATGATTTGATAGCTATTTCAACCGGTTTATTCATTACAAAACTGCAAAAAGCAGCGGGTATGGGTGATGAATAAACTAATGCATTTTCCCCATCAACAGTTACACTGAATTCCGGAGAGGGATTAAAGCTGGCCTGATTTACAGGAACGGCAACCCTGTTTTGAGCAATTACTAAATCGGTTCCAGGAAAGATCATTATATAGTAATGAAATTGTTATTTCCAAAGAATTAACGCAGCGAGATTTTGTTTTCATTTTGGTAGTTTTTATAGAATTTATTTCATTCAAAAATATTCTGTTTTATTCTTTCTTACTGAGAGTGCATTTTCCCATGAGAATTTTTTGACTCTTTGGGGAACCAGGATTGGCCGTTCCGGCAAATCCGTCGATTAGGAGATCTTTTACTTCAAGACATTCGATGCCATGTGTAAAAAATTCCGGAAGACCTTCTCCCCATTTTAAACCAAAGTTACGAATGGCAAGATTATCAACAAATTGCGCAAAAAAACCGGGAATGTCATGTTCAAATATCTGTTTTTCAAGGATTGCTGCCGGTCGCAAATCGAAGTTGCCTCCTTTAGTCATCGTTTCTCGGCCTTTCATTACCCGTAGTTGAACATTATTGAACTGGATATTCTCCATATGGCTCTTTTCGTCTCCATAGACGAGTATCCCCTGTCCCCCAGTTGCGGTGATATTGTTAAACTGCACATCTTTAATCTGACCTGCAGGTTGTTCCGGAAACCTTGAAATAGCCGATAAATGTATAGGTTCTCCATTTCCCCACCAGATTCCGTTATGAAGGCGTGTTTCAATAATGATATCGGAGAAAATCAATTCTTCAATATTTGATGCATCGTGCGCGAAAATGCCTATCCCCCTGTTTGATTCTGAAATAACTATATTAGTAAATATACACCTGCGTATCGGGTGTTGTCCATAACCAATTCGTATAGCCGATGACCGGGATTGCAGATGACAGTTTGTTACCTGGATATTCTCAGCGTAAATGGATTTATTTCCATGTGTATATTTATCCTGCTCTTTTGAATCAAAACCAGGAGTGTTTTCTATTTTTGCAAAACCGGTAACAATTATGGCATCGTCACCGGCCCGTATTTCACAATTGGCAATTCTGACATTCCGGGAAACAGTAATATGGATCCCGTCACTATTGGGAATCATTAGATTATTAAGAAGTGAAATCCCTTCAACCAGCACATCCTCACAATAACCAAATCGTATTGCCCAGATGGGAGTATCTTTAACTGTTATGTCTTTAATTGTGACCTGGTTGCAGTGGAAAAACACAATTGTCATTCCCGGTCTTGGTTTACGCTTTATCGGACCATCAGTAAAAAATACTCCTTCAGGCAGATAGTTTTCCTTTTGCCTGGTTAACATTTTATCGTACTCTTTTGTGGCGCCCAGACCACTGCTAACGGTGTGGTTTTTATCCGGTTCATAAAACTGTGAACCCATGGCATTTATTACACCTTTTCCTGTAATACTGATATTAGATGCATCCTGGCAAAATATCATACCATAACGTCCGGATCCTACTACAAAATCATTCATGTTTTCACTTGACCTTAGCTCTGCACCCTGTTCAAGATAAAGGTTGATATTACTTTTGAGGATAATTGTTCCTGTTATATATATACCTGCCGGAACAACAACCGTTCCACCACCGGCTTCGTTACAGGCATCAATTGCTTTCTGAATAGCAGGAGTCGATAATTGATTCCTGACAGCACCAAAATCCAGAATGTTATACTCTTTGGCACCAACTGTTTGTATTGCAACTAAAACTAATGTAAGAAGTAAAGCATTATTCTTCATTTTTTTGTTTTTTATATTTCAGAACTGGGTGTAGAAATTTGTGAATAAGAATTTTAAATTATTTATCTTAATGCGATGCGGATATTTTAAGTCATCTGATCTCCGACATTATTTATTTATCTTAATTTTGTTTCCATTTGTGTGAAATATCTTCAAAACCCCGCCTTTTTCGAGCGGTTTCCATGTCCAGCAATTTGACACCGGATTCTTTACTTCTTTAATTATAGTTCCATCTACAGCAATTAATTTGGGTTTGAAAGTCAGTCGGGGAACTTCATTTGACTGGTTGTCAAAAGTTGAATAGGCGATTTTGTCAGACTGATAGGTAATCCCTTAAATTACAGAAGTTGAGCGCAATAAATGGTTTTCTCCTAGAGGAGCCCATTCGGGAATTGCCGCCATTCCCTCCATGAAATGTTTGATATAGTCGCTATAGCCGTCACTGAACCAGCATTCGGGGCCCCAAAAAGGACCTGTGCGAACAAGGCCGTCGTTCTCAGTGCAATAGGATGTCACGTTAAAATACCTGTAAGCTTCTTCCTTATACCATGAATCACCCGTTTTTTCATACCAAAGGGCGCAAAGCGATGCATAGCGGGCCGTATGGCTTCCCATAGGCTCGTAGCACCAGGTTTGTTCCTTGATGGCATCCAATCCATCTGTCTTAAATGCATTTGCGCCCCAGTGGATCAAAGAAGGTACATTGGTGTCGATATATTTATCATTTTCCGGATGAGCAACCAGATACTTGGCTAGTTCAATGGGTGTAATCTGTACCCTGTTTGCTGTTTCCGGGTCATTTGGAATATCTTCAAAATAACCGTTCCAGATAAACGAGGTCATGGGGCCAGTTTTTGAATATAACCAGCGCCATGCAGCATCTGCAGCTTTCTGATAGGTATCAGTTTTATCCTGAGAAAGATTTATTTTCGATTTAATCCGGATTAATTCCCTGAGCAATTTGACCGGCTCCAAAACATTTGAGCAATATTCGCTTATGACTATTCCATTTCTGGCATTAACACGGAAAGGCCAGGGTGATTTGTTAACATTAAATGTTGCAAAAGGAGAAGCATCGTAAGGTTTGGCTCTTACATATTTTGCCAGTGCATCGGCACAACTTATGGCAGCATTAAGATACTTTGTTTCACCTGTAATTTCATAAAAACGGAGGTATGCATAGCCAAGTTCTCCGACTTTATCAGGTTCAATGACATGGAGCCCGTCACCAACCATACCATCAGTTTCATTTTCAGTGCCTCCCTGGTATATTTTCGAAAACGGATCGGCGCTGGCATAAGGTACTTTTGGCCATTTCCAACCCTCTGGCGTTGTTCCGTTTTCAAGCTGGTAATCGAGCATGCTTTGAACCAGTTTCAGATATGAATCGTCTCCGGTATAAACCCGATACTGAACAACAAGACTTTGAACCGATCCGGCATAAATACAAGCCGGATTATTTATCCAGTGTTCGGCAACGATATTCTTTTGCGAGGTCATATGAGGGCCCTGGAAACAACATGTTACCAGGTACATAGGAAGACCTGTTTTTGGTTCAAGGGGTGTGTTTTTTATAAATTCCGAAGCCAGTCGAACCACCTTATCATAAGCATCTCCTGGAATTTCAGGTTTGTACCAGCCAAGGATACGTTGTTGATTATCCTTTATGATCCTACGCCCGCACAAAGTGTCCTTATTGGAAATTTTAGCGAGTTGTGCAGAAATATTTACAGATATTAAACAACTGATAGTAAGTAAAATTAGTCTGTTCATTTTTCTCAAATTTAAATTCAGGTAGTTGTGATATTATTTAAATAGATCTGTTTCTGTTCATCAAAGGAGTCCTGGTAAAAAAGAAAGCATACAAGGTAATTACGACAAAACAAAAGAATGGAACAATGTACGACAATTGAACCCCGAATTTATCAGCAATCATACCCTGGATCGGAGGGAATACTGACCCACCGACTATGGCAAAGTTCAATAATGCGGAACCCTTACCGGCAAAAGCGCCGATATCTTCGATGGCAAGGCTGAAAACAGTAGGAAACATAATGGATAGAAATAACCCTAAGCTTGCCAGAATATACTCATTGTAACCGGTTTCCAGGGAAATAACTACTAGATAGCATATTATCATAATTATCCCATAAAATCCGACAAGCTTGTGGGCTCTGACGATACGAAGGATAAAAACGGCGGTCAATCCCATGGTGGCAGCTAAAATGTAATAAAGTGTCAGATATTTAGCTGCTTCCGTTTCCGAAAGGCCAACTACCTCTTTAAGGTAAGGGATAAAAAAACCGGCAGTACAGGCCTCTGCGCCAACATAAAAAAACATGGCAATCACTCCAAAAAACAAATGTCTGTGCCTGATGCTTTCCCTGAATAACCCGGGGATTGAAAAACTATCCTCTTTCGCAGCTTTAAGAGAAGGCATTTTAGAAAAATATATCAAAACAGCAATTGTCAGAATGGCAACAGCCAGCAACATATAAGGAAAATGAAACCTGATTTCGCCGCTATTTTTATAGATCAGCGCTGTGGCAACAAGCGGTGTGGCAGCATATCCGATCCTCGAAAACACCTGTACAAAGTTCATCCGGATATGTGCCCCTTCCTTATCGCCAAGCAATGTGATGAAAGGATTGGCGGCTACGTTAATAACGGTTATTCCGGTCGACAGTGTAAAGATGGCCATAAGAACAAAAAGATATGAATCGAAAAAACGGGCCGGAATAAAGAGCATGCACCCGAGGGAACATGTGATAAGGGCAACCAATAAACTTACCCTGTATCCATGGCGGTGGATCATCCAAGCTATCGGCAGAGGGAAAATGATATATGTAAGGTAAAATGAAAACTGGATCATTGTAGCCTGGGTATAGTTCAGTGAAAAATACTGAATCAGGGATGGCAGCAGGATATCGTTCATACAGAACATCGAACCTACTGTTAAAAAGACCAGGCAAAGAAGGATCAGAGGTTTATATTGATGTTTCATCAGACAGGATTATGGTCATAATTCAGAATCCAGTACAACTTCAATATCCAGTAGATTACATAAATCCACCAGTTCGTTCACGTAAGTGCCATATACAGCGGCAAAGTGCTGTGACTGAACATGATCTAAAACCTGCCTGACGGGCACATCGGTATAAAATTTAATACTGGGCCAGGACGGTAATGGGACACCCATCTCAACCCATTTAGGCTGTTCTTTTCCTTCTCCGGTAACAATGTGCATACGGTAACCCTCTTTGGTTTCTGAAAGACAGGCTAGTGTCATCCGTCCTTTTTTCATATTGGAACAATGAGCGATGCCTTTTAAAAGTACTGTTGAAATATACTTTATCTGAGGTTTATCTTCAATGAAGTCGGAGGGGCAGTATCCATCTTCACCTAATAATATCCATTCGGGATGATGCTCATAGTGTTCAATAAAGGCTACTTGTTTTTCTGATATCCATTTGAGCATAAGCTGAGCAACTGAATTACCAAGATCATTTTCATCAACATAAGGGTAACCGGCATCGGCTACAAGTGACGAAGGAATAGCATGGGTCATTCCCATTTCGAGATCGATGCCATCCACACACTTGTAAGAAAATGTATCGAAATTTTTTTCTTTACAAAGCGCCACTGTACCCATATATAAACGCACTGCTTTTTCGACAACTTCAACATCCGGATTACCAAGCGGATATTCCCAGTCTTTTGATACCCGTTTTGTTTCTTCCTTTACTGCCTCGTCAGTTATAGAATCCATTTTACGTTGAAGCTGAAGCATATCCATACTTTCAATTTCAGGTCCTATAAGGTCGCGCAATCTGGTGGGATTAATACCAGTGGAATATAGTCCCATGTCGTTGTAACCGATTGTGCCCAGGCGTGCATGTCGCAGCCTTTTCATTGTGTTTGCGGCTTTGGCGAAAGACAAGATTCCTTCAATATCCATAGGCGAATCGGGGGCATTGAACAGGTACTTAAATTTAATACCCCATTGTTCCATGGGAAAACGCATGGATGTAGAACCTGCACCGGCAGCAGGGGAGATAAGCGTTCCCTTTTCCCCGAACTTTCCTTCATGATCGGTAAATCCGCCAAAACTATAAAGAATCATTGGCTCGTTCCTGAACTCATGCAACACTCTGAAAACACCACGGGTGTCTATCCAATTAATAATATTGACAAACAGAAAATCCCACTCTTTTGATTTCAATTCCCTGATTGCTCTCTGAGGTTCAGGGCCTTCACCAAAAACAGGATCAGTCGCGATTAAATCAAGTCCTGCCTCTTTGAGTTGTTTTTCAGCCCTGCTGCTGATCATCTTCAGATTAGTCGGCTCATAAAACATTGTTCCGAATGATACATATCCTGCTTTGATCTTTTTCATGATGAAAATATTATTTAGTTTATAGATTTTTTACAAAAAATGGCAAATTGGCTGTCGAAAACTTGCCCTTACCATCGTAAACATATACGAAAAGCCTGTAAGCCCCTTCATTCAAAGGTGTCGAAAAGAGAATATCAGCATCTTTCAGTTCGATCAGGCCGGGAACAGGCTGTGGTTCCTTTTCACCCTGACCGGCGTATGAAGCATAACTGGCTTCGGGCCTTATTTCCCATGCATAGTTCAGTACGTCGCCATTAGCGTCGGTGGCAAAAGCCTTTGCCTTAAATTGTTTGCCCTGGCTGAGATAAATACTTCTTATGTTTTGATAGCCCAAAATCAACATTGAATCGAGCAAAGGAGCATAGTTGTCAGGTTTCTTTCCCAGCCAGAGACGGTGCATTACATTTACTGTGGCCGATTCGTTACCGTTTTTATCGAACATACAAAACTAGGTATGTGTAGTTTCCTGTTTAAACCCCGACCAATAGAAAACAAATTCACCGAGACATTCCCTGGGTTCCCCGGCTACTGCAACAAGGTATTTATTTTCATAACATAGCGCTTTCTCAAGGCCGGTCTGTTCGTATGGCGCTTTCCATTCGGTTTTTGGTGTTTGCCAGTACCCGTTGGGTCCCCATTCAGTAATTACATATGGTTTCTGCAACCCATATTTTTTCAATGCTCCCGGAATACGGTACATATCGCCATAAGTATTGATCCCCAGTAAATCGAGTGCAGGACAGCGCTTTACGATCTCAGCTATTTTTTCAATCATGCTGGTTCCTATCACTGTCATTACCGGATGATCGGGGTCGATTGCCTTAATACCCAATGCTATGTCATTTATTGCATCCCATAATTTCAGGTTGTATGGCAGGGTAGGAGGTATGAAATCAAGTTCATTGCCGATTGCCCACATTAGGACAGCAGGATGATCTTTAACTTCCCTGACTATAGTAAGAATTCTCTCTTTTTGTTTTCTGACTGCAAGAGTATCGTTATAATCAAAGCCGTTCCTTTCGGCTCCTGCCGGAAGATTGACCAATACTTTTAATCCCAGTGACTGCATCTTATCGAGATCCTCATAACCTGAACAGACCGAATTTCCACCATAGATAGATATCCTTTCCAGATATTCACTAGCAATGGCATCTTTGATAAAAAAGGGCTCGCCATCAACCAATAGTTTAAATGCGCCATCATCTACGGTAATCTGCACCTTTTGACAAAAGGAGGGCCCGGCTAATCCTGAAAAGAAAACCAGCATCAGTATTCTAGCTATTTTGTAAAAAGGTTTTATCATTTAAATAATTTGATATCAGATTACTCAAAGATAAATTCTTTGTCCTGTCTTAAAGGATTCCAGTGCCGCTGTCATCAGGCGGTGGCTAAGGAGCGTTTCGTCAGGTAAAACGTTACTGAAAGGATGGTTAGATCTTTTGCCACTGAATTCGAGCATAAAAGCTCCAATCATTTGTTGAAAAGCATCAGAGAAGCCAAATTCAAAAATACCGCCGGTGATGGAGGGTATAAATGACTGAGAACCAATGTCAACTCTTGTCCATCCTTGTTCTTTACCCGTAGTTTCCAGGTAATAAAAAGATTTGGGATCATGGGTTGTGAATTTCATCGAGCCCTCTGTCCCGTATACCTCAATGAACCAGGTATTAGTCTGCCCCGGGGCCATTCGTTTGGTTTCAAAAACAAGTGTAAACTCCTTTCCGCTAAGCGGATCGTCGCAATGGGTCGTAATTATAGCATTGTCAAAGGTAAGGCAAGGTACAATGTTTCCCTTACCATCCGGGCGTGTTTCGGCTATTTTCTGTAGGTCTGCAAAGACCCATTTGGGCTTCCATCCCATGCGGAATGGAATATGCTGAGTGTGAAGGCCAAGGTCGCCCATACAGCCATATTCACCGTTTATTTCTACAATCCGTTTCCAGTTAATAGGTTTGCTCAGGTCCATATCGCTTGCATGATGAAAACCGCATTTTACTTCAATCAGCCGTCCGTATTTCCGGGTTCTCAACCAGTCAATCACACGCTTTGCTCCCGGGAAATAAGGAAATTCTGAACTACACCGTATTATAAGGTCGGGTCGGTTTTTAATTTCTTTCAATATGTTAATATTGGCTTCCAGGTCAATACCAAAAGGCTTTTCACCCAGTAGATGTTTACCAGCCCGAATTATGTCTGTGTATATCTGTTGGTGAAGATTATGCGGCACAGCACAATAAATAGCATCAATATATTCAGAAGTCAGGAGTTCCCGGTAATCGGTACAGGATACTTTAATGTCATCGAAGTTATTGAGAAACCATGCACGGGCAGTTTCATTACTGTTATCACAAATGCCCGTAATAACAGGTTTGGTAAGGTTGTCGTCCAATAAATGAAACCAGCGCGCAACCGCACTGGCAAACTCTTTGCCCATCAAACCCAGACCGATGATCCCGAACCGAATAGTTTTACCCTGCATTCTAATAATTTCAGATGTGTAAATTAAAAATTTCTTTTGGATTATTTAGTTTAACAGTAACCGAATTCCTTTTCCACTTCAGTAATTGCATCTTCAATAATATCCATTCCAAGTGAGGCGTATTTTTCGTCCATAATAAGTGGCGGCGACATTCGCAGAATGTGTCCGGCCGGAATCCATGCAAGACCTTTACGGAATGCTTTCTGATATACCAGCTTACCGGCTTCGTCAAAAGATTCTTTGGTTTTTTTGTCTTTCACCAGTTCAATACCCAATAAAAATCCTTTTCCTTTTACATCGCCAATGATAGAATGTTGATCTTTCATCTTAAGTATCCGTTTCATAAAGAAATCGCCCACTGTGCGCACATTCTGGAGAATATCTTCCTCTTCAATTACTTCGATGGATGCGAGTGCAGCTGCACAAGCCATCGGGTTTCCACCGTAACTTGATGATGCAGATATTTTTTCAAGTAAATCACCATTCTCTTCGCTCACCACCATTGCTGCTACCGGGAATCCATTGCCAAAGGATTTGCCAAATGTTACAATATCAGGAATTACTCCCCAGTGATTTAAAGTAAGCCATTCGCCTGTACGTCCCATGCCTGCCAATACCTCATCGTCAAATAAAAGTATTTTATGCTTATCACAGAGTTTCTTTAGTTTTGGAAAGAAATCATCAGGAGGGAAAATACTTCCGGCCCAGCCTTGTGCCGGTTCGAGAACAAAAGCAGCAACATTGCCAACGGTTCCTTCCCTGATAAAATCTTCATAAAATTGAATATAAGCATCAGTATCAATTGTGCCATCAGTTTTAGTCCAGAGAGGGCGGTATGGATCGGGACGGGGCACCATGTAAAACCCGGCACTACGGGTTGGTCCATAACTAAATGTTTCGCCACGGAACATTTGTGCACAACTTACAGCGCCCAAAGTTTTGCCGTGGAAATCTCTGTAAGCAGAAATAAACTCATGTTTATTTGAAATTGCCCGGGCTGCCCGGATACCCGCTTCTACAGCAGCAGTGCCGTCTGAATACAATTGGATCGCATTTAATTTTCCAGGAAGTACATCAGCCATTTTTTCCATGAGTTTTTCTTTTACCGGAGTAGTAAAATCATGGGCATTCATGAGTTTCTTTGCCCAATAGGCAATAGCCTCCGAAACTTTTGGATGGCAATGACCAAGCGATGTAACATAAATTCCTGAAGAGAAATCAAGATATTGATTACCGTCAACATCAGTTAATTTAATGCCAGAACCCTCTTCAAAGCAAACAGGGAAAAGTTTAACCTGGCTGCTCAGGCCTTTCATATACCTTGCTGTATTTGAATGCATTGCCATGGACTTTGGTCCGGGTGTTTCTGTAATTAAATTCGGAATGCCAATTGCGCTTTCTTTCCACCAATCTTTTGTCATAACAAATAATGATTTAAGTACAATAATCTTGTTTTTTCACTGGTTTAATTTGTCCCTGTAGATTAGTATTTGTTTTCCCTTTAATCCTATCATAATTATAGATAGCTATTACTTATAGCTTGATCAAATGATACAAATCTAATCAAAAACAAACATAAAAATATGCATCAAAAATAACAAATATATTGCATAATATTCTAATTATACTTAAATTCACATAATTATTAAACCGATCATAAAAGATTATGATAGATTATTAGATTGAGCTTGCAATAATAAATGCGAAAGAGATGCAAAGCAGATAAAATCCTTTTGCTTATTAAGGATTATCAGTACCTTGTTAATTACACTGGTCTAAAAATGCGGTTATTAAATATGAACTAACCAGCAACTATGAAACCAAATTCTAAAAGCGACTTTATCCCTGTTTATCTGATTGGCATTGATGTAGGAACAACTTCAGTCAAAGGAGTTCTCTTAACTGGTACAGGAGTCCTTGTCGCATCGGCGGGACAGGAATACACTCTTGAATTTGGACCAGAAAAAACTTGTGAACTTGATCCGGAAGTCTACTGGGATATTACCTGCAGGATTATCAGTGATATTGTTCAGAAATCCGGAATTGACCCTGCACGTGTAGCAGGAATCGCATTATCAAGTCAGGGAGAAACAATCATTACAGTTGATAATGATGGCAAACCATTGCGGAAAGCAATCATTTGGCTCGATAACCGGTCGGTAAAAGAGGCAAAACGTATAGAAGAAAGATTTGGAAATCAACAAATCCTTGATGTTACAGGTCAACCTGAAGTTCTTGCAACCTGGCCTGCGACCCGCATTCTCTGGATACGTGAAAACGAAGCGCTTATTTTTAATAAGGTTAGTAAATTTTTGCTTGTTGAAGACTACCTTCTGTTCCGAATGACAGGCCTATATTGTGCTGAATATTCACTCGCATCTTCAACTTTGTACTTTGATATTTCAAAAAAAATATGGTGGAAGGAAATGCTCGATTTTCTTCAAATCTCCGAAAAGCAGTTACCCTGTCTTTATGAATCAGGAATCGCTGTTGGAAATCTGACAGAGGAAGCTTCTTCGGTAATGGGATTGAATACTAATACAAAATGTGTAACAGGCGCATATGATCATCCTTCCGGGGCGATTGGCGCCGGCAATATTGCACCTGGAATAGTCACTCTTACGATAGGAGCTTCTATGGCAATGTGCGTTACTCTTGATAAACCTATTTTTGATGCCTCACTGAGATTGCCTTGCCAGTGTCATGTCATACCTAGTATGTATTTTCTTTTACCCTATGCTCAAACCGCAGGTATGGTACTGAAGTGGTTTAAAGAAGAATTTTGCAGGGAAGAAATTGAACTTGCCCGGAAATTGAATTCCGATCCATATAATATTTTGAATGCTAAGGCTGAAAGCATTTCACCAGGAGCAGAAGGATTAATAATGTTACCTCATTTTATGGGTACGGGTTCACCGGAATTCAATAATAAAGTTAAGGGGGTTTTTGCCGGAGTAACTCCAGGCATGACAAAAGGACATTTTATCCGTTCAATTTTGGAGGCTGTTGTTTGTTCTGTTGAGCTTAACTTGGAAACAATGAGGCAAAAAGGAATTAGAATAAGTGAAATTCATTCGCTTGGAGGGGGAGCTAAAAGCAATCTGTGGAATCAGATACTGGCTGACATGACCGGGATCCCGGTAGTTACTATGTCACAAACAGAGAATGCTGCAATAGGAGCAGCAATTATGGCAGGTGTGGGAACGGGTGTATTTAGTAATATTGGAAAAGGTTCTAAAATATGTATAAAGGAGTATTTAAGATATGAACCGGATCAGGGAAATTTCGAAGTGTACCGAAAAATCTACCAGAGATACTTAATGCTTTATAAATATTTGGAGCATTATTGGGAGTTGTGATTAGACAGACTTTCATAACGGTACCAAAAATATTTACTAGAGGTGCCCTAAAGATTAATAAGGAGAATTATTGTATGGCAGAGATTGGTTTTGATAGTGAAAAGTTAAACATTTATTTCAAAGATAAATATTTAAAGGAAGATGCATTTTACGTTAAGGAAGTTTTTCATAGCAATAAGATATTTTTAACGGATTTTTTTTGCAGATTAAATTAACCTATTTAAAAATTAAGAAAAATGAAAACAAAAAATTCAGGCTTTACCCGACGGAACTTCATTAAAACTAGCGCTGTAGCAGGTCTATTCGCAGCTACTGCCGGATACGCAAACTCAGTTTTAGGTTATGCTTCTCAGCGCCCGGTTCGCATAGGTTTTGTCGGAATGGGAAGTAGGGGTACGAGTATGCTCAGAGTCGCCCTCTCTCTGGAGGGTGTGGAAATCCCCGCTGTTTGTGATATAATTGAAGAAAAAGTGGCCAGAGCGCAACGTCTTGTGGAAGCGGCAGGACAGCCAACGCCGAAAGGATTTACTGGCCCGGAAGATTATAAGAAATTGGCAGAATTAAATAATCTTGACGCTGTCTTCACAGCTACACCATGGCACTTGCATACCCCAGTTATGGTGGCGGCAATGAAATCGGGTAAATATGGTGGCACGGAAATGCCTGCTTGTGACGGGTACGATGAGGCATGGGAACTGGTGGAGACCGCAGAACAAACAAATATGCCTTGTATGCTGATGGAAAATTACACATATATGCGGAACGTAAAAATGGTACTTAATATGGTACGTCAGGGAATGTTTGGCGAGTTGTCGCATTGTGAAACAGGATATCAACATGACACACGCTATGTTACTATTAGCGCTAAAGGCGAACTACTCTGGAGGGCTTATGAGCGTGCATTGAATAATACCGGTAACCGTTATCCGACTCATGCCATCGGCCCGGTCGCGCAATGGACGAACATTAACCGGGGAAACCGGTTTGAATACCTTGTCTCTATGAGTAGCCGATCGCTTGGCTTAAATCACTACGCTGTAACAAAATTCGGACCGGATCATCCCACTGCCAAACTGAAGTATACATTAGGTGACGTAAATACATCCCTTATTCAAACTAATAATGGTATTACTATCACCCTGTACTACGATCCCCAGACTCCTCGCCCTGTCGATTTTATTTACCGTATACAGGGAACAAAGGGTATATATTCAGGTACCCTGAATAAAATATACCTGGAGGGTATTAGTCCCAGGGAGCATACATGGGAAGAAATTGATAAATATATGGAAAAGTACGATCATCCACTTTGGAAAGAATACGGCTCCATAGCTGAAAGCACCGGCCATGGGGGCAGTGATTATTTTTGTTTCCGCGCTTTTGTTCAAGCCATACGTAACCGTACACAGGTACCTATTGACGTATATGATGCAGCTACATGGAGCATTATTACCAAACTGACCGAAGAATCAGTTACAAATAAAAGTCGCCCGGTAGACTTTCCTGATTTCACACGCGGCCAGTGGCAAACCCGGAGGCCACAAACAATTGGAGAGATATGAGATACATGTTATTGGGCTTCTTGATTCTGTACACAGTATCGTGTTCAAATTCTGGATCTTCAATATTTAGTAAAAATACATTATTATTCACTATACACCAGGAGCGGGATGTCTACGACCAGAGCGACTATGGCGAACCACCTCAGTTCGCCATATGGCTTGAAAATAAGGCAACAGGCAAAGTGAAGACAGTATTTGTTACATATCGAACCGGAACCGGGGATTTTGAAGGAAAAATGGAGTGTCCCGTCTCGCTGCCGGCTTGGATTGGGGTGTTCCGAAAGGAGACCGGGAGGAAAGATATTCCTTCGATTCGAAAACCAGCGGATATGGCCGTCACAGGTGCCACACCGAAAGTGCCGGATTTTTCTACTCACGTCACAGTTCAGGCAAATTCTCAGTGGAATTATTATGTGGAAGTAAATGTTTCCGGTGATTACACTCCTGAGTTTCCAGCATTGCAACCAGACGGTACAATCGATCATCAGGGAAACGGTCAGCCGTCCATTGTCTATCGGGGCGAAATTACCGGAACCCCAGGTGACCAATCTACACCCGAGCTCATCGGACGTACCGAACAGTTGTACATATCCACTAAGATTAATCCTGACCTGAAAGGTATACGGAATGCGAAAGATGTATTTAGTAAAATCACAGTCACTTGTATTAAAGGGACAAAAAAAATAGACTAATAAAATTGACAAAGAATATTGTTTAGATTGAAGTTTTTGGACATATTTCTTTCATTTGACCAACTTATATTAGCCATATTAAGGCAGTTTACGCTATTTTTCTCAGTAGGTCTTCCTGAGCCAGACGTTTAGTGATCTGGATAGTATTTGCCGCATGCACACCGAAGAAGATCCAGAGTATTTCGTTTAACTCTGTCTTAGCTTTAATTTTTTTATCCAGACTGTAATGTTGCTTTTCTGTCCCAAAGCTCCCTTCCATACGTGTTACACGTTCTTTTCTTAGTTCTTTTGCTATTATCATCCTTTGACCTTCATGCTTGCCTGCTCTTCCTTTTCTCTTGAAGTTCGTTACAATACCCTGGCATGTGCAGTACTTCCGGTTGACATTGGTAGCATAAATATCATCCGCCTTCACTTCCTTGCCTCTGATAATAGGTCGGATATAAGCCTTAACAATGCTCACTATCCTGTCAGGGACACTTTTACCGGTTTTAAACATCTCTTTTTGTGGAGAAATAAAATTAATTTCCTGTGTAATCTCGTAAATTCTTCGTACTTTTCTCATACCATTTTAAGAAAATTACCCCGATTTTATGCCTTTTTGGCCATTTTTTGGGTTTTTTCTTAAAATTAATAACCTTTAATTATTAATCAATCAGAAGTTTTTGCTATTTACAAACATCCCTATTTACCTGATTATTTAAAAATCTCTATCTGATTTCCTGAAACATGTTTAATTTTTAAAACGCCTCCTTTAGGGAGTGATTGCCAAAGCCAGCCTTCAGAAACACTATCAGTAATTTCCTGCAACTTATTTCCATTTACAAGTATCTTTTTTGGTTTAGAGGTAAGTCTGAGAATCTCATCAGAAGAGTTACCGAAGGTGCTATAAATTATCTTTGAAAGTTGGTATGAAATTTTATTAATAATAGAAGATGTCCTTAATAAGTGATCGGCATTATCAGGAGCTAATTGTGGTGCAGCAGCCATGGCACGAATGTAATGTCGTACATAATCGCCATAGCCATCAGTTAACCATATTGCATTGGTTGGATAGAAATTTTTCCCTTCAATGTCAACCATATAAGTCGCCCAATTTAACATCCTAATTGCATTCCTTATATAAGTTGTATCACCGGTTTCTCCCCAGTATTTCAATTCCATTGAAGCCTGACGTGAAGAGTGGCTATTACCCGGAACGCGGTACGCTGTCTGTTCGTTGATGGTGATTACTCCATATTTATTATATAGGCCATTATCAAGTTCATTGTGAACCCATTGAAAAATACTTTTTACTGTTGCTCTCCAATTCGTATCTAATTTCTGGTTTTCCATGATATACATGGCATAGGTTATAGCATTTATCTGTGTATCTGACCATCCTGATACATCTTCAAAGAATGGTCCCCATTTATTGGTTTTGGCAGGATAGCTCTTTAACCAGTCAAGAGTAATATCAAATGATTTTCTATAAGCATCCGTATTACCTTTTTGCAGGTTAATGAGTTCATCAAATAAACCTAATGTGGCAGTCCAGAATGTCGTGTAACTAGACTTTTTATTCCTTTGGTCCAACTTTTTCAGATCCGCATCTATGCCTTGGTACCGACGGGCATTATCTATCAGAATTCCTGTCTCTCCAGTTTTAGCATTTACTTTAAAGGGCCAGGGGGAATTATCATTATCACCGGGTTGAACTTTAGAAGACAGCACATTCGCTATTTTTAATGCGGCGTTGAGATATTTTTCATCACCTGTTTTTTTGTAGAGATGGATCAGTTCATATCCTAAGGAGCCCGCCTTATCGGGTTGTAGATAGCCTTTAGCCAAAATCATGTCACCATCATATTCACCTGAGTGAATATCCGTATTATATGGATAAGGTAAATCGGGCCATTCACAATCACTTGATGATAATGAATGGGCTAAATAGTAATCAGCTATGTATCTCATGTTTTCCAAAATCGATTCATCGCCAGTATAATTGTAGAGCAAATCCCATGATGAAAGTGCCATCTGTAATTGGTCACCTCCAAGTCCACGTCTGTCGTGCCTCTCACTCCAAATCTGATGGTTCATGTAGTACTTAGTTCCATTAGGACAATATTCCATGTTTTTCCAAAAGTTCCAGACTAGTCTTAATACATGGTCATAAGATTGTCCAAGATTGGCCGAATACCATGGGAGGATATTTTCGTTATCATCAACCCGAACGGAATGATATATTATTTTATCTGACAGAATAGTGTCTTTTTTTGCTTCAATCAAGTCATTACTTAAACCATTATACTTTGAAGATTGGTCACATCCTGCTGAAATCAGCATTACAATAATAATAAGAGTCAAAATTTTGTGCATTTTATTCTGATTAAATAATTATATTATAGTTGAAAAATAAGGTTGTCTGAAAAGTGACTAGGACAGCCTTATTTTTCATTTAATTCGACTAAAACTAATAACCTGGATTTTGTATTAATAAATCATTTTTATTCATCTCAGATCTCATTATCGGGAAGAAATATGCCTTATCAATCCAGGATCTTTCCTGAATCACAATTGGCGTAATAGTGGGAATTGTAGCAGTAGTTAAATCAGGGTTAAGTTCATATTTGACATCTACACCGGTTGCGTCAATATTATATGCTTCAGGTCCTATTACCCATCGGCGTACGTCGTAAAAGCGGTTATCCTCCAGAGCCAATTCAATCCGCCTTTCATGACGATATCGATCATGCAGAGCGTCTCCTGATTCGGTGATTTCCGGCATTCCAGCTCTTTCTCTAATCATATTTATATAATTGCGGGCTTCACCTTCTTCACCCAGTTCAATGCATGCCTCGGCATAATTAAGCAATATCTCTCCATATCTGAAATATCGCCAGGGTGCATCCTGCCCGGAAAATCGCCCATCAAATGCTGGATCAATAAATTTACGAAGATAATAACCGGTATAGCCTCCGTTCCAGGGCTCGATCGGGCTTTTGCGGGTATCAAGTCCGAATACTTCCTCCATTTGATTTGTCTCAAAGTTCCATATTTCCCAGGTACCAACCTGAACAACACCTATTGGATCAATTGGAATACCATCGGTATTACGAGCAATCCATTTTACCCCTTCGTAAAGAATTGTACTATAAAAACGTGGGTCACGATTTTTATAAGGTTCTGCTGCATGAGCAGGATTATCCCAGTCGAACGAGCTTCCATCTGACATTTCATAATCGTCTACCAGATTACCTATTGGGGTATCCTGTCCGTACAAATGATAACCATTAGGACCGGCACAAAGTGGCAGGTCATTCGCTAATACCCCCCCAAGACCACTTACGCCACCGTATTTAGACACAAACATTCTGACATAAATATCTTCTTCGGTTTCGTTTGCGATGAAAATATCAGAATAATTCTGAGATACAGGTGTAAGCATAATAGGATCCGTAGGAGCAGGATATGCCTTGTGAAGACTGTATAAACCAAGATCAATTACCGCTTTTGCTGCATTTTTTGCAGCTAACCAACGATCCTGTTGATTGCCACTGGTATAACCCAATAATTCCGGATTCGAAAATCCTGAAAATAGAGGATTATTATTATGCAAATCGCTTGCCGCATAAAGCAGTACCTCTGATTTAAGCGCTAAAGCAGCACCTTTAGTAGCACGACCTTTATTATTACCGGTATTTACTTCGGGAAGCATACTTGCAGCCAAATCGCACTCTTCAATAATAAAATCTATACATTCTGCATAGGTATTACGGGCAATTTCAAATTCGTCGGTTAATCCATAGGTTTTATCAATAATAGGTACACCGCCATACAAGCTTACCAGCTGATGATACAAAAAGGCCCTTAAAAAATGGACTTCACCTGTAAGTCTTTCTTTTAGTAGCTTCCCATCAACCAGGGTGTTATCAAATAAACCCATATCCACCTTTTCAAAAAATATATTACATTGTCTGATGACAGGATAATTTCTTCTCCACTCTTCAAAAACCCATCCCTTAATTCTATCCTGGTCTATTATGCAATTATTAAACTCGAAATAATTATACCACATATCATGAGCTTCATCAACAAACTCAGCTTTCAACATACCGCCACCACCGCAACCAGGGTTTCTTACACTGGTATAAATGCCATTAACATAGGCCTCTATCAAAACCGGGTCTTGAAAAACGTCAAGTTCAGAAAATTCATCCAATGGTTTTCTTTCAAGAAAATCTTCAGTACATGATACCATTATCATTATCAATATACTACATAGGAATATTTTAAAAATAAATATACTTTTCATGTTTTCTGATTTTATAAGGTTAAAGAAATACCTACATTAAATACTTTGACAGGAGGATATCCAGCATAAGTGTTGGTTTCAGGATCATAATCCTCCAGTTTAGTTAACGTAAGAAGGTTTATTCCGTTAAAATAGATTCTAAATCCTTTTATGCCCAATTTGTTATTAATTGTACTTGGCAGGTTATATCCAATTTCAACATTTTTAAGCCTAATGTAATCAGTGCTTCTAAGGAAGTAAGTATTATTAATTGTATAGTCTGCCATCCAGTATTCTTCAGAAAAATTCCATGCTCTTGGCTTTGTGGCATTCGGATTATCTTCAGTCCAGCGCCCCTCAGCATCTTGCTGCAAGAAATTACCAAACAAACCCGAATTACTATAATGAAATGTTGTAGCTCCAGCAGACCCCTGAAAGAGAAGTCCGGCATAGAAATTCTTATAGGCCAGATTGATGTCTATACCTCCTGTAAATGTCGGTAAATCAGTTTTATACATCCTTACCATGTCAAGGTCATTAATTTCCCCATCTTTGTTAACATCTTCAAAAATAATATCTCCAGGCCGTGCATTCGTCCAATGAGGATAAGCATCCACTGCTGCCTGATCTTTAAAAACGCCTATTGCCTGATAGTACAATGGTGCATTGATGGGCCTATCGGTGGATTGTTGGTATTCCGGCACACCAGGTGTTTCATCCCAGAATTTAATCCTATTTTTCTGATAGGCGCCATTAACTGAGACTTGGTAGGTAAAGTATCCGATACTGTTCTTATATCCAACCTCATATTCGAACCCCTGGTTAACTACCTCACCAATATTCTCACGGGGCAGAGTTAACCCCGTTGTTTGAGGAACAGAAGCATTTCGCCTCCATAAGATATTGGTGCGGAGGTTATAAAAATAGTCTGCTGACAAAGTAATTCTATCACCAAACAATTGTGCGTCAAAACCAATATTTGTTTGATTTGCAACTTCCCAGGTGATATTTTCATTAGGAATCCGAAGTTCGTTCAAGGTTTTGACTTCTAAATTATTATTAAAAACATATGGTGTAGTAAAACCATAAGTTGAAAGGTACTGGAATTCTTCAATTCGGTCGTTTCCTGTTTGTCCCCATGATCCCCGAATTTTGAAATAGTTTATAAAGGGAATGTTCTCTTCCCAGAATCCTTCTTCAGAAATTCTCCAGCCCAATGAAATTCCAGGGAAAAAGCCAAATCTGCCTTCAGCAGGAAATATATAGGAACCATCATATCTCCAAACAAATTCTGCCATATACTTCTCAAGGTAATTATAGTTAACACGGCCAAAATAATTCAAACGTGCGCTTTCACTGGCCGATCCATTATTGTCTTTTTCTTCTGCACCCCCTGCAAACAACTGCTGAGCCGCCGTGCTAACATAATACCTTCGGAATGCCCAGAAATTCATTGATTTACTTTCAACCCCTTCCACTCCGGCCAGTAACTTAATATTATGTGCACCGGTAAAAGTACGATCATAATTGATCAGAGCATTTAGCGTTGTTCGGAGACCTTCCGACATATCCTGTCTCAGTCTTGGTTCCGAATAATATTTTGCTCCTTTTATAAGCACAGGTTGACCGTATTCATCGTATGTTTGGCGATCCCATCCATAAAGGTAATATGGTGTTTGCCAAAGTTTATCATTTTCGAAACTTTTATCAATCGAAACATTCCCGTTAACCGAAAGACCTTTAATCCATGGAATAGTAATATTTAATTTCATATTGCTTTCCATAATGTACCGTTTACCTTTATCATATCCTGTTGCACTCGTAGCCATAACTACAGGGTTCTCGCCACGTTCAATGTCAGGACCAGGCAACCCATTAGGCCAATATGCCGGCATAGTAGGAAAACTTCGCATAGCGGAAGCGAAAATTGTTGATGAACTACGGGTTGGATAATTCCTGTTTTCCTGTCGTCCGGAAAAATCAATACTCAATTTAATATTGTCAGTAATTTTCCCATCAATATTACTTCGAAAATTAATTTGTGAATAATTGGTAGCACTTTTTTTATAATTACCATCCTGATATTTGTATCCTGCCGAAAAGAAATATTTCAACCGGTCAGATCCCCCTGTTAATAAAAAATTTACACTATTTTGCATGGATGCAGCTTTATAAGTCTCTGCAAACCAGTCAGTATTGGGGTATAACCAGAGATCAGAACCATCTCTATATTTTTGAATTTCTTCGGCTGTATATTGTGGCGGCCGTCCCCTGTATGAATGAACTTCATTAACCATCTGTGCATAAGTTGCTGCATCAGCCATCTTAGGCAGGACAGTAGGCATACTCAATCCCTGATTAAGTGTAATGGAAATCTCTGGCTTACCTTCCAACCCACGTTTCGTTGTGATCAGGATAACCCCGTTTGCTGCCTGGGCACCATAAATTGCAGCAGATGCATCTTTTAATATGGTCATGGTTTCAATATCTGCCGGGTCTATACCCACCAGTGCTCGGTTAGCAATACCGTCAACCACTATAAGCGGAGAATTATTACCCAGAGTGTTTGATCCCCTGATTCTTAATGTAGCATTATCAGCTCCGGGCTCCCCTGACCGGGTGACAACTACCAAACCCGGCAATCGCCCGGCTAATGAATTTGAAATATTAATGGAAGGAGATGCCGTTAATTTATCTCCATCAACTGCAGATATCGAACCTGTTAAAGTTGCTCTTTTTGTAGTACCATATCCGATAACAACAACTTCTTCAAGACCTTTCACTTCGGGAGCAAGTGCAACATTAATAACTGTTTTTCCTGCCACAGCAACTTCCTGTGTAACATATCCTATAAATGAGAATACCAGAATAGCATTCTGATCGACTGCAGAAGGTATTAAATATTCCCCATTTAAATCGGAAATAGTGCCAATAGTTGTTTCCTTTACCCGGATATTTACACCGGCCATAGTTTCGCCGGTTGAAGCATCGGTAATTGTACCTTTAACAGTAACTTGCTGGGGGTCATCTGTTACAGCTTTCCCCCCTGGTGATCCTGCTGCTGCAAGATCTGTGGTTAATGATAGTACAAAAATTATTGTCATATTCAAGTACAATAAAATTTTGTATTTCTTCCAAAGGTTGTAAATAGAAGAATATTTTTTTTTCATGATTTATTAATTTTATTTATCACTATAATATTATAATCAAACATACTATATTTAATTAATTAATCTGTTTTGCAATTTCTAGAACATAACAATTATTAAATAAATAATGATTTCAATCTACGAAACAATACAAATTAGGCTTCCTTTTTTTCCTCTTTTTTAAATGGTTCTTCTCATAGGCAATAGTTTTTATAGGTCAGACTTAAGGTTATTTAAGTAAAGTAAAATTAAACATATAAATAAGCCAAAGATAAATATTAATCATTGACCATATGACCGAAAATAACAAAAATAATCAAAAAGAAAATAGGAAACAATAGTTTTAAATATAAAAATTTAAAAAATTACTTAATATCTTAAATAAATACATATCTTTGACACTTTAATAAAAACGATCATAAACGATTAAATTAAACATATAGACATATGAGTGGCAAGAATCTGAGAATTGAGAAATTATTCAATAAAGGAGAAAATGCAGTAATCATTGCAATTGATCATGGCATGTTCAATGGACCGATTCCCGGAATGATTGATCTGAAAATGACTGCTGAAAAAATCAATCCCTGTGTAGACGGGGTCTTGCTAAGTCCCGGCATGCTGAAACACCTCCGTTTTATCTTTAATTACAAAGGAGCCCCCATACCCATTGTAAGATTAAACTGGAGTTCAGTGTATTGTTTTCACTGGAATTACAATAATGCCTATACCGTGCTGGCTCAAACAGTAGAGGAAGCTGTGGCAAATGGTGCTGAGATAGTCTTGGCATCCCTTACACTACAAACTGGAAATGAGGAGACAGATACTCGTAATGTTGAAATATACAGTCGTTTGGTGAATGCTGCAAGTAAGCTCGGAATTCCGATAATTGGTGAATATTTTCCTGCCCATTCGGGAACGATATCCAGGGAACAGATGCATGAACAGGTTTATATCTGCTGCCGGATTCTCAGCGAATTGGGCTGTGACATGATAAAAACATTTAATACATATGATTTCAGGAATGTAACCGAAAGTTGTCCGATTCCGGTTCTTGGTCTGGGGGCTGAAAAAACACCCTTACAGATTCAGGCTCTCCAACTTGCGGCAGAAGAAACACGAGATGGCGCACGTGGCGTTGTTTTTGGTAGAAATGCTATTCAGGTAAATGATCCGTTTTCTTTTCAGGCTGCTCTTTGTGAGGTTGTCAAAAAGGGAATAACCCCCAATGAGGCCATTTCAAAGTACAATCTGACCGATAATTAAAAACTTTCATTATATGAATTAGGGTGATGTTAGTTATATATTAGGGAAACTGCAATTAAGTATTTGGTTAGATGGTTAGTTTGTAGGTTGAGAGAGAAATCAACAGGTATATATAATTTATATTAGGTGACTTTTCCATTTTCAGATATTTTGTAATGAGACTCGTGGATGGTTAAGAACTTCAATATAGCCGAAGCTTCGATTATGTTGCGGGAGTACGATCAGTTAAGATCAGATGCAGACTGCTTCAACTTCAATTACTGTTTTGGGAATAAGCTTCCCAAGAAGCTTATTCCCAACCTCTGTGATAAGTACGTTGTCTTCAATTCGTATACCGCCAAAATTTCTATAAGTATCGACTTTGCTATAGTTGATGAATTCCTTGAATTTGGAAGCTGCATTCCAGATATCGATAAGTTCTGGAATAAAGTAGCAACCGGGCTCAATCGTGAAGACATGACCATAATTTAAAAGGAAGTGCAAATCTAAGATATGCCAGTCCGAACTGAGTACTGCGTTTTATCTCATCTTTATAACCAATATAATTCTCGCCAAGAGCCTCCATGTCATGGGCATCTAGCCCCAGCAGATGACCAAGTCCGTGAGGCATAAAAAGAGCATGAGCACCGGCGGCAACTGCCTCATCAACATTTCCCTTCATTATTCCCAAATCCTTTAGTCCTGATGCTATAATCCGGCATGCCATCAGATGCAGGTCACGATTCAACATACTTGGTTTTGAGGCATTTATAGTTACAGAGTTAGCCTTCAGAACGATCTCATAAATTTCCTTCTGTCTTTGATTGAATTTACCACCCACAGGAGTTGTCCGGGTAATGTCTGAAGTATAATGCAAATTTGTCTCAGCGCCACAATCAACAACCATCAGGCCACCATCCCTCAAAATATTATCGTGGGAATGATTATGAAGTGTCTGTCCATTCATGCTGAGAATTATCGGGAATCCTGTTCCTGCGCCTTTAGACAGAGCTATTCCTTCAATTATACCAAAGATTTCCTGTTCTTTTACACCTGTTTTATACATTCGCATTGCTGTAACATGCATCTCAAAAGCAATTTCAATTGCTTTCTCCAATTCTTCAATCTCCACCTGCTCTTTAATTGATCTCAAGGAGATAACAGCTTTAATCAGATCAACAGATGCAAGAGCGTTCATTTTGCATGGATTTTCATTCAGCAATAAACCCAGAGTCATTTTAGTTTCACCCTGGTAAGGGGGGGGAAATGAATCTTCCGCCCTTTCCCTGCAAAATTCCTGATAATATCGTGCAGGGCTGACAACGGAGCAGTGTAAGCTATCCCCCCGCATTTTGCTGCCAGTTCTTTAACTGTTGGCTGAGGCCCCATCCAGATTATATCATCAATGTCAATATCGTTGGCATATATCATATCTTCCCCCGAATCAAAATCCATAAAACCAACAAAACCCGGAATATCAATACCGAAAAAGTATAAAAAATCACTGTCCTGCCTGAAATGATATGGATTATCCGCATAATTCCTAGGTGCTTCACCATTACCCGGAAATAATGCAAGACCTGACTTCATGATTTTATGCAGATTTGCTCTTCTGTTTATGTAGACGTCACTTTTAAACATGCCTCTTTTCTATTTTGGAATTACAGAATTGAAGTTACCAAATTGACCTTGTTATTCTTGTACAGGTCAATGAGTTTCGGATCGATGTTTTTATCGGTTATCAGATAACTGATTAAGGATAATGACGAATAGGTGATATACGAATCTTTCTCAATCTTTGAGGAATCACAGAGAAGAAAAACCTTTTGAGCCGCTTCGGCCATTTTGACGGTCACAGATGCATCCTTTTCAGTTGAACTGCTTAACCCATGAGCCAGAGAAACGCCACCGGCTCCGATAAACGCTTTATCAGCTTTGTAACGGGAAATAAGATTATCTGTCATTGGACCGTACAGGGCTTTACGTGAATTATCCAATTCACCACCGATCAGGTATACTATAATATTCGTAAATGGCAATAGTAGCGAGACAACGGGCAGCGAATTGGTGATGATCCGTAAGTTCCGGAATTTTGTCAGAAACCTTGAAAGGTAGTAAGTTGTTGTTCCACAATCTATATATATTGTATCATTGTTCTCTACAAAACTTGCGGCAAATCTACAAATCTCAATTTTATTATCGCGGTTCTGTACCGATTTATCATCAAAGCTGAAAATGCTGCTTATAGTTTCAGATCTTATTGCACCTCCGTGAGTCCGTGCCAACATGCCCCTTTTCTCAAGAGTGTTCAGGTCACGGCGTGCAGTTATTTCGGATACACCGCACTTTTCAACAATATCCTGAATACTGATAGACTCAACTTTGTCAAGATGGTTCAGAATATACTTTTTTCTTAATTCCTGCGTCATTGAAGTATATTATTACAATGTTATTGATAGAAAGATCCAAAAATAGTCAAAAAAATACAATAGTGTAAATCCCATTTATTTTTTAAAAATATTGTTGCATTATATCCTATTAATATATAATTTTACACAATTATTGAAACGATCAAAATCCATCATATACAATCATCATAATTAATGGAAGAAATATCAGATTAGAATGACTTTTCGGTAATTGACATAATGTGTTAATATTTGCCTTTGACCACTTTATGTTCGGCGGGCCAATATCTGGAATGATAGGTATGAAAAAGGCGGCAGAAAAAATCAATCTTTGCATAGATTGTATCTTGAATGATTCTAGTAATGTGGAAGCACCTTTGTTCTGCTTGTAATTATAAAGGAGCTCCGATGTCAATTGTCAGATTAAACGGGAGCTCGGTATATTGTTTTCACTGTAATTAAAATAATGTTTACGTCGTTCATGCTCAAACCATTAAGGAAGCAGTTGTAGAGAATTGTAAGCTTAGCGTAACGGTTACTTCCGGTACAGGTAACAATTTTGTAATACCTTTTGAAAGCATTGTAACACTTCAAGCAGGAGGCGACATACTGTAACCAAAGAATTTGCAGGACAAAGAATTAATTTTGAAGAGTCATTCGCATGCAAATAAATAATTAAGACGTTCTTTTTATTCATAAAATTAGTAGTAAAACAAAAAAATACTTTACATGAAAATCAAATTATTATTGGGACTGATTTTATTATCGTCTCGGGTTTCTCAGGCACAGCCTGAGAGGCTTATTTACCATGAAATTCAAACTGATGAGACCGGAAAGATAATTCCATGGTACAGCAAAGAACCGGGGAAAGCTTATAGTCATGTTATTCAGTCAGTCTGGCATTTTTGGGACACCATACGGGTAGATATGAACGGGCTGCCTTATTATATGAACCACCAGGTGTGGCAACCAGATTATAATGATCCCAGAGGACTGGGGGGTGATCAGATCCAGATGGCTTTGTCTTCATGGAGATTATTATATGCTTACACAGGAGAGATGAGATTAAGGGAGAATATGAAATTCATGGCTGATTATTATATCAGTCATGGTTTTTCTTCTCCTGTATGTAAATGGCCAAATATTCCTTATCCCTACAATACACTGGTCTATTCAGGTATTTACGATGGCGATATGGTCATAGGTAGAGATTATACACAACCTGATAAAGCAGGATCGTTGGGTATTGAATTTGTGAGACTCTTTAAGATGATGAGTAGTGAAAGATACCCCAATACCACAGATAGGCTATACCTTGATGCAGCCATAGGAATAGCCAATACTCTGGCTAAAAAAACAATAGAAGGTGATGAAAATAATTCACCATTACCGTTTAAAGTAAATGCTCTGACAGGAGAATTAGGCCAGTTACTAACTAGCACACGCAATGGAAGGGACACTACTTTAAGCAGTTATACAAGCAACTGGTCGGGTACAATGGAGTTGTTTTTAGAACTGATAAAATTAAACAAAGGGGATGTGGTTTTATATCAGCAGGCTTTTGATAAAATTTTGGCCTGGATGAAAGAATATCCATTAAAGAACAATAAATGGGGGCCATTTTTTGAAGATGTCCCTGGCTGGAGCGACACTCAGATTAACGCTATTACATTTGCGCAGTTTATGATGGACCATCAGGAATATTTCCCTAACTGGAAAAAGGATGTAGTTGGGATATTCGACTGGGTTTACAGGATACTTGGGAATAAAACATGGGAAAAGTACGGAGTGATTGTTGTAAATGAACAAACAGCATATCAGGTACCAGGTAACAGCCATACATCCCGGCAGGCTTCTGCCGAGTTGCAATATGTTGCATTAACCGGTGACACCAGCAGAAAGCAAAATGCTATCCGCCAGTTCAACTGGGCTACATATATGGTAGATTTTGATGGGAAAAATCGTTACCCGAGGGACCAAAACTGGCTCACCGATGGATATGGCGATTATGTGCGTCATTTTTTAAGGGCCATGGCAGCTATCCCTGAATTATCACCTTCAGATGAAGATCATATTCTGTCTTCTTCATCAGTGATACAACGGGTAGATTACAGAAATCAGACAGGAGCAGATCTTGATAGAGGTGACCGTAACAGTAATGTTAATAATATAATTCTGCGTTATACTGCTTATGATAAGACAGGTACAGAGCAAATGCACCTTCTGAAAAAGCCCTCGAGAGTATTGCTAGATCGCAATGCAGTTAACGAAACAGATGATTTAAGTTTTGAAGGTTATAAATGGAGGCCATTAAGAAATGGAGGCATCCTTACAATCAACCGTATTAACGGAAATGTTGTAACGGTGCTTGACTAACAAACTGGGAGATGATAATACTGGGGTTGTTTAAGAAGACCTTTTTAAACAGCAAAGTACGCTAAGAAGGGCAAAGCACGCAAAGCTAAAATCATGTCTTTCAGTTCTTTGCGACCCCGGTTAATGGATTTGACTTTGAAGATAACCCTTTTGGAAGGGAGTCATTTAATAAAATTTGTAACTGGCAACTTGAGTTAGATAAAAGAACATCAGGAGATTTATGAAAAGAGATTCCGACAAATATCCGATTTGGTTTCCAATAATATTTATCAGCCTTGATCTGATAATAGTTAACCTGGAAACAGGATTTTCGCAAAATCTGTCTAAATCAAATACCAGGTGCAAAAGCCGGGCATATTGACCACATTTGGCCGGTCAGATTACAATTAACATACATAACTAAACAACAAGCATTTAACTCTTGCTTTTGGTGGTCAATTTGATCCGGCCAACTATGGTCAAGGCCACTGGCTTTTCCATTTAGTAAAGAAGTCGTAAAAGCTATTGCCAGCCAGAAGAATAATTAATCAAGATACTAATTAGGATACCTAAAACAACAAAGAAGTCGTAAATATCTTATTATTAAATTATTATATATATGGGTTCGATTCCCCGCAGCTCCACGATCAATCAGGTGGCCTGTTTAACGAGTCCGCCAGCTGCAGATGATGAATAATCCGGACATCTGTTATTCAAGTATGATTATTTCTGAATCATAAGCCCAGGCTGCAAAATACCCAAGTGCACCATTATTAATGTTTGATACAGGATTATATGGAGTTGGGGGCATTACTCTTCTTTTCCAGTATAGGACATCATTTAATTGCAGGAAATAGTTATAAACAGATTCATCAATGGAAAATATCTGCACCTCAGCTTCACCACCTTCGTAAAACATCCATTCCGAAAACTTAATAGTATCATTATCAGCATTATTAATATTAAAATTATTAACGGAACCATTAATAGCATTATCTTCAGTAAGAACATAATAACTGTTCTTTAACACTTCACCATCCAATATGTAGCGAACCATATAGAAATCATCTTTGTCCGGATTATCAATGAATTCACTTGTAATTGTGAACATCGTCTCGCCATACGGATTAAATATGCTTTGAGATTCATCTCTGGAATAACGAACTGAAATAATATCCGTTTCCAGAGGCAAGTATGATATACCTTCATATACATTTCCATCATTTATTATTTCAATTTTGTAAGTTCTTTCTTCGGCTCCAATAATGGTACTACCAGTATAGTATCCATTACCTGTGTAGGTCAGTTCTTCCGATGAGGTTCCGTCGCTTATTATAATACTGGCATCTTCAATAAACTCAGGCTCTTCAAGAGAAAAATAACTGGTAGTCCGGGTTAAACGGACAAGACTGACTGAGTCTTTATAGATTATTGCCTCAACTACAAATACAGGGTCAGAAGAATTCAGGTCGATATCAATAACCTCCTCGCAGGAAGCAAGAATAATTGAAATGGCTACGGCGATTAAAAAATATTTTCCCATGATCATCATTCTAAAATTTGAATTTATAGGTGATTGAAGGGACTATACCAAATAGGCTCAGCTTTACGGCTTCTGTTGATCCGGGGACAGTTTCGCTTTCCCGGAAACTAATCATGTAAGCATTATGCCTGTTGTACAGGTTATAAACTGAAAAATCCCAGCCTGACTTGTATTTCTTCCGATTTTTCCCATTTAAGGTCAGACTGACATCAAGGCGGTGATAAGCAGGCATACGATAACCATTTCGCTCTGTATAATAAGGCACAGGATTATTATCCAATATATACTTTCCACTGGGGAAGGTAACCGCATTCCCGGTGGCATATGTCCAAACACCTGAAATAGTCAATCGCTGGCTGATCTTATAAATTGCAACAACAGATACGTCATGTGTCTTATCATACTTCATGGGATACCAGGAGAAATTGTTGATGCCTTCTACTTTATTTTCTGTTCTTGAGAGAGTGTAGCTCATCCAGCCAGTAAAACTGCCATACTTCTTCTTTATATAAAGTTCAACTCCGTAGCTTCTCCCTTTTCCGGTAAGAATCTGTGACTCTACATGCTCATTGAATATTATATCAGCACCATCTTCATAGTCAATTGAGTTGGTCATTTTTTTATAATAGACTTCTATCGATGTTTCAACACTATTGTCCAGAAAATTCCGGAATAAACCTGCAGAAAACTGGTCAACAAACAGGGGTTTCAGATTATTACTGCCGGGCATCCACACATCAGTTGGAGAGCCTGCTGTACTGTTAGACAGCAGGTGCAGGTATTGTGCCATCCGGTTATAAGACAGCTTAACAGAACTTTTGTCACTTAAAATATAATTTACTGAAAGCCGCGGTTCAAAACCAAAATAGGGATAAGCAGGTTTACCGGAGCTATACCAGGTTGAATCTACCGGTTCGTTCTCTGTATTATATTCATAAAACCAACCCGGGCCTGTTTGGTTAAAAGTTGAAAACCTGAGACCATAATTTGCACTGAATCTGGGCGTAATCTCCTGTTCGTTTTGAATATACAAAGTATTTTCGAAGGCTCTTTTTTCTCCAAGGACTATTTCGAAGCTTGTGCTTTCGCCGGAGGTAAGTTTTCCCGGACTGAATTCGTGATAAGTAATATTCATGCCAAATTTCAAAGTGTGGTCAGGATTAATATACCAGGTGGCCTCCTCCTTTAAGCTCAGGTCTTCAATCCCCGATCTGAGCCTCATATCAATGGAACCGAAAATAAATCCATAACTATATTTACTGTAAATTATGGAGGTTTTGGAAAAAAGCCTGTCACTAAAGAGATGATTCCATCTTATGGTTCCGGTAGTATTCCCCCATCCGGTTCCTGTTTCATTACCTAATTCAAACAGATCCCTGCCAAAATAACCGGAAAGAAAAAGCCTGTTATTATCATTAATACTATAGTTGATCTTGGCATTAAAATCATAGAAATAAAAATTCATATCGTCTCTGATTATATTCTCCGGAAACAGAAGTTTGGCAATTAGATCGCCATAGGTTCTTCGACCTGAGATTATGAATGATATTTTATCTTTAAGAACCGGTCCTTCAACCGTTAAACGTGTCGATACCAACCCTATTCCTCCTGAGCTACTGAAAGTCTTGCTGTTTCCATTATTCATTGTAATGTCAAGTACTGAAGAAGCCCGGCCACCATAGTTTGCAGGTATACCTCCCTTATAAACAGTAACGTCCTTTATCGCATCAGAATTAAATACTGAAAAGAATCCCGCTAAGTGAGCTGAACTGTACACTGGAGCTTCATCAAGAAGAATCAGGTTTTGACCCATTGATCCGCCACGGACATTAAATCCCGTGCTTCCTTCTGCCAGGTTGCTTATGCCCGGGAGTAGTTGAATGGTTTTCAGAATATCTTTTTCGCCAAAAAGGACAGGTATATTATCAATATCCTTCAGATTTAGTTTTTCGAAACCTGATTCAGCCGAAGTTATCTTATTATCACCTCTTTCAGCGGATACAATAACTTCATTAAGAGCCACTACGGAAGGTGTGATTTCAATATTTGTTACATGATTTTTATTAAGATTTAATACATGCTCCACATTTTCGTAACCCATGTAACTATAACGTATTGTATATGTACCTTCAGGGAGTGAGAGCGAATAAAAGCCATATGAGTTTGTTGATACACCTTTAACAAGCTCAACTACCAGAACTGATACACCAATCAGGTCTTCTCCTGATTCTGCGTCAGTAATTTTTCCGCTCAGTGTATAGTTTTGCTGACCAAAGGCTAATACAGGAAATACTGCAAAGAAAATAAGTAACATTTTCATTTTGCTGTATTTTACAAAACTGCTATTGACTCCATTGTTAACACTTGTAAATCGTCAGACTAAAGTTTACCTGTAAAGGTATTAATTAAAACCACACTTAAGATGCAAGAAAAGAACATGAAACAAACTGTAAGTCGAATTGTAAAAGAGACTAAGAGACTTTGAGACAGGGAGACAAGGAGCAGGGATTATACTTAATTCATTTGTGAAAGTTAGAAAAGGATTGCTTCGCTGCGCTCGCAATGACAATGCCTTTTAAATGCTTCTGTTGTGCCAGATTAACGTTCCCTTCTTAACTCTGTTTAATAACCCGGAACACGGCAAAAAAACGACCCGGAACACCAAACTTTCATCACTTATCGCTTATTTATGCCTGTAGCCTGACGCCCGACACCTGTTACCTTTACATCGTCTATCACACATAATCCGTAATACATCCCCTTCGCCGCCGCTCTGCAACGAGAAGTTTTAAACATTGAATTCAAAATGTCCATAGTAGCAGTTATTATTTATATTTTTACACAATGTTTAGTATCAGAAAAGGATTTATTAATTAAAGGTTGCATTGGATCAACAGGAGAGAAATAAATTATTCAGGCAGGTTATGTGGGATTATAATATCCCGGTAACCGATATTGAAGCGTTGTTTTCAGGAAACCTGGAGCATGCCGGTCACTATGACCGGAGTACACTCTTTCAAAAGATGCTTGAATCATACTCCTGGTTTACCCTGTTAAGGATTTTTACTCCGGAAGAAATAAAAGTGATGCTCACCAGTGATGTTATAAAGGGACTTAAAGCTCCATCATTAAGGAAGAAATATGAATTCGTTAAAAAAAGACTACAGGAAGTTATACCAGCTACAGGATAAGTTTTTAAGCTGGTGGCAAAGCCTGGAATTACCTTTTTATCTTACCGGCGGAACAGCTCTTGGACGGTATTATTTAAATCATCGCTGCAGTGAAGACCTTGATTTCTTTATAAACAGAGATCCACTTTATCATGAGCACATTAATAGAATAAAAAACGATTTGGGAAAGATCTTTAAAGTTAACCTTCAGCAATCGCTGTTTGCTGACGACTTTACACGATTTTTTGTTTCGGCTGACGATCTGCCTCTTAAGATTGAATTTGTTAATGATGTAGGTTATCGGTCAGGTAATCCGATATCTTATTATTTTGGATTGCTGGATACTCCCCTTAATATATTATCAAATAAGCTAACTGCAATAATATCACGTAACGAACCTAAGGATATCTTCGATATAGTCTTTATTGCAAAAAACTACTCTTTTAACTGGCAAGAGGTTTTCAGTGATGCAAAGGAGAAGGCTGTAATAAACGAAATTGATGTAGAAGAGAGGCTTTGCAGTTTTAATCCTTTACTATTGGAAAATATTGATTGGAATATTGAACCTGTCAATCTGGATTTTTTTAACAGGATACTCAGACAGATAGCCGATGATTTTCTGTTGGGAAGTGATAATTCTGTATGTTCAGAATTAAATCCGATTACAAATGCCAAACCTCGTTAAATGACAGGCGTGGGCTTATGGTATGCGGTATGTGGTCTGTGGTTTTCCTGGTTTCGTGTTCCGGATTCAACCACCACTGCATCGTTTAGCCTTTAACACAGATTTTCACGTCATTAATTAACCGTACTCCGCATCCATCATATTTATTCTATTTTTAGTCTTATAGCTTGCATAACAGCTACTTATACCGTTTTCTGATTACCTGGGCATTTATATAAATAC
>Ga0307437_1000264_pt1 | contig 43120 bp, 27 predicted proteins | sample SalMarWE160390MG_FD_202146 | JGI IMG/M metagenome (GOLD analysis project Ga0307437, IMG submission 202146) | Salt marsh sediment microbial communities from the Plum Island Ecosystem LTER, Massachusetts, United States - WE1603-90 | ecosystem: Environmental > Aquatic > Marine > Intertidal zone >...
CTTTTGTTTTTAAGTAAATTCCTGTTATGTGAAGATAAGAAAAACAGACAAAAAGTCAAGAACTTTTTACCACTTAAGTCATTGATAAAAATGATATTTATCGGCCCACGGACAGACACTAAATAGAACTGGCTACATCACCAAAAGGAGGCGAAAGATATGGCCGCAGTAGAAGTAAAAAATATATTGCTGCTTGTACCAGAGTTGTTGAAAGTCCCATATTCAAGGATTTGGACATCCTACGATGAAGGAGCCGATGTTTTATATATTAACTGCAAGAAGCCAAGCCATGCAGATGATTCTGAGCTCACGGACGATGACGTGATAATCAGATATGAGAAAGGAGAAGTTATAGGGATTACTATACTCAATGCAAGTAAGGGGACGGGATATGGGCATAGCATATAGCGGGTGGCGAGTAAACGAGCCTGCTAGATTTTAGGTCGTTTTTGACGCTTATGGCATCAACCCTCAGTTGCGCCGAGGGCTAGCGCCGTTTAGCTTATCAGCGGTTGATAGATATATTCCGGATTATGCGTTAGGAAACCACGAGATTTCATAAGGTTATCACAAGATATTCAAAATAAAGAACTCACAAAAATTAAATTTAGCCCCCTCATTCACCCAAAAGGAGAAAATCCATATTCTTGAAGATTCATATATTCTGTACTACAATCTTGCAAGATCTTGTTTTTTTGACAAAGTTTTTTAAGTAACCTCGGTGAGGGACCCTTTTCCTTTCCCGTTTTGGTGGCAGTAGCAGCTTCTACCGCACTTTAGTGCAGGTTGGGTATTTGAATCCAATAAGCGGGTTAAAGCTCTATCTACCCTCGGCCAAAGCCGGGTAGAAAAACCGAAAACAAAGGGAGGGTGGCAGAATTGGGGTTCTGCCACCTCGGTAATTTTTATTCGTGTCATTCGTGTTCTATCAGTGTAATCCTTGGTTGTTGTTTGGTTGCGGCTTTGCCGCACGGTGAAAATCCGTGCCCATCTGTGGTTTTGCATATTTTGGGGTCATTTGAACCTGAGCTCGTATCGAGATGTCCAAGAAGAGACATAAAAAGAAGAAGAAGCACAAGTCACCTCTCTCCTCCGGAGGGCAGGCCAACGGCTACGAGATCGGGTTGAAGCATTTTCAAAAGGGCAATTACCGCGATGCCGTTAAGGCATGGCGGATCATGCCTCCAGGGGTGGAAATTGCGCCCAAGTTAGCCGAAGCCTACTTCAGGTATGGGTTGTCCTTCTACAACAGTGGGCAGGTTATCCAGGTTCTCTCTGAGCTTCACCAGGCCATCAAGTTTAACCCAGAAAAAGCTATCTACCGTTTTCACTTGGGGTTAGCTTATCATCGAAAGGGCAATTTAGAGAAGGCTATCATCTGGTATGAAAAGGCCTCAGAGGCTGCCCCGGAAAATAGCCGCTTCAAATACCATCTGGGGTTGGCCTGCATCGAGGCTGGAGCCGTTGGGCAGGCTATGGAACATTTCCACTCCATCAAAGGAGGATCAAACGGAGATGAAGCTGTCTGGAAGTTGGGTTTGATCTCCGCCTTCCTGAAAGACCAACAGTGGGACAGAACATTAGCTCTCCTCCAGGATGGAGAAGAGGACGATGGGGGGGCTCCCCACTTCCTATCCCTCAAGGGTCTAACCTTACTGATGATCGGTAAAAGAAAGGAGGCCAAGGTCGCCCTGCACAGAGCCATAAAGGCAGGGGTGAACGATCCGATGGTGAGATACTACCTTGGCCTTGCTTGTGCTGTAGATGGAAATCTTTCCAGTGCTGCAAAGACTTGGGAACAATCCCTGAGAGACGGGCTTAGCCCACGCTTGGTCGAGGCTGATCTTGTGGCAATCTACCATCGACTTGCCATCCAGAAAGTGAGAAAAGGCGCTTTGGCTAAAGCCACGGGCTTCTGGGAGAAGGTCTTGGAGCTTCGGCCTCAGGATGAGGTCGCCCGAGACAACTTAGTGCATACCTGCTTCTTAATTGGCAACCAATATTCTAAGGGAGATCAGCTCCAGAAGGCCATAAGGTGGTGGGAAAGGGTGGTGGCGTTAGATCCTAAAAACATAGGTGTCCTGCACAACTTGGCATTGGCCTATGACCAGTTGGGGGAGACCTATATGGCTAATCGCTATTGGACGAAGGTGATTAGTAGCTGGGGGAAACTGCAGCGTTCTGATGAGGCGCTTAGGGGCTCCCTCTATGTCGCTCATAAACATTTAGCAAACAACTACTTGAAAATGGACAAGCCGGGCAAGGCAGCAAACGAATACCGCAAGGCCATGCGGTATAAGCCCGATGATGTAGAGACATCGATCCAGTTGGCCCAGCTTTGGCTCGAGCAGAACAACCCCTTAGCGGCGATGCGGGAGTTGGACCGTGTCCAAGGGATTGACCCGGAAAACGCCGACCTCCTCGGCACCCTGGCAATGGCCTATTGTGAACACAGGGATTGCCAGAGGGCACTGGCCTGTTGGAAGAAGATAATCCAGATAGATCCTGCAAACGAGGCGGCCGCAGAGCAGCTAACCGATTGTGTTCTCCACCAAGCATATGAGCAATGGGATCGGGGTCACCCTGATCAGGCCACCTCTCAACTGAAGGAAGCAATCGGCTTGTGTCCGGATCGTATCCCCCTCTACCTTTTGATGGGTGATATCCTTTTGGATGCAGAAGAGCTGGACGCAGCCGAGAAGGCCTTTGATCAGGCCATCGCCGCCCAACCGGGGAAGCCGGATGCCCATTTAGGGGTGGGCCATACCTATCTTATGCACCAGCTAGCAAAGGAGGCGGAGAGACACTTCCAGGAGGCCCTCGCTTGTGCGCCGGAGGATTATAACCTGCTCATCGCTATTGGGGACTCATATTCCCACACCGACCACCTCAAAACCTCAAAGAAGTACTTCCAAAAGGCACTTAATTCCGATCCCCAGAACCCCTTTATTCCACTGGAAATTGGAAATAGGCTCTTGAAAAATGGCTTTGCAGATCGTTCTATCCCTTACTTCAAAAGGGCTCTGCAACTTTCCCCGGATATAACCGATGCCCACTTTTTATTGGGGTTTGCCCATTTTCGGAATAGGGACTATCCACGCGCCGGTAAGGCCCTTGACCGGGCGAAGAGGTTAGCCAAGAGGGAAAAGGACGAGGAGTTATTGGAAGCTATAGAACATCTCCAGCTCAATATAGAGCTTGCCCGCACTCCATTAGAAAAGTGGGGCTATCATGAATGAAGATCCTTATGAGGTCTTAGGCATCGATAGGCGGGCTTCCACCGCCGAGGTAAAGAAGGCCTATTTCAATCTGGTCAAGCGATATTCGCCAGAGACGCACGCCGCGCGCTTCAAGGAGGTGCGCAGCGCATACGATCGGTTGAAGACAAGGGAAAGGCGACAGGAGACCGATATTTTCCTTTACAACGATCCATACGGAGAATTTAAGCCAACTGCTGAGCAGTACAGTTTTAAAGTCAAAGTTGACATCGACAAAGCTGTGGACTTTATCCTGCGTTCGTCTTCGGATCTGGATCGGATGAATTTCAGTGAGGATTTTACCTCCATTGACTTAGACTGATAACTGTGGTTTTTAAGAAAATGTTTTTTGGGAAAAAGGTCCAATTACGAAATCCGAAACAATTTCAAATGACCAAAACATATGACCTGGGAGATTTTACCTTCATTCGCAACAAATACCTCCCGCTTAAGGCTGAATAAAGTTTTGAAAATTTGGTATTTGAATTTCAGATTTGTTTCGAGTTTCGATATTCGTATTTCGGACTTATTTAATTTCTGAAAGTGTATAACCCCATCTATTCATAAGTTCTTGCTCAGATTCTCCGAGCCACCAATGCTTGAGCGGTCAGATGCCCTCATCTGACCGCCCCCGGCGAGCCATAAGCTCCCTTACCTGACCGCACGGGGAAGGTGGCAGAATCGGGGTTCTGCCACCTCATAGTTGGGATGAATTGTTCGGGAGAGATAGATCTTTATGACTAATTCGGGATAACTATGCGCCTGAGACGATTATACAAGACTATAAGGTTTTGGGATCGGGCGGCTATGTTAAAGGATCAGCCGTTGTTTGCTATCCGCGAAGAGCCTGAGCCTCTACAAAAGGGAGGTTCTTTCAATGAGCCAACGGACTTGAGGAGAGAACTGGCCAAATTGGGGAAGGTTCAGCTCCGGGCCCAGGCTGTGACCGAGTCGGCCTTGGAGGAAATCAAAAAAATGGTGGAAGGGCCGAGAGCCGCTTTTGAGCAATTTTCGGGGGCACCGAATGACGGTTTCATAAAGGATTTGCTCATAGTGGCCGACGGCCTTGAGGAAGCCATCCATGCTGGAGAGGCGATGATGAAGGCTAAACACTTTGAGGAGTTGGCCGGAAACGGGCCCCAAAGTCCATTACCAGGTTCAGAGAACGGTTGGATAGAGGGCATACGCATCATCCACCATCGAGTCTACCAGATACTGGAAAAAGAGGGCATCCGGCCAATTCCTTCGGTGGGGGAAATCTTTGATCCCCGGGTGCACTTAGCCGTAGGGGTAGAGCATACATCCGAGGTGCTGGAAAACACTGTCATAGAGGAAGAGCGCAAAGGTTACAAACGCGGCAACAAGGTCATCCGATATGCCGAGGTGGCGGTGGCCAAGCCATTGTCATCGGGAGAAGGGAAAGAGAAAGATGAGCAAGATCATTGGCATTGATCTGGGCACCACCAATTCAGAGGTTGCCCTCATAGAGAATGGGAAGCCGATTATCATCCCTGATGAGGACGGTCAGACCATCGTCCCCTCCGTCGTGGGCAGCTCCCCCTCGGGGGAGTTGTTGGTGGGCACCTTAGCAAAGAATCAGTTCATAGCTGAGCCAGAGAACACGGTCAAGTCCATCAAACGGAAGATGGGGACCGAGGCCAAGGTCTCCTTGGGGGGGCGGACCTATACGCCTCAGGAGATTTCGGCTTTTGTCCTCCGGAAGCTCAAGGAAATGGCAGAACGGTATCTGGGAGAAAGGGTGGAAAAAGCTGTGATCACTGTTCCGGCCTATTTTTCCGATGCCCAGCGGCAAGCAACGAAGGACGCCGGAGAAATCGCCGGTCTGGAGGTGGTGCGCATCATCAACGAACCGACAGCGGCGGCCTTGGCCTACGGTTTGGAGAAAGAGGAGGATCAGTTTCTGCTCGTCTATGATCTGGGCGGTGGCACATTTGATGTCTCGGTCATCGAGATCAACTCCGGCGTGGTTGAGGTCAGAGCCAGCCACGGTAATACCCACTTAGGAGGCGATGACTTCGACGAACGAATTGTCAACTATGTGATTGCGGGCTTCCAGAAGAGATACGGTGTTGACTTGCGGGAAGACCGAAAAGCGTTGGCGCGGATCACCAGATCCGCCGAGGCCGCCAAGATCGTGCTTTCGAATAAACCTTTTACGCAGATCATCGAAGAATTTATCACCGCCTTGAGAGGCCAACCACTCAATTTGGAGGTCGAGCTAACCCGTCATACCTTCGAGGAGATGATCTCCAACTTAGTCCGTTCCACCGCAGATTCCATCAGGGACGCTCTGAAGGATGCTGAACAGACCGGCCGGGAAATAGACAAAGTGCTTATGGTAGGGGGATCTACTCGTATCCCCTTGGTAGGCCGAATCGTTGAAGACATTCTCGGTCTACAACCACACTTAGAGGTCGACCCTGACCTGTGCGTTGCTATGGGTGCGGCTGTCCAGGCGGGCATTATCGGCGGTGAGGCCATCGAGGCTTACTTGGTGGATGTAGCCCCCCACTCGTTGGGAATAGCAACGGTCAGCTCCAAGTTTGGCGTCTTGTTGGAAAATCAGTTCAGTTGCTTAATCAGAAGGAACACCACCATCCCCACATCCAAGTCTGAAGTCTTTACTACGTTTGTGGACAATCAAGAGGCTGTGGAAATCAAGGTCTATCAAGGCGAGAGCTCCACCGCATCTAAAAACACGCTGCTGGGCAAGTTTCTCCTGGAAGACATTCCCAAGGCACCGGCCGGTGAGCCTCAGATTGTAGTTACTTTTGACTACAATGTGGATGGCATCGTGCATGTAACCGCCAAAGATAAGAAGGCCGGGAACGAAAGGAGCATAACTGTCTCTGCGTCACCGGAACGGCTCACTGAAACGGAAAAGGAGAAGGCCCGAATCAAGAGCGAGGAGATGTGGGAAACCCACCCACAGAAAGAGGAGGTTGGCATCTTGATTAAGAGGGCCAAACGGGTGGCTGAGGAAATCAAGGACAAACGAGCCTCAAGGGAACTGTCAGATCTCGCGTCACAGCTCCAGGATGCTATCAAGAGAGGCCAAACCGAGGAAATGAAAAGGCTCGAAGAGAAGTTATTGGATTTGATGTATGAGTTGGCAGATACCACCTAAAGCCACAGAGGCAAAGCTGCAACTAAACAATAGCCACGGATTACACGGATTTCACTGAGTCTTTGGAACACTAATGGATAAATCTACCGCGGAGTTACAAGGTTTACCACAGAAATTCCCGGAATAACACGGGGGGAAAGCTAAGAATTAAAAATGAAGTTTATGCTGGTTATTCTTGGCCCCCGATCCCTGTAAATTGATTGCTGACCCCCCTTTTTCTGTGTTATGAATATAAAGTCAACTCTTCCCATAAGGAGTTAATCCTATTATCTTGAAAGGGTTCTGAGACATTGAAGAGCGAAAGCACTTGTAGTCCCTGGAACTCATATAGAATTTAGGAAAAGTGTGTTGAGATTGAGAGTCAACTTTATATTCATATTCTGTGTATAGTCCGTGGTGAAATTACCGCTGAATCTCAGAGAAAAAGGCAATTGAGAATTAAGACAGATTTCACTGATATGAAAAAAGATACTTGCGGTTTCAGGCTTTCATCTGGTATATATTGCAAGCAATTTACATTCAAACCTTTGTAGTCTCTGCGCCTACTTGGCGAGCTTTGCGGTTAAAAAGGTTTGTCAAAAAAAAAAAATATCTTGCAAAATTGTAGTACAGAGGCAAATGAACGCTATCGAATTATACAACGAAGGGTTGACGAAAACCAAAGACGGGGCGCTGGATGAAGCCATCGAGCTGCTGGAGAGGTCCATAGAGGAAGACCCCTGGCATGTAAACACTTACAATGTCTTAGGGAAACTACTGATTCGGAAAGGGGCATTGAAGAGGGCACGGAAATGCTGGGAGAGGGCACTCACTATAGATCCTCTGAACCGCACCGCTTTGGCTTGTCTGAAAGCATCAAAGAGAGGAAAACTGCTTTCCCGTATAGGATGGCCAATGGCTTTTGCCCTTGCCCTCATCGGTACCGTTTTTGCCTTTAAGGAGGTGGATCACCAGATCAAAACGTTACATGCCGATCTTTCGTCCTTTATTTCTCTGTTGAACAAAGGATCATCCTCTGTAAGCAAACCGGTATCTATTTCAGCAGAACAGATCTCTGCCGAAGGTCCTTCACAGATCTTTGCTCCGACATCCCCAGGGGCTAAAATGCTCGATAGGGGTAAGATTAGGGAGGCTTACTCCATAGCCATGCAGTACCATAGGAGCGGAAAATATGAGAAAGCCATCCTGAAGTTTAAAGAAATCCTGGCCTATCCTTTCCCTCATGATTTGAAGGACAACGCCCAATATTGGATCGGGGAATCCTATTACGACAAAGGAGACTACAAACGGGCTCTAAAAGAGTATAAAAAGGTAAAGGCCCTTTATCCAAATGGGAACAAGGTCCTCGATGCTCAGATTAAAATAGCCTATTGCTACCACAAGTTAGGGGAAGATGAGAAGGCTTTGGCTCTGTTGACCCACTTGGCCGATAACTATCCCAAAGAACCTCATGCTGAGCGGGCGGTGCGAAGCTTAATTCGGAAGATCCAGTCCAAATCCCAAAATCCTCCAAGTCCATGACGCGGAGAATAGGGACACTTCCTATTTTTAGGCAATTTTCTTAAACTGCTATTTGGTAGGGTTCTTTTGGACCCGCACTGGAGAGAATACCAAGAGAAGATGGAATGTGTCCTTATTCTCCGAAGGCGCCAACCACACCTGCAACTATAAAGAATTGGAATGAGTGTAATGGATATTGAGATCCAGGGCCTAACGAAAAGGTATATAACTTTGACAGCCCTGCGGAATATCAGTTTGAATGTGGCAAAGGGTGAGTCAGTTGGCCTTATCGGGTCTAATGGGGCAGGCAAGACCACCTTATTGCACATCCTGATGGGGTTTATCACCTTTGATGAGGGCAGCGCCAAGATAGTGGGCAAGTCATCTACCCACCTCGATGCTGCCACAAAGGAGAAGATCGGGTTTGTCGCCGAGGAAACTGGCCTCTTACCTTGGGCCACCCTGCTGGACATTGCGGGCCTTTACCGACATCTTTACAGCCAATGGGATGAGGGTTTGCTCTCCCATTTCATCGATGATTGGGAGATCCTCACTGATAAACGGATGCGATCTATGTCCAAAGGTCAAAGGCGATTAGCTGAATTAGCCCTCTGTTTCAGTTGCCATCCCAGCGTATTGCTTCTCGACGAGCCGTTCATCGGACTTGACGCGGTAATGAGGCTCAAGGTGTTGCGGGTGATGAAAGAGATGAACTCTCAGCAGGGCACGACGATTTTCCACTCTTCCCACATCCTCTCCGATATAGAAAAGATCGCTGATCGGGTGATCATCATTCGGGAAGGGGAGATCCAGCTCGATGAGCGGATTAGCAGCCTAAAATCTTCCGTAGAAAAAACATTCGTCCAGTATTATGGCCTGTCAAAGGAAGAAGTAGCCTGGTCAGAGGAGTGAATTATGGGCCGAAGCCAGGCAAAGAATATGTATGTCTCATTGGTCTGGTTTTTCCTGAAAACATTCCTCCTTAACCCGCTAAACAATCCCATTTTTGTGATAATTCTCATTTTTCTCATCTTCTTCTCTCTGGAAGGAACCCTAAACAAATATCATATTGCCCTGATGCTCTATCTCGTCCTGTTGGGCCACTATTTCATCGGAAATATGTTTAAGGATTCGGGGAGTGCTGCAGAGGAGACCTCGAGAGTGCCGATTATGAGGTATTTTCAGGCCCTGCCTATCTCCGGTCGGAGGGTATTTTCTTCCTATCTTTTTTCCTCTATCATCTATATTTTGTCGATCAGCGTTCTGCTTGGCTTCCTGCTGATGGAATTCCTAAGATTGCCGCATTTACAAAACATACAGTTCATTAAATCCGTGACCTCCGATGGCGACACCGTCACCACCCTGACCGGATTTGGGCTTACCCAACGGGGGATACCCCAACTTGTCTCTATTGATTTGAAAAAGTCACTTCTATTCGATCCGATTTCTCATATCCACGGAGGGTATATTTGGCTCTCGCTCTGTTATGTCTTGGCTTTTGTCTACATCTCCATCTTTCATATTTTTAAGCAGTTTAATCCAAAATCTCACTTCCATTTGGTTGCGCTTTTTCATAAACTGCCTTTGGGGATATACCTTTTCCTGGGATTGGCCTTTGCTACTGAGCTGATCCTCTCCCAGAAGGAAATTGGTGTTTGCACCCACTTCATAATGCGGCATTTAGACCTTATGATGTTGTTACTCCTTCTCGCTATAATTGCCACATTCGTTTCCATTCTCCTGATGTCTAGATTCATCTTGAACAAGCTGAAGGTTGTTGATTGATGGCTCCGTGGTTGGGCAAATATCCTCGGTTCCTTACCCTCCACACCAGGTTGTTTTTGCAGGATTTCAAGCTCGACGGGGGGATGATCTTAGTCGGTTTGGTGTATGTATTTGGTGCACGGTCAGAGTTCAATTTGACGGTGAGCAAGGGATTATTCCTGCTTGTTGGTTTCCTCTTTGCCGCCTTGATGGAAACGCAAATAATTAAAGCCAACGCCGCCCAGCTTCCATTTTATCTTAGATTACCCATTGACCGTAAGAGAGGGCTGGCACTGTTCTACCTTGGCTTAACCTTTCCCCTCCTTGTTGCCTTTACGGGGATTTTTCTCCTGCTGAGGTTACTGTATCTCCACCTGGGTTTATCATTGGGATCCTCTATTTTAACCCAACATTTTTTTCAGGCGATCTTTGCTTTCCTTTTCATTAAATCGCTGACCGTCAATTGTATGATAGCAATGAGCATTCACTTTGGTTTGATTGCTGTCTATTTTGTTAGCCTGATTGGCGTTATTTTTCTGCTCTCTATCTTGCAAGAGCTTTTTACGTCACTTTTCGTTATGAGCAACCTCACCTTAGGGTTGCTTTTTACGCTTGCCACTTACCTGATCAGCTTTATCGCCGTAAGGAGGGTGAGGCTGTAAGCAATTGGCCCCTCCAGGGGTGGAACTCCGCCGGCAGATCTGCCCAGTTGAAAAGGGCAGGGGATGGTTAATTTTAATGTAACAATTTAAATTTGAATTGTTATTGTGGTGTGAGTTGGGAAATGGTTATCTGTGGAACCCCGAATAGCAAAGAGAAAGGTTTCGGCCTGAATTCTTGGCCTTGTAGAGGGAAAGATCGGCCTTGTAGATGAGCTCCTCCACCGTCTTGGCCTCATCGGGGAGGGTCACCCCGCCAACGCTGGCTGTCAGTTTCCCCTTGGGCTGAATCTTCTCCCCAGGAAAGGGATATTCCTCTATGTTGCTTCTTACTTTTTCCATTAGCTCCTGACAGATCTTTCTATTTGCCTCAGGCATAATGAAGACAAACTCCTCGCCTCCATAGCGGAAGGGAATATCCACCTCGCGTAGGGAACTCCTCATTATGGCGGACACCTGTCTTAAGACAAGATCTCCCTTCTTCTCCCCTAAACTCTGGTTATAGAGATCGAAGCTATCCAGATCAAGGATGGCCAGGGAGAGATATCTGCCAAACCTCTTGGCCCGTAGGGTCTCTTCCTTGAGCCTCAGGGAAAACGAGCGGTAGTTGTAGAGGCCGGTAAGCTCATCGATATGGGAGATTTCCTCCAGTTTTTTCCCCTGGTCAATGTTGGAGATGGCCACTGAGATCATATTGGAGAGGATAGTAAGCATCTCCAGGTCTTTGGGGGTGAATTCTCCCTGTATTTTCCCTCCCACGGCCAATATACCTGAAAGTTTCCCTTTGGGCCCAATAGGGACAAGCACCCTGTAGCTTTTCCCCTGCAGGGGCAGAGGTCCACCCTGTTGCAGGAGATCGCCAACCAGGGAATCTCCTTCCCTGATGATCCACTCTCTTCCCTCGCGGGCTCCCTTTACATACTTGGCCTGAAACCCACCATTCTCCTGGGGAAGGAGGACTGCTGCGCTCCTACATCCCAACTGACCTAATATGGTCAGAAGGAAGGAGTTCAGAAGTTCTTCCAAATCCTTGAGAAGCTTAATGCTGCCACTTAAAAGATAGAGGTCGTAGAGGCGGTAGGCCTCCCTTTTTAGTTCCCTATCCTTTGGCTTGACCCGTGAGCTTCTCATTAGCCTTTGTATCTCTGGATAAACCTTTCCTTGCGGCTAAACCTTAAGCGGCTTTTTTTGCTCTTCAACCCCTTTTCCTTCAAAATCCTTCTGGTCCCCCACCATCCCAAGGATCTACTCTCATCCAACTCCTTGACCTCCTTTCTGATGCTGGATATGCTCAGAAGGGGGTTTTCCCTGACTACCTGGAGAATGATTTCTTCATCGCTCATCTCCTTTATTTCCTTAATCTTGGCCTCTTCCTTGACCGATGCCTCTGCTCTCTTTTTTTCAAATTCCTCCTTGATCTCCTCTGCCTCCTCCACTTTGAAGCTTGGCTCCACCCCAAAGTCCTTTTTCGCTTCCTCTAAACCGTCATAAGCCTTGAGAATGGTGTCAAACTCCAAGAGCTCGAAGACCTCATAAACCTCAGGTATCATCCTTACCAGCTTGATGTCCCCCTTGTTTAATCTTATCTCCCTTATGTTGGAGATGAAGATCCCCCAACCAGCGCTGCTGATATACTCCACTCCGGCCAGATCGACTATTATCTGGTGCCTCTTCTGTTCTACCAGGGAATTCATTACCTTCTCCAACTCGGTGGATGTGGTGGTGTCTATCACGCCATCTACCCTAACTATGGAGACTTCGTTGTTAGGTCCCTCCGCATTTAAAGAAATCCTGATATCTTCCATCCTTACCTCCGCGGTTTAGGTTTGCTCGTAAAAATTTTTAAGGGGCAACTTATAATTGTTAAACTGTTATGTCTGTTTTTTCACTGGAAAATCAGCAACATAGAGGTTGTTGATGGCAAAGCTGAGTATCTCCGCTTTGCTATACTCCCCGTAGCCATTATTTCTCAAGCCCTCCTGAAGTTTCCTGATCCTCTCCACATCCTTCCTTTTCAAAAGGACCGTAACCTTCATCCATTCCCCCTTTCCGGGCTCAGGGTCGAAATCTGACTCCTTTCCCAAGGAGAGAAGCCTTCCCAAACTCTCCTTCTCCCCTTCCTGGGAGAAGATGTCAGTCCCCACCCTTTTCTTCCCAGCCATAGTTAAACACCTCCTCGGTTAATAGGTAATAGTCCTGAGAGCCATAGGAATAAGGGGCGTATTCGAAAATGACCTTGTGGAATCCAGGGGCCTCCTTGAGGGATGTATTTGATCTTATTACCGTATTAAACACCTTTTTCTTAAAGTGTCGCCTTATAGTTTGTAAGACCTCATAGGAGACTTTGGTCCTGGAATCAAAAAAGGTGGCTAAGATGCCCAATATCCGCAATTGATGGCTTAACCTCTCGTTCACTTCCTCTACAGTTTCTATTGTCTTTTTTAACCCAACCATCCCTAAGAAGTCCATACTCACCGGGATGATGGCATAGTCTGCATAGGTGAGGGCGTTTATGCTGATCAGGCTCGTAGAGGGCGGGCAGTCGCAAATAACCCAGTCTGAGCCCTTCAGGGTGGAGAGCACCTGTCTCAGCCTGAGCTCTCCCTCCTTCCTTTGGGCGAGCAAGGCCTCGGTTTCGGCCAATCTTCTCCCCCCGGAGTCGATGAAAAAGAGGTTTTTCCTTACCTGGAGAATGTCAACCTTTCCCCTGAGGAGGAGATCGGGCAGGGTTTGGCTTCCATAGGTATCAAAGATGGTGGCCAGGTTTCTCTGTGGATCACAATCTATAAGCAGAACCCTCTGGCCAAACATCGCCAATCCATAACTTAAATTGATAGCAGTGGTGGTCTTTCCTGTTCCTCCCTTAGAGGTGACGACGGCGATTTTCCTCATCTATTCTGTTTGATCTTTCTCTTGAGCCTCTGGGCATATTTAGACCAATCTCTCTCCTCGGGAGGGGGGTCCTTTGATCCAATCACCCTTAGACTGCCCACCTCCTCTTGCCAATCTCCTTCCAATAAATCCTCTGCCAGCTCTTCCTGCCAGCTATCCTTTGGTTCACCCTTTTGCTCCTTCTCCTTCCGCTGGAGGAGTTTTCCCTTCAGCTCGTCAACCAGCTTTTTGGCCTTCTCTGGCGGGGCCACTTTCTTGAGCTCCTCCAAGATGGAGCCATATATCTCAATATCCTCTTGGCTTAGTCTGGCCTCTTCCTTTGCTTGGGAGCTGACCTCTATCGGGGAAACCTTGACCTCCTCTTCGGGAATTGCTTCAGGCAACCTCTGTTGCCTCTCCTTCTCCTTTTCCAGCTCCCTCTTCAGCCTCTCATCCAAGAATCCCTTGGTTCGTTTCACAAATTCCAACCTCTTCAGCTTTGTATTTAGTCGGGAGCTCCTTAATTCCTGGTAGATCCTGACCACATCCAAATTGGTAAAGCCGTACTTCTCAGTATTTAACTCCTGAGCAATCCTCTTTGCCCCAAAATTGGGATGTTCCCTTATTACATCTAAGATCTTGTTCCTGTCCTCTAAGCTTACCCTCTTGATCACTTCAGCCGAACGGGAGACCTTGTCCAGAAGTCCGGACTCACCAAACTCGTCCATTCTTTTTTTGTATCTGTAATAGGTAGAAGGAGAAACATTGCTCTTCTCACAGGCAACTTTAACTGGAACCCCAGACTCTACCATCTCCATTAATCTCTTCCTCTCCTTCAGCAGGATGGTATCGGCCATCTCCTTTTCCTTAATGACCACCAAGGTAATATCGTCATTCTGGGGTGCGTTTCCGGTAAAATTGGCCAGTGACTCGTCCAGCTTCTCCACAAAGTTCTGGGGAGAATGGTAACCGTATTCCCTGATTAGGTTCAAGAACCTCTCCTCGCCGAACTGCTCCTTCTTCCTGTTCATCGCCTCGGTTATCCCATCGGTATAGACAACCAGCATATCGTCCCTCTTTAGCTTAATGTTCTCCTTCCTAATTGTCTTCTCGAATGAGTCCTCTTCCATAAGGTTGAGGCCAACAGGTATCCCCTTGGGATTCAAAAAATAGGTATTTTTCGTCTCCCCCCGATAGAGGATCATTGGGTTATGGCCAGCGCTGGCAAAGTTTATCACCCTCCGTTTGGAATCCAAGATGATATAAAAGATGGTGACGAACATCCCCTTTTTCACATCATCGGAGACGAAGTTGTTCACCTTGGCTAAAACATCAGCGGCGGACTTGTTCCCCCTGGCCTCCAGCCTTAAGGCAGTGCGGATCATAGTCATCACCAGGGATCCAGGGACACCCTTGCCGGAGACATCGGCCACCACTATTCCTAAGGTATCTTCATCCACCCAGACGAAGTCAAAATAATCTCCTCCCACCTCCTTTGCCGCCCGGTAGATGGTGCTGATTTCATAGCCCTCCACTTGAGGAAATTTTGATGGTAAAAGGGTGTGCTGGATCTCCTGGGCTACCTGCATCTCCTTCTGTAGCCTCTCCTGCTCCAGGACATTCTTCTGTGCCTGCTTGAACTTGAGGGTAATCTCATTGAAGGCTCTGGCTATCTCCCCAAACTCATCATTGCTCTCCACGGCTATCCTGGAGTCCAGATCACCATCTCCTATCTCCAAAACCCCCTTGGTAAGCTTCTGAATGGGTTTAACGAAGAAGTTAGACAGCAGATAAATGGCTACAAACCCTACTATCAATCCTAAGATGGCTATGAGGAAGAGCCCCTTTCTGGCCTCGGCTACCCGGTAGGTGATGGCCTCTTGGGGAAGGCCCACATGGATCGCTCCGATCACTTTCCCCTTTAGCTTTATGGGTTGGGCGAGGTCATAGACCGCTCTCCCCTGCTGATCGGTAAAAAGCTGTGGATCCCCATATCTCTTTGGTTTCACCCCAGGAGGGGGTGTGTGTTTGGTCATTATCTTCCGCACATCGGTATGGGCCCAGATTGTGCCCTGGTCATCAAGGATCAGGGCATAGACCAGATTTGAACCTCTCCCCACTTTCCCCTTGACTAAGTTAGCCATATCTAAGTCGTAGCCTAAGATCAATAGATCTGCGCTGTTTGAGGCCAGATTCCTACATACCCCAAGAGCATCCTGAAAGAGCTTCTGCCGCAAGGAGGTGGCCACCTGGCGGCTAAAGTAGGAATAGACTCCAGCCACGATAAGGAACATAACCAGGGAACCCCAGAGGCCAAATTTCACCCTGATGCTCATCCCCCTTCTCTTCCCCTTTAGCCTCTTGGGTTTCTCGATATATTTTACCATCTTCAGCTCATTCCCATCCTCGGTGGATTTATATCCCACCTCACTCATTATCTTGCGGATGAGGAAGATGCCCAGTCCCCCCTTCCTGCCCGTCTTTATATACCTCTGCAGATCAGGAGGGGTATCCAGCTTATCAAAGTCGAAACTGCGTCCTTTATCGATCACCGAAAAGGAGATATCTGTGGGCTTTATCACCACCTTCAGGCCAATATCGCCTTTGGCATAATGATAGGCATGCCGGATCACATTGGTGCAGGCCTCCTCCACGGCCAGTTGGATTCCGGTGATCTCCTTTTGAGGCAGAGGGGTCTCCTCCTTACAGACCTTGCCCACATAGCGGCGGATCTCCTCCAACTTCTCCTCCACCGCCGGAAATGTGATGAATATCTCCCTTGTCGGCTTCTTGCCCATTTATTTCTCCATCCCCTTGAGCCTCACCCTGGCCTCCTCTATATTCCTTAAGGTGTTCTCATTGTTGGGGTAGTACTCCAAAACCTTCTCCCAGAGCTTAATGGCCTCCCGATAGTTTCCCTTCTGATACTGGGAAAGTCCATCCAGGTAGAGATTCCATATGGTCGGGTCTTTCCTCAGTTCGGCGAGGGAAGTTGGCTTGGCCGATTTGCTTATTGCCTTTTGCAGGTAATCTTTGGCCATTTGGTTCCCGGGATCGATCTTCAGGATGGAGTTGAACTCTAAGATGGCTCCCTTATACTCTCCAGCTTCAAATTTCTCCACCCCCTTGCGGGTATATTCTGAGACCTGCACCCTCTGAGAGGCCAGCTGCAAGCCTTTCTCTGCCTCTGGGTCACCGGGGAGATAATCCAAAAGGCGGTTATATTCCTCAATTGCCCCCACAAAGTTCTCTAAGGTCATATCCTCCTTAGCCCTTCTTCGAATGGTCCCTATTTCATCCTGGAGGAGTTTTCTGAGGCTCCCCAGTTGTCTTTTCGCCTCCTCGTTTTGGGGATCGAGTTTTAGTATCCTCTCAAACTCCTCAATGGCCAGGTTATACTTGCTTCTCTTTCTATACTCTAAACCGGATTTTATATGGGCTTCAATCAAGGTCCTGCTCTTCTCGGCGGCGATGTTGGCCACCAACCTCTTATTTATCTCCTGGGTGATGGATTCAATCTTGGCCTGGGCATCTGAGTTCTGGGCATCCCAGGCCAGGACCCTCTGATACTCGGCCAAGGCTCCGGAGAGATCCCCTTTGCGGTATAACTCTCCACCCTTCTCCGAGTGGAACTTCATCCTCTCCCTCCTGCGGGCTTCGGCCATTCTCCTTTCCTCCTCCTGTCTTTTCTTCTCCTCGGCGATTCTCCTCTGCTGTAAGGTGGAGCCAAACCTGGTGGTCAGGGAGAGCCTGTGGGTGAGGCCCAGGTCCTGGTATGACCTGAGGGCATAGTCGAGTTGAAAGCGACGATAGCGCATCCCCCCTCCAAAGGCAATGCGCCCTTCGTCCCAACCTGATCTGAGGCAAAAACCATCCCGCGGCTCGAATTGGAAGCCCAGATGGAACTTGGGGGAACAGCCCTTAAGCTTGTCTAAATCGATGGCCAGGGTGCCCCATCTCCTTGCTCCTTTAACCAGGGCATAGCTCAGGCCGAGCTTCAGGTTAGGGGGGGTTATATCCGTGCTCTCCTTGAGCTTAAGGGCAGCCCCACCGATGTCCTGCAGATTGAGCCCTATATTTAAACCTTCCCTGAGGGGACGGAGGAATCCCAGATCGAAGCTAAAGCCTGAGGCCGAGTAGGGGCCTAGCCTATGGGTGAGGAACTTAAAGCTCAATCCCCCCTTGAAGGAGAGAGGCAGGGAGGTTCCCCAGGAGAGGAGATATTCGGCCTGAACATTCTCCCAATAGTCTAAGATCTGAGGGCTATCCGTGGTATGGGGGATGTCTCCGGTGGAGATCCAGAGCCCTCCCAGGCCGAAGTTTCCCCATTTGAGGGTGGGATATGCATATCCGATGAAGTTATAGCTTGTCCCCGCAAAGAGGAAGCAACGCAGGGCAGTGACCTCCTGCTGTCCTAAGTTCTGCAGGCCAGCAGGGTTCCAGTAGATACTGCTGGCATCATCACTTATGGCCACAAAGGCTCTACCCATGCCCATTGCCCTGGCCCCGGCCCCAAAGTGGAATATGCTCTCCACTCCCCCTTCTTCGTCGGCAAAGGAAAGAGGGGAAAGCCCAATCCAGAGGACAAACCAATATAAGATTGTTCTTTTTAAGCTCATCTGTTTGAATAAAGCTTTGAACACGAATTTCACGAATGGACGAATCGGCGAGCCGTCAGGTGCCCTCACCTGACGGTGATGGTGGCAGAATCGGGGTTCTGCCACCTCCTTAGTACATCTTCTCCCTTCGTCATTCGGGATTACCATTTTCTTATTTTCCAATTTCTATTTTCCGTCTTCCCGATCTACGATCTACGAAACACGAGTCTCCTATTCGTGTAGATTCGTCCATTCGTGGCATTCGTGTTCCGAAGCTTATTTGACCACAGCTATCTTCGTTCTGGCCTTCTGACCTGCGGCCTCCACCTGGCAGATATATACCCCATTTCTCACCATAATTCCCCGGCCATTTTTTCCATTCCATTCTATGGAATTCACCTTCCCCCCTTTTCCCCCTTCCCCCCCGGCTTGGCAACTGAGCTTCCTCACCAGTTCGCCGGTGAGGGTGTATATCCTCAAGGCTACATCCGAATTCTTGGGGAGATAGTAAACTATATGAGAGACCTCCCGGTGGGGATCAAAGGGGTTGGGGTAGCTGACCAGGGAACTCAGGTCTGCCTTCAGGGCCACTATCTTCTTTGACCGCAAAGGGAAATCCTCTGCAGAACCGACATAGACCTGACCAATGGGGACCCCCTCAACCACATCTGAGGCCTTGATGCCGGTTGAATCCACTATCACCCTGAAGCTCTTTCCCTCAATAGCAGGGGAGATAATTAGGCTGAGGATAAGGGTGTCTCTGTAACCAGGGTCTAAAAGGAATGGTGAGGACAGAGCTATCCTTACCCCATCATCCATTGGTTCACCCTGGCCGATTACCTGCAAACCATCTTTAAGAGAGACCTCTTTTAGGAAATTTGGCGAGAGGGGTTTACCCTTCCCATCATCTAATCTGAACCTCAGCTCCCTTATTCCCACCTGATGGCCTCCTGGCAGGTTCCTGTTGGTCACCACCAAGCCAAGCACCTCTGCCTCCTCTCCTATACCTATGGAGATGGGAGCTAGATCCTGGGGTGTCACCAGAAGGGATGGGGCCTCCACCCTGATTTCATCCGCCAGGAAGGAAATCAACCAGGGTGACTCATTGTTCTGAAGTCCAAAAAGCTTCACCTGAGGTCGGTATGTTTTAGGAGAGATAACCTGAGGAACGGAGTCAGCCTTAAAGGCGATCTCCGTCTCCTCCTCTCCCCATAAATAGGAGGTGGTAGGGTTAAGCCCTGAAATGAACCTTTCTCCGTGAGAATCTCCAAACTGGATGAAGGAAGAGTCTGGATTGAGTTGAATAAATGAACTTCCATTATTCTTTAACCTAAGGGAGAAAGTTACTTTCTCACCAGGGCTGACCACCCTGGGCTTTACCGAACCCACAAGATAGGAAACCTTCGCCTCAGTCCTCACAATCACCGTGTCTGTTAACCAGATCGTATCCCCAAATTCCATTCCATTCTCCCTACCTAAGAGGGTAAGCGTGAGGTCTGTATATTGAGCTGGATCAAGCCCCACCAACTTCTGCTCGAAGGAGAGAAGGACCGATTTTCCACCAGGGATGTAGGTGGTCGATTTCAGGAAGGAGGAGTAACCACCAATCTGGAACATCGTTCTTGCTGAATCCAGGCTAACCCCGGCCTCACCGCTGTTCGCTATCTTCGCCAGGAAGCCAACAATCTCCCTCTGGTATACCTGACGAGGGGATAAGACCCCTCCATAGGAAAGCCGGGCCCTTCTCTGCACAGTTATCTGGGGCAGATTAGGGGTTGAGGTGGAATCAAAGTAGAGGGAATCGGGGCAACCGTTTTCCTTGCCAACCAGGGATATTATGGGTTTATACTTCCCCGACCTGAGGGATTCATCTGCTATCCCCTCGAAGGTAAGGAGGGTCTGGGCTTTCCCTGCTTTGGTGCAGCTTAGCTTAATTGCCCCTCTTCTACCGGGATTGGGGGTGGAGGAACCTTCCCCGGGAATGATCGGGGGATCGGTGGTGAGATGGGCCACCAGGCTGTGCCCCTCCTGGTCAGATATGACAAATTTTGACCTGGTCTTCTCCAATATGAGGGCTGACTCTCCGGAATTCTCCACCCATATCTTAAATATTCCTGGCTTTCCGCTGGAGACCACCGTATCCTGGCCTACCAGAGAGATGGAAGCCGGGGTCTGCACCAAGAGGGCCCCAGGAAGGGGGATCTCCTGGGAGAAGTTGGCAGTATTTTGGCTGCCTATAAGCTTGAGGTCCAGATCAATAACCCCAATTGTGTCGATAAATTGAGGGAGAAAGGTCAAAATGGTCTCCCTGCTCCCTGAGATGATTGTTCCGCCGGAGCTATCCAGAGAAGTTGAAAACCCTGTGAAGGAGAGGGTTGTAACCTGAGGGTCAAGTTCTATACCTGCCTGGCCCTCATTCCTCAGCATCAGGGAGAAACTCCTTTCCTGCCCTCTGGAGACGGTATCGGGATCTAAGTAAATGAAGACCGGATCTGCCGGGGTCTGTACTAAGAGGCTCTCCGGGCTCTGGACCGTAGAATCCGATAAACTCATCCCGCTGTTTATATCCCTCCCCCAGGCCTGGCTATAAATCATCACCCAACCAGGAGGGGCATTTTCGTCTATTTTCAGTCCAAACTGGTAGTGTTTGCAACTATCCCCCACGATCGTATCGGGAAGATGGCTGATGAGGCTGTCCCGGATGCCAGATCCTTCCGGCATAACCAGTCTCAGGCTGTCTAAAATAATCTCCGCCCCCCCTCCATTTCTTATCTCCACCGTGAGGTAAATGTTCTCCTGCCCCTGTGATACCACTGAGGGCTGAGCCAAGAAGCTCTCAATAGTTAATGATGCTTCTCCAATTGTCTCCACCTCAATGCTATCACCGGGTTGAGAGGAATAGGAGAACTGATCGGTGTTTTCGTCGAAGGGGAGGCTGTCGATCTCCACAGTTATGATTGATGTGGCTCTGGGGTAATCGGGTGTGCTAACTTTCCAGATAACTAGCTGATTGATGGTAAATGGTTTAATTAGTGAATCCGTGGCGCATCCCGTTTGGCCAAAATCTATGGAAAGCCTACCGGAACCGCGAACCCCGGCCTCTCCTGTATTTTCCACTAAGGCCTCTACCGTGAACTCCTGCCCAGTGGAGACTATTCCATCCTGAGCCTCGGGTGGACTGGTTATGGAGGCGCTAAGTTTAAGGTCTGCCTTGGAGATAGTGAGCACCTCTAAACTATCCTTCCCTTCACTGACAAACGCTGAGTCACCTGAGTTGATATCCAAAGGCACTGTTGACAGTTTCACCAGAAGGTAGGAGAGAGAGACGGGGGTTTCCGGGGCGGTGATTTCCCAGCTTACCGAGCAGGTGGGAGAATCATCGAGGTTAAAAATCCTGGTGGAATCTGCCGTCCAACAGCCAGAGCCGCCCAAATCCAAGCTAAGCTCTCCGGAGCCGGTTACTTCTGCCCTTCCTCTATTGGTGACCCGGGCGGTGAGGATAAACTGCTGCTCAGTAGATAAGGTATCGTCAACTGCTCCAGGGGGAGCGGTGATCTCGGCTGAGATCGATAGATCAGCCCTATCTACTGTCTCGATCTTGATGGTATCTGACAGAATGCTCACCGAAGCGGTGGAGTCCGTGTTCTCATCATTGGGAATGGAACTCATCCTTATTATAAGGTCATTGGCAGGGACAGAACTCTCAGGGGCGGAAAGCATCCAGCTAACCGTATCCCCAGGGAGGAAGCTCCAGGCGGTGTCCGATAGGAGAGTGCAACCTGTGTTCCCTATCTCAAGAGTCAGCTTGCCCGTGCTGTCTACTCCAGCCTGGCCTCTGTTGATTACCAATGCGCCCACTTTAAAATTCTGATTTGTGGAGACCACCCCATCGGTTGCCCCCTCTGGTGAGATCACAAATGAGTCAACCGCCAGATCTGCCTTTTCTATGGTTCTAACGATAACTGTATCTGAACTTCCCACGGGTATTCTGCTGTTCTGGTCAATTCCTCGGGCACCAATGAGGATGAGGGTATCTAAGAGAACTGGTATAGGTGGTGCCCTTAACTTCCAGGTAACTGTGTCATTTACAGGTTTTTGAGCAGAGTCGCTGAGTAGAATATAACCTGCAGGGAACCTCTCCAAAAAGGCAAGTGTGTCTATGATGTTAGGGGTAGCTGAAATCGTTGCTTTAACCCAAAACTCCTGATCGGTGGATAATATCCCATCTTCAGCTCCAGAAGGACTGCTGATCTGAGCAGCCACGGCCACGCTTCCCGCATAGACGGTGGTAATGGGAATGCTGGCCACCCCTCTTTCTACCCAGGCAGCGCTATTTGTGTTCTCATCCTGGGGCAGGGAGATCAGACTCACCCTAATGGTATCCAAGGCCTGACTTGTGTCCGGGGATTTTACCTTGAATTCAATAGTATCGCCAACCTGGAATGGGGAAGGGTCTGAACCTGAGAAGAGGGTATATCCTGAGGGGAGAGTGAGGTCTAACAATCCTTGACCATAGGTTCCGGCCTCACCCAAGTTTTCCACCCAGGACTTCAGGGTGAATATCTGGTTGGTGGAAACGGTGTCCTGCGGTGCACCTGGAAGTCGGATGATATTCAGATTGGCGGAAAACTCAGCCCTCTTCACCGTAACTACCCAGAGGCTGTCCTCCTCCTTGCTGACAAATGATGGTTGATGGGTATTGGCATCCAAGGGAGGGGTGATTATCTGGGCCGATAGGAGTTGGATTGGCTGAGACGAATCAGGAGCTGTTAGCTCCCAGAGAAGGGGTGAGCCAACGGCGAAGTTGACGCTGGTATCATCAACCGAGTAGCCAGAGGGTAAGTTCAGGATGATTGTCCCCGAGTCCTCAACCCCTGCCTCCCCTCCATTGGTAACTAAGGTTTTCAGAATGAATAACTGCTGAGTGGAGAGAGTATCATCTTTTGCCCCGTTGGGAGAGTCAATCCAGAGAGTTAAGCTCAAATCAGCTTTGGTCTGCACCTGGAAGGGATGGCCACCCCAGATCTCCTTCTCTATCTTCGCCTGGCTGGTCAAATCCTCTCCCCAGAAGAATCCCCTGATAGTGGCTGTCCCCAGGGTGGTTCCGGTGGAGTCTATAAGAAAGGCTAAACTGTCCGTAGTCCCCCCGGGGATGATGGTGCTCCCACTTCCCTCGAATGTGGAAGGTTTCTGGATGATATACTCTCCGGTTACCTCAACCCCGATATAAAACCTCACTCTGCTACTATCCAGCCGCACTGAGGCATCACCAGAGTTGGAGATTAACATAAAGACCTGCCAGTCAACTCCCTGATCCCGGTTCACCTGGGGTTGGGAGGGCTTTATCGAGAGGATGTGGATGCCCGCAGGAGCCTCCACCACCCAACTATCCACCAGATCAGCGCCGAGATCATTTACCTGGTAACCGGAATTGGCATCCCTGCCATAGATTCTCCCATCCAAAGTGGTATTTCCTGTAGGGGCATCTCCTCCCACATCCACCAGAAAACTAAAAACCGTATCCTGAGTTCCTCCGGGGATGCTGTCTGGACCGCTATTCAGTTGAACCTGATAATGTGAGCTTACATCCGTAGCCCCCTGCCAGAAGGTCAAAAGGGTACTATCCACGGTAGCGGTTGCCTGACCGGTATTGTCCACTATCATACCAACAGCTATCCCCGACTGCCCCTGATTCACGATATCGGGAGCTGTCTCTATTCTGTCAATAGTTAGGTAGGCAGGGGTCTGTACCACCCAACTGTGGGGTTGAGTGGGCGAATTATCTGAAACCGAGTTGCCGGAGTTGGCATCTGTCCCTGTTACAGTAGCTTTAATGGTGACGGAGCCGGAGTGGGCATTGGATTTTACCTGCACCTGATAGGAGAAGCTACGGGAGCTCGAACCGGGAATGGAATCGGGGTTACTGCCAGAGGTAACAATATAGTCTGAAGTTCTCTCTGTGGAACCCTGCCAGAATGTTAACCCAGCGCTGCTGATGTGGACTATTGTCTCTCCCGTATTGCTTACCGTCATGGTAACCGGAATCCCTGACTGTCCCTTGCTCACCGAGGTGTGGGTACAGGAGATGGACCCAATGCTCAGGTGAGCAGGGGTCTGGATGGTAATCCAGTTAGAGGAAGAGGAGTTTGAACTCACTGGATTACCGGAATTGGCATCCGTGCCCGTGGCATGGCCAGAGAACCTGACGGTTCCGTGGTCACCGGAGGAGGAGGAATATACCCAGACGAAGTCCGCCGATTCACTGCTGTCAAGATTGGTGCTGACCGGAGATGGTCCACTCTGCAGGTGGGCTCCTCCAGTTCCGGAGAGGGTTAAAGCAGATGGAGTCACATCTTCAACAGTGGCCCCACCATTGTTGGTAACCGTCATCGTGACCGTTATATTCTGTCCCTCGCTGAGCTGATTTGGGTTAGCAGCAATTGTGGAGACCAGATCCGAGGACGATTGCACTGTCCAGCCATCAGTGGTCTCTGCCGAGTCGTCTGAGGTTATAGCATTGGAGTTGACATCCTGACCGGACACGGATCCATCAATAGTGATGTATTCAGGAGAGGCGGTGAGGCTGACATCAACCGTAAAAGTGAAGGTTCTTTGAGATAGGCCGGGTATGGAGCTGGGGTTGCCTCCAAAAGGGGTAACCGTATAGTCGCCGTTTCTGTCTACCGCGCCGGCCCTAAAATTTAGGTTAGAGGAGGTTATTAAAGCCCTTGCTTGGCCCAGATTATCCACGCTCATCGTCACCGTTATCCCTGTTTGCCCCTGGCTAACCACAGTGGGTGAGGTAGAGATAAGGTTTATGCTCAGGTTTGCTGAGGTTTGCACTACCCAGGTATCAGTTATGGCAGCGCCTTCATCGGAAACGGTGTAACCTGAGTTCACATCCCGGCCAGTGGCCTTTCCATCAATACCCACTACTCCAGGGGAGGATGTGCTTTTTACATTCACATTGTAGGAAAACCTTCCCTTTTCTCCTCCATTTATTGTGCTTGGTCCCGAGTTGCGGGTTATTACATATTGTTCGTTGCCACTGGAGAAGACCGGCCCAGTCTGGCTCACATCCCCCTCTATCTGAGCATCTGCCTCCCCCAGGTTCAAGACTGTCATCCACACCGTCAACCCAGTCTGACCTTGAGAGACGGTATCGGTGAGGGTCCAAACCGAATCCACAGCAAGCTGAGCTGGCCTCTGCACAACCCACCAGTCCGTTTGCTGAGGGCTGTTATCGCCGACCTGCACAGAATTGGATGTTCCATTTACAAACCCGCTTATGGTGACCGTGTCATCCACGGTTGCCGAACCAGATGTTTGCACCCAGAAGTAGAGGCTTATCGTAGCTCCTGAGGCTATGCTATCCGGGTTGACTGGGCTTGGGGTAACCGTATATTCGGAGGTCAAATCTCCGCTTAACTTGCCGGTGAAGCTAAGGCCCGCTGTATCTAAATAAGCTGCCCCCGCTCCCTCATTTTTCATGCTCATACTTACCGTATCGGTCTCCCCCTGGGAGATCAGGCTGCGTCTGGTGAAGATGGTGAGCAGGTCCAGTTTCTCCATCCTCACTGTAGTTGTCCCATAGGCATTCCCATTTACCGAGTGGGCAGCCACCAGGGCCTCCCCTCCGGTGGTGGATTCAGACTGCAGGATGAAGGTTATCGTTCCGTTGGGGGCTGTGGCCACCGTAGCTACTTGTTCCCCCGAAATTGACCCCAAGGTGGTGCTCACTGTAATCAGGGTCCCTGTGCTTACCCTATTCCCATAGACATCCCCTATCTCGCTGGAACTTATAGTGGAACTACTATCCCCATCCGCAGGGATGACCTGGGGAGTGGGGGTGAGGGTTATGCTTCCTGAAGGAACGCCGGGGTTGACGGTGATCACCTCAGTTGAATCCGGGGTGATCCCTGTGCTATCTGCCTTTATGGTTCCGCTGGTGGGGGCTGTGGTGGGTTTGAACTTGGTGCTTGTCCCCGTGGAGGGAGAGGGAGAGTCCAGGTTCCCTGTCCTTGTCCAGGTAGCATTCACCTGGCGCACCCAGTTGCCATCCCCATCATAACCCACTGCATAGAGCACCAGACTATCCCCAGTGGAGATGGTCTGAGCGGGTATCTGGTTGCCCCCACCTCCTGGGGCATCCTCCACCTGAATAGAGGCCAAGGTCCCCAGATTTACTGTTATCGTTCCGGTGGCATCGGTGTGACCGGAGCCATCGTCTGCGGTTATCGTGCCCGTGCCCACTTTGGTGGCATCAAAGGTTGTGCTCGTGCCTGAGCCAGGGGAGACATCGCCTATCCCACCTGTCACCCCCCAGGTTACACTTACATCGGAGACATAGTTGCCCGCTGCATCCCGGCCTATAGCATAGCAGGTCAGTGTCTGATCGGTGGTCAAGGTGTCCTTGTTTATGGGATTGCCTGTACCATTAGCCGCATCCTCTATCTGGATGTAGCTTAAAGACCCAATGCTCACCGTTATCGTCCCGGTGGAGTCGATATGCCCTGATCCATCATTGGCAAATATCTGCCCACTGGTGCCTCCAGTGCTGGGAGAGAATATCGTGCTTGTGGCCGGCCCTGAAGGGGTGTTATCCAGGGTGGCGGTGACTCCCCAGGTACAGGTGATATCGGCTATATAATTGCTGTCCGCATCATAACCGGCAGCCCACAACGGATATGTTTCCTCAGTGGTCATCGTATGGGTGGTGGCCTCAGAACCTGTGCCGTTGACCCCCTTCCTCACTATTATGTAGCTTAGGGCACCATCATTGACGGTGATCAAACCTGTGGTGTCGTCCTCTGCCGTGGTATGATGGGCAACTATCCTGCCACTGGTAGGTGAGGTAGAGGGATCAAAGGTAAAAGTTGTTCCTGTCCCTGGCTGAGAGTCCAGACCATCTATGGTTGACCAACTCACCGACTCATCTGCTCGGTAATTGTTGTCCGCATCATAGCCAGCAGCGTAGAGGGTAAATGTCTCATCCGTGGTCATAGAATGGGTGGTTACCTCTGAACCTCCCCCACTGGCTGTATCCCTGATCAAGATGTGATCTAAGGTCCCCAGATTTACTGTTATCGTTCCGGTGGCATCGGTGTGACCGGAGCCATCGTCTGCGGTTATCGTGCCCGTGCCCACTTTGGTGGCATCAAAGGTTGTGCTCGTGCCTGAGCCAGGGGAGACATCGCCTATCCCACCTGTCACCCCCCAGGTTACACTTACATCGGAGACATAGTTGCCCGCTGCATCCCGGCCTATAGCATAGCAGGTCAGTGTCTGATCGGTGGTCAAGGTGTCCTTGTTTATGGGATTGCCTGTACCATTAGCCGCATCCTCTATAACTATATGGTCCAGACCTCCTGCCACTACATCCACATCCCAGGCTCCAGAGGATTTCTCTGAGCATTTTGTATAAGGGTCTGCTATGTTTGTATCATTGTAAAAAGAGGTGAAATGATTGGAAGAGCTGGTGGTGGTGGGGATACCTTCGGAGAAGGTGACCATCAGGGAATCCATAACGCCGCTGGCTGGGGCGAGGATAACCAGGGAGTCGCTTCCAGATGCGCTGAAATAATACCAGTAGCAGTGACCTGAATCTGGATGAGTGGAGATGATTACCTTAGAGCTGTCTTCCTGGATCCATTGTGATACCCCAGCGATGAGGATCTCCTCAACGGTTATTTCTTCGTCAGTAAAGGGGTTATGGATGACGAATTTGTCCGCACTGGCTGTGGCTGAAGTGTCAACTATGGTGAAGGTATAAGTAAATTCCTGGGCGGAACCGGCCACAACACTGTGAGGGGAGATTTCCGCTTTCACCGTATCGGCCTGGTTATCTCCTGCAGCTTGTATCCCAGAGAATGGAAAGAGAATTATGGAACTGAAAAGGATGGCACAGATATTTTTAATAGCTTTTCCTTTCATCGATCCTTAATCTGAAGCCTTTCTGAAGACCTCATCGGTGAATTTGACGGAAGTTCCTTTCTTCCCTTCCTCATAGGTCCGCAAGCTAAACTTAAAGGGTCCTTGGCCGGAAAGTCCCTGAACAGAGAAAGATAGTTTGGCTTCTCCTTGAAGAGGCAACTTCTGGGAGGTAATCTTTACGGCAAGCACACCCTGATTGGAGTTATAACTCCAGGTGGCATAACCCTCTTCTTGCGGTCGCTTCTCTGACCTTTTCAACCAGAAATGCTCTTTATCCAAAGCGAATCCTACCAGTATCAATTTCTCACTGGAAGGGGAACCAGAAATCTCAAAGGTATTCTGGGAACTTCCATCAAAGGGAAAGGTGAAGTCAAAAGTTTGAACCTTCCCATTTGATCTTATGATGTGTGGTGAAATGCCTACTTTGGAGGGTTTTGCAAATCCCGAGGAATAAAAAGTAAAAAGGAGAGAAAGGAGCAAAACCATCAGGACAAATGCTGAAGGACATATTTTTCGTTGCCCATTTGTAAACATATATCTTCCTTTTGAGTTGAAGTTAATTGCTATATGAACTGGCTTTTAAATTAACATATCTCTAAGATGTTGTCAAGGCAAACTTTTTCCTTCTCTTATTCTCAGATTGGAAATTTTTAATTTGCCCGTGGACTATTGTAATTAAAGCAAAATTTGTGCCAGTTTTATTCAAAAAGACCCTTTTGTTCCCTAAAATATCCAAAGATGTTGGGATACTAAGGGGTGGCAGTGGCAGAACAGGGGTTCTCCACCTCGCTTTTGGAGTGATCCCGGGACGGAAGGGGTTAGGGAGATGGGTAAAAGGGAACAGATACCTGTGCTAAAGCCCCGAAGAGGTTACCCCAGCTAAAGCTGGGTAGAAGAATATAGAATGTTTAGCTAAAGCTGAGCAGAAAAAGGGTGGCAGAATCGGGGTTCTGCCACCTCGCTTTTGACGGATGAGAGTATGTAGGGGTCGCATTTATGCGACCCAGACCTTGCGGGCTTGATAAATCAAGCCCCTACAAGGATCAAAGAAGAAGGAAGACAGTAAGATTCAGTGCCTGAGAAAAAGGATGGATAGACCTCAGGAACTATCCCTACTCCAGGTATTGAAAGAGGCATTACGATCTGATGAGGGTGGCAGAATCGGGGTTCTGCCACCTCAATTCTAAGAAGGGGAACTTTGGTTGTTGCAGATTCGAAGCTAATTCCAGAGCCGTCGCTCATAAAAAAGGGGGAGAAGATTTTAATCTTCTCCCCCTATAATGGGCAAATACCTCTATGAACAGAGCTTACTTCTTCTTCTTCCCCCAGCGGCGAGTCCGGCGGAGAAAGCCAAGACCTAAGAGGCCGGAGCCCATTAGGATTAGGGTGCTCGGCTCAGGAACTGGAGCTACGCCATACAGATCCCCCGCATCATTCCCGCATTCCATAGTCCAGTGAATATGATATGGGCCAAGCTCATTATTAAGCTGAGATCTGGCGATTTTGGCCTCAATAGAATACCGTCCATCGAAATCACCGTAGTGGAATCCGTCTATGCCATTGGAATTATCACTTGAAAGGACCCTCCAGGGATTTGATACTCCTCCCCAATAGATAGAAGTGTTCTCCCAGCCAATATTGCTAGAGTGCAAGTCCCCATTATTGTCAATGTCTATTCCATAATCATAATTCCCATCATTACCGAAATCAATGGCGATGTCACCAGGGTCATATCCCTGTAAACCACTAATAGGGAAGCCTGTCACGATGGCAAAATAGGCGTAGGAATTATCGAGGCCGTAATAAACCGCTTCCACATCGAAGTTTTGGCCACCGTAACCAGGGCCAACTTGGTCATTTGCAGGGTTGCCATTCCAGTCCTCAACATAATAGTTAACATAGTCAAGCCCTTTAGCATTGGCATCTACATCCCAGTTGCCATAGCTAACTCCCCAACTGGTTAGAAATGATGTCGCCTGGAGAGATATTGCTCCTAACGAGATCAACCCTATGGTTATCAACAAAGTTAAGATTGTCCTTTTCATTGTCTTGCCTCCTTAACTTTTTAATTAAATGAGTATCTATCCCTTTACATGTGCAAAACCTATGCCAAAAGAACAATAAAACCAAATTAAGGTAACCCATTTAAATTACAGGCAGTTACTAATAAGAAATTTTTCGTTCTGCTGTAGAGAAAATGAAACTGTCAAAGAAAGCTACATTAAATCTAATTTTCAACTTTAAGTTTATGATTTTATTGAAGTTAAGAGTGTAACGAGCTATAACAAACTATACGAACATTTCTTAACTACTTTGTAATTTACCTAACAAAAAAGGGGCTGATAGCCCCTTTTTGTCCTTACAAACTATGTTTTCCCTTTACTTTTTCTTCCTGCGGAATCTGCCGTAAGCGCCCAGACCGATGAGGCCTGTTCCCAGCAAGAAGAGTGTACTTGGTTCAGGAACGGGGGTTAGAGCAACCGACACATAGGCAGCATCATCGCCACCTTGCACAAAATTGTTATCCGTCCAGATCCACTCAGCATCGCCAGCTATTCCGGAAATTGGTCCCCCATTGTTATTCCACCAGATTGGATTCCCTTCTGTGCCGGTATTGTTTGCATAGAAAGTTGGAGTATCCAAATAAGGGAGGTGACTACTTATCCACCAGTAATCCTCATCGCCGCTAAGAATTTGATTCGTCCCTGTTTCAGCGAAATGCGCACCTGGCCTATCCAGTGTGATCTGGGCCAAAAAACCAGCCGGATTAGTAGGAGAATTGTTGCCTACATTGGTTACATAAAAACTGATATAGTTCGTCTCCAACCAATCAAGTGTAATGGTATAGGTATCGGTATTTTGCCAGTTGTTATAATTGGATTCAAGAGGGACAATCTGAGTTCTCGTACTAGGGCGATAAACATTGATGTTAAAGATATTATCTGCTGTAACCACCAAAGTGGCTGTGACCGAAGTCAAGGCCAGACTGATACTTGCTGATCCGAGGATCAACAATGAAATAGCGATTAAGGTAACTATTAGCTTTTTCATTAGGTTTCCCTTTCTTCATTAAAGATTAAAATTCCTATACTATTTTTAATTATTTATATACGCAAAAATCGTGCCAATTTGAAAATTTGGATATCTCACTCCCCTATCTATTTGAAGTATAAGGGATAACAAGGGAAAATTTTTTCAGCCTGTTCTTTTCACAAAGCCTAAAATCTTTAAAAATGTATATTTACCCGACGATTTGCGGATGAAAAAAATTTAACCTGTTGTTAATCAACGGATTTATGAATGTAAATTTACTTTACAACAAACCCCTTTAACCTAACAGCAGATAGGTGTTAATGAATTTGAGGAGATTCTCCTTGCCATTTCCTGCCTCTGGGTAGGAGGTGACCATTGCCTTTATCTGGCCATCACTCTCAGGTACCTCCGATGACAGGAGGGGGAAGAGACCCTCCCTAATCGTGGAGGCTAGGTGTTCTGCCCCCTCCTTAGGGGTGCCGGTCAACATCAAAGCCAATCTACCTTGCCCCAGAGGGCAGATGGAATCCGTCTCCCTGATGCTTCCCTTTATCCTTTTTCCCATCTCCATAGTCACCTCCACCCTTCCCCTTGGGGATAATGATCGTTTCCTCATCAAAGGGGAAAAGTCGATGATGAGCAGGGATAGATACTCACAGTATCTTTCTGACCTCTTTATCTCCTGACCCAAGAGCCTTCGGAATTCAGGAAGGGAAAGAAGGGAGAAGTCAGGGGCCGAGGCCTGGTTATTTGCAGAACCAATTATCCTTTCCATACTACCCTCAATTAGTAACAATTTACCACGGAATTTCGCAGCGCGGCAAAGCCGCAAGCAAATAATTCACCGCAAAGTCGCAAAGGACGCAAAGTTTAAAGATTATTAGCGTAAAAATTGAATCACTGAGGTGGCAGAACCCCGATTCTGCCACCACCTCCTGGCCGTCAGATTCGGGGATCTGACGGCTCAGAGTGGGCTATTAGCAATGAACAATTGGCAAGTTAAAATGAGATAAAAGAGAAGATGCCATTTTCCATTGATAATTGTTCATTGATCATTGACCATTTTTGGGTCGGTCCGTGGTTATCAGTGGTGAATGATTGTCTCAAGTATTGCCTCGTTTATGGGGTTTACCTTTCTTCTCTATCCCATATTTGGCCATTAGGTCGTAGAGAGAGGGACGGCTAATCTCCAACTCCACTGCTGCCTTGGAGATGTTCCACCGGTTAACCGCCAGGGCCTCCTTAACGAACTCCTCCTCTACCTTTTCCTTTGCCTCCCTTAAGGAGATTTCTCCCAACCTCGGCCTTGCCCTGAGATCCAGATCCGGAGATTGAATCACATTCCCATCAGCCATTATGATCGCCCTCTTTACCTTGTTTTCCAATTCCCGCACATTCCCCGGCCAGGGATATTCCATCATTGCCCTTATTGCCTCTGGGCTGAACCCCCTGATCTTCTTCCCGTAATCCTGGCTGAATTTGGAGAGGAAGGATTTAGCCAAGAGGATAATGTCATCCCCTCTTTCCCGCAGAGGGGGGAGGGAGACCGATATTACCCCCAACCTGTAATAGAGGTCCTGGCGAAAGTTGCCCTTGTCCATCTCCTCCTCTAAATTCTTATTAGAAGCGGCGATTACCCTTACATCCAACTGAATGGGGACATTTCCTCCCACCCTCTCTATCTCCCTCTCCTGCAGAACCCTGAGGAGCTTCACCTGGAGGTTGGGACTGAGTTCCCCGATCTCGTCCAAGAAGACCGTTCCCCCATTGGCTATCTCGAATTTGCCCTTTCTCTGGGCGTGGGCTCCAGTGAAGGAGCCTTTTTCGTGGCCGAAGAGCTCGCTTTCCAAGAGGTTCTCCGGTATGGCCCCACAGTTGATGGTGATAAATGGTTTCCCCTGGCGGAGGCTACGATAATGGATGGCCCTGGCCACCAGCTCCTTCCCGGTGCCGCTCTCTCCATAAATAAGGGCAGTGGCATCGGTAGCCGATATCCTTTTGATCACCTCATAAACATCGAGCATCTGGGGACAGCTTCCGATCAGGTCTTCAAACCTCTTCTCCTCCTCTAAGCGATGGAAAAGGGCCTCATTCTCCCTCTCCAACTTCTGCACATAGAGGGCTCTTTTGATAATTACCTTTAGATCATCTATGTCTATGGGCTTTTGAAAATAGTCGTGAGCCCCTAACTCAATTGCCTTTAGGGCCAATTCCCTTCCCTCCTGTCCCGTGATCATTATCACCTTTAACTTGGGATCGGACTTCACCATCTGCTTGAGAAGCTCCATTCCCTCTTCATCCCCTGCGGAGGGAGAAAGGGCTATATCCAAAAGGACCAGATCTGGCTCCTGCGCGGTGACCTGCTCCATTGCCTCAGAGGGATGGGAGGCCAACAGAACCTCATAATCTTCAGAGAGGGCCCATTTTAATTGTTCTCTGATCCCCGCATCGTCATCGACTACCAGGAGAAGGTCCTTAGCCATTTTTCCCCTCCCAAATACCCAGCTTAAGGGTAAATGTTGTTCCCTCTCCCTCCTTGCTCGCTACCTCGATTCTGCCCCCGTGGGCCTCCACAATCTCCTTGCTCTGGTAGAGGCCTAATCCCAACCCCTTTGCTTTGCTGGTTTGGAATGGCTTAAAGAGGGAGTTCCTGATAAAGCCCTTGCTCATCCCTACTCCGGTGTCGGAGACCCGCAACTCCGCCCTTCCTTCCTGGGGTACCTTTGCTGTGGAAAGCTTTAACCTCCCCCCTTGGGGCATTGCCTCTATTCCGTTGAGCACCAAATTTAAGACGACCTTTTCCAGCAGATCGGGGTTGCCTTTGACCAAGGGGATGCCATTGAGATGTTTTTCCACCTCTATCCCCTTCCTTTCCTCTAATTTAAGCTTGGACAATATTCCCTCTACCAGGGAGTTTAAATCAACAGGCCCCTGGCTTATCTTCCCCTCTTGTGAGACAGTTTTCAGCTTGCCCATAAGGGAGTTCATCTTCTCTACGGCCTGGGTCACTGTCCTGAGCATACTCTGCTGAAAATCAGGGTCCTGGAGGTGGAGGTGGGCATTCCTCACTAAAAGGGAGAGGGTAGAGACGGAGTTCTTCAAATCGTGGATGATAAAGGAGGAGAGCTTATGGAATGACTCCAGTTGCTTGGTGGCTACCAAGCTCTGGTTTAGCCGGGCATTGAGGATGGCCATTGCGGAGTGGTCGCCAATGGTCTCCAATATCTCCATATCCTCCCGGGAGTACCCTCCTTTCTTCTCCCCTAAGCTCAGGAGGGCCACCAACTCCCTCTTGCTGATTAGGGGAACGAGGAGAGCTGTCCCCAACCCCTGCAGGTTTTCCCGCACATCCTTATATGGATCTTCTATTTGCCTGAGGTTAACCGGTTTCCCGTATCTCCATATCCAATCTAAAAATGTGCTCTCTTGCGGTATTTTAGCCTCCTCTTGCCTTAGATTCATCCCCCAAAAGAGCACGAAATCCCCCTCCCTCTGGGGCAGGAGGACGGCCATCTCCCTTACATCAATAAGCTGAGAGATGGTTTTTCCTATCACCCCTACCAGCTTATTCAAGTCGATGATCGATGACAGCTCCTGACTGAACCTGCTCCACTCCCGGCGATAGTCATACCTTCCCCGGTAGAAGTTGCGATCCACAAACCCCCTTATCCTCTCCTTCAAGGAGCTGGAGAGGAGAAGGAAAATGAGGGCAGCGATGAAGGCAAAGGAGGCCAAGATGGAGGTATATATCTTTACACTCCCCCCTAAAGAGTCTACCAGCTTCCCCACAATTCCCGCCCCCACCAGGTAGAGGCCAACGATAAAGAGCAAAGCGGAGGAGTAGACAAACTGCCTTCCCACATAGATCTTGGCTTGCAAGGCTTTTCGCCGTAAAGAAAAATAGAGAAATCCCAAGCCGTTCAGGAGGACCAGGAGGGAGGTGATCAGCAGCGAACCGAGGCTAAGTCGGGAATAGAGCAACATCTCTGAGGAGGACCAGACCAGGAAGAGGAAACCCATCATCAAGGTTATGAGGGGGAAGGCCATCTTCCCCTGGGAGTCCGGGGTGAGGGATCTGAAGGTATTCTCTAAATTGACCAGGATGACCACAGAGGAGAGGAGCAGGAAGATAAGAAAGGATTTGCCTATTCCCCCGAAAAGAAAGAAGAACCCTCCCCCTGGGGTGTAGACCAAGGAGAGAAACCTTTCCGAGAGGGAGAAGGTTAGGAAGAAGCCACCGGCCAAATAGAGCAGAACTAAATACCAACCCCATCTCCTCAGATATTGGCCATAGTCCTTGCGGGCGAAGCTAAAGGAGAAGAGGGTCCAACTACCCGGCAGAAAACAGAGGCCTAAAAGGGAGAGCCGAGAGAAGAGGAGCATCTCCCGCGGTTGCGCGGAAGAGGAGAGCAGGGCTGAACTTAGCTCGATCCAGAATACGGAGAGGGACCCCAGGAGGAAGGACCGACCTAAGGCACCCTTGGGCCCTTTGAGCCAGACCAGTAGCCCAACCCCGAGGGCAACTAAGCCGGCAAGCAGTGAGCAGAGGGAATAGAGGTTCATTTTAGCTTCTCCATCTTCTTTTCCACCTTCTCCTTTAAAGGATGGCGAGGGAAACGGCGGAGGAATTCTTTATAGGCCCTTAGGGCCCCTGAGTTGTCCTGAAGCTGGGATTCATAGATCATCCCCAGGACGAGCAGGCCATCGGCCACCGGTGAAGAGGGAGGGTAATCTCTCGTCAGGGCCCAGAGGGAAGAGGTGGCCTCCTTCCATCTCTTTTGATGGAGGTAACATTGGGCTATTCTCTCCTGGGCATAGGCGGCAAAAAGCGACTTAGGATATTTTTCCACCATTCCCTCATAGGTTTTCACCGCCCTCTTATACTCCTGCTCAGCCAGATTATTCATCTTCTTTTGGGAGTAGTGGTCGGCTAAATAAAGGGGAACCTGCAGGGCGGCCTGGGTGTGAGGATATTTGTCTATTACCCAGCGGTATTCATTGAGTGCCTCATCCCATTTTCCCTCTGCCTCATAAGATGAGCCGATGCCAAATTGGGCCTGAGCGGAGGATGATAGATCCTTAGGGAAATCTTTGATCACCTTTTGGAAGCTCTCCCTGGCCTTCTCTGGTTTCCCCTTTTGCAGGTAGACCTTCCCGATGGAGAGGAGCACCTCTCCGCCCAATTGGTACTGCGGATAACCGTTCAATATCCTCTGATAGGTTTGTAAAGCCCGCTCTGGTGAACTCAGCCTTTGGGAATAGATGTTGCCGGCGGTGAAGAGTACCTGGGGGAGAAGGGGACTCTGGGGATGTTGCCGGACAATCTGTTCCAACGCATCCGCAGCTTTTTTCCATTCCCCTTGGTCGGCATAGGAGAGGGCGATTTGATTTTGCGCCAAAAGGGCAAGGGGGCTCTCAGGTTGGTGAGCTACTATTCCCTGATATAGCCCCCGGGCCCAACCATACTTACCCTCGGCCCTCTTCCCCAATCTCCGATATAGGCGGGGCACTTTGAGGGGGACTGATAGAAGTTCCTTCTGTGGTTTTTCCCCAGCGGCAAGATAACTTTGCGCCAGCTTGGTATATTCTTTAATTGAGGTCTGCAGGTCCCCCATCTCCTCATAGGTCTGAGCAATGGAGAGGCCGACTAAGGCCTGGAGGTTAGGATTCCCGGTGTTCTCCTCCCACACCTGCCGATATTCAGCGATGGCCTGGAGGTAATCCTTCTGGCCTAACCACAATTGAGCTATCTTCAGCCTGGCTCTGGTGGCCAAATCCCGCAACTCCTTTCCCTGGCCCTGAAAGCCAATCACCTTACGGTAGGCCTCTATGGTGCGGTTGTAATCATCTTTTTGGGCTAAGGCCGGATTTATCAGTATCCTTTGATAGAGCTTTCCCGCTTTAAAGAAGGCTTTCTCGGCCTTATAGCGGGGAAGAATTGAGCTTTCCCGGGAACATCCCGCCAGGAGACTAAGGGGGATAAGGATTATAAGAAATATCCTTTTCAACTTTTCTCCTTAACCAAAAGGTAAAAACCGGTGATTGGCCCTATGAGGAAGTAGTTGGTAAAGATGGTGAAACCGATATAGAAGATAAGCAACCAGCAGATTATCTCCGGGGTAAACTTGCTCACTAAAAAGCTCCCCTTCCCCAAGACCCAGTCCAAGGGAAGGTGGAGGAGAGTGGGAATGGCCACTAAGAAGAAGGATGAGAATGTGTTCTGGCCAAAGAGGGAGAAACTTCCCCGCAGGGCTTTTAGCAGTCCCTTCCCTTCCCAGACCACCAGGACAGAGGTGTAGGCAAAGGCTGCCCCCACAATTATCCCGAAGAGGAGGGAAAGGATGCGCAAAAACCTCCCTCCCAGTGGAGTTGTTCCGGCCAAAAGCCGGGGAAGCTCCACCACAAACCCGAGGACCAAACCAGTCTCTAAGACCCAGAGCAGAAAGAGGATGCCATAGAGGGGAAGGACTCTTCTGATACCTGTTTTTAGCTGAGGTTTCTCCCCGTTGAATCTGGTGGCAAACATCTGGGTGGCCACCCCAATCACTCCCACTCCTATTATCCCACTGAGGATGAGGTCTGCCCGATGGAACATTTCGGGCAAGATGATCATACTCTGAGGGTAGTGGAGGGCAATGGGGCCGAAGAACCTGCGCAGAAGGGGCACCAAAATGGCCGAAAATGGGGGATAGGCAAGATAGACCAGCATAACCAATATGGCCCCCTGCAGAATCCCATAGAGAAGAAAAGGGGTGAATAGCTTAAGGTTCTTGGCCGATTTAGCCGACTGGGTCCAAGCCCAGAAGAAAAGATTAGCTTTTTCTAAGGCGCCCATATCCTACCTCTTCCCCCTACCCGGGGTTCCTCCTACCTCGTTGCTTCCCGCCGAAAGTCCCCCCTGATCATAGACAAAGACGCGATAGAAATATTCTTGTCCCGTATTTAGCCTGTTGTCCAGATACTCGGTTGTCTCCCTAAGGTTTATGATGTAGATGGGGGCGACGGTAGTGTCCACCGGGCTGGAGTCAGAACGGAAGATGCGATAGGTGGCAAAGTCCTCATCCTGATTCTCCGACCAGCTTAGCCTTAAGGTGATGCTGTCCTCAACTACCGGTTGCGCTAAGACTACTGGTTGCGGAGGAAGGTTCTCTAAGGTCTTCCCGCTTACCTCGTTGCTCCCAGAGGAGAGACCATCCCGATCCCAAACGAATATGCGATAGTAGTAGGTGGAATTTTCTTCAAGGTTGTGATCAACCCAGGAGGTTACCTCCCTATTGGTGATGGTTGTATCCAAGAGCGAAAGGGAGTCGACCCCAGGGGAGGATGAACGGTAGATCCTATAGGCGGAGAAGTCCTGTTCCTGGGAGGAAGTCCAGCTCAAAGTCAGAGAGCTTTCCGTGGGATGAGAGGGGGAGAAGAGCTCCACCGGTTCAGGAGGTTGTGGGGGGAGGGTGGTCCCATTCACCTCATTGCTTTCCGAGGCTTTATCCCCCGTGTCTACCACATAAACCCGGTAATAATAGGTGGTATTGGAAACAAGGTTAGTATCCTGATAGGTAGTCGATGTCCTCTCTGGAAGCTCCCCAACAAGCTGTGAGCCTGAGCTCACTCCAGGGTAAAGGGAACGGTAGAGGTGGTAGGAGGAGAAATCATAGTTAGAGTTCTGGGTCCAGGAGAGAGTGAGGGAATTCTCTTGTTGGTCCTGGGGGGCAGAGAGGGAAACCTGCTGGGGGGCGCTGTTCTCCGTTGTTCCGCTTTCCTCATTGCTCCCCGCGGAGAGCCCTCCTTGGTCAAAGACATAGACCCGATACCAGTATTCCCTATTGTCCACCAGCCCACTGTCCACTAAGGTTGTATGGGAAGGGTCGGTTATCTCCCCGATGAGCTCGGAGGAGAGGTTCACTCCCGAGTAGCGCGAACGATACACTTGATAACTCTGAAAATCATCCTCCTCGTTCTTACCCCAGGAGAGGCCTAAGGATGCACTGTCCAGAACGGCGATCTCAGCTAAAATCACAGCCTCTGGGGAGCTGTTCTCGGTGGTAGCCGATACCTCATTGCTTCCCCTCCCATTTCCTCCCTGATCATAGACGAAGAGGCGGTAGTAATAGGTCTTATTCCCATCAAGTCCGGTATCCTGATAGGTTGTTTGGAACTTTTCCCTTATTGTAACAGCCAGCCAGGAAGTCGAATCTACCCCTGAGGATGGGGAACGGAAGAGCCGGTAGGAGGAAAAATCCCTCTCCTCGCTCTGGCTCCAAGAGAGGTCGATTTGGGTTGCGGAGATGGGATTGGGCGAGTAGAGGACGACTGGCTCAGGCGGCTCGTCTTGGTTTGTCCTCCCCTCCTCTTCATTGCTGCGGGCGGCTAGTCCTCCCTTGTCCCAGACATAGATCCGATAGTAATAACTGGTGTTCTCATCCAGCCCGGTGTCCTGGTAGGCCGTGGTGGTCTGGCTGGTGATTGAAGTTACCAGTATGGAAGAGGAATCAACCCCAGAGCTTGGGGAACGATAGAGGTTATAGGAGGCAAAATCTTCATCAGAGTTCTGGCTCCAGGAGAGGTTGAGCTGGGAGAAGGAACCGACAACGGGCGACGGGGGATAGAGGGTAACCGGTTCAGGGGGTTCGTCCTGCTTGGTAGTTCCCTTAACCTGGTTGCTGGCCGAGGAAAGTCCACTTTGATCAAAAACGTAGAGCCTATACCAGTAATCCGTATTCTCTTTAAGCTCTGTATCCTCAAAGGATGTGGTGGTCCTCTCGGTGATGGTGGTTACTAAGGTGGCTGTGGAGTCAACCCCAGGTTCCTCCGCGCGAAGGAGGATGTAGGAGGCGAAGTCTTCGGCCCCGGATAACGACCAGGAGAGATTTAGGGAAGTGGTGGAGTTTCCCACAGGGGTAGGTGGTCTCAGCTCCACTGGAGGGGGCGGGCTCTGAATGGTTACCGTCCCCTGCGCATTGATGGGGGTAGCCTGGTTCCCTGCTCGATCGGTGAAGTGACCAATTACCTTGGCCTGGATGACCTCCAGCCCCCCAGGGATGATGAAATCTGTGGAATAGGTTCCATCTCCCCTATCCTGGAGGATGATCCCTAGCTGCGCGGTCCCTATATCCATCGTTGCCTCCCCATCCGGTTCAGCGGCATCGAGCGTAAAGTGGATTGTATCCCCTGGGGCAAGCATTCTCCCTTGGGAACCTTCACTGACCATTTTTATGGAAGCCTGGGTATCCAGGGTTATTTTATCCAGGGCCGGTGTTGCTGTCTCCACCCCCTTGGAATCTTTAAACTTGGCGAATACAAATTTCTCCCCGTCCCCTTTGGTCAGAGTCCATTGCTTTTCCGGGGAGAAGGGCTCCCAGGAGCCATCAGTGAGTGTGGAGTCATTGGCCAGCATCATTAAGGAAGCCCCCTGAGGTGCCGTGATAATGAGGGAGACCTCTTGCTGGTTGGTGTATTCCTTTCCCCCCTCGATGAGGAGATCGTAGGCAGAGGGGGTGGCCGAGATCACAGAGGAACACTCCCCCTCGTAGCCCTTGAGGTTGTAAGCGGAGAGCTTGTAGAGATACTCCTGGTTGTTGAGCAAACCCGCATCAACAAAGAAGAGGTTGGAGGTCGAATCCCTCTTGAAAAACTTTCCCCTGGCCGAGTCCGCTCGATAGATATAGAAACCTCTCACCTCTTCCGTATCGCTCCAGGTCAGGTTTATCTCCCCATCTCCCACTGAGGCCTTGAGATCTTTGGGGGGAGAGGGAAAACTTACCTCGCTGGGGGTAAAAGCCTTGTGCCTCTTGCTGCACCCCCAGGCTAAGAGGGTAATCACTAATAAGGGCAAGATCCTCTTCATCTCTTCTCCTTAGAAATTTATGGTTAGCCGCAACATAGGAACTCCCTTCTTTAAGCCTCCGGAGATAACTGGCGTCCCCAGGTCATACTCCCCTTGCTGAAAGGAGGGGAAGAAGATAAGCGCATCTAAGATGTTGTATGCCCAGAGGGCTCCTGTTACCCAGAGAAGGGTGTTCCTTCGGTTGTAAGCATCATCGGCCTTATCCTCCCTGTCCAGGGCCTTTAGCCTGAGGGCGGATCTCTCCTCCACCCTCTTGGCCGCATCGTAATCCCTTAAGGTCTGTTTATAGCTGTCCACTGCCCGGTCGTATTGGGCATCTGCCACGATGGAGGAGAGGGTAAGTCCAATCATCGTCAGGCTGATCATTCCCCCCTTAAAACTTTTGTTCAGGTAGTGCTGTCCCCATCCGGGGAAGAGGGTGGACCTCAGTGTGGCCTTAAACCTGGTCTTGGGGGATAGCCTAATTAAAAGCGGCCCACTTCTCTTCCCCACTAAGTTGACCCTTTGGCTCCAATTCTCATAACCCCTTTTGCTGGCGGTAATCTTGTAGGTGCCCACCAACAGATAGGGGACATTAAAAGGGGTCTTGCCCACAAATGTATGTTCCCCTTCCACATATACAGTGGCTCCTGGGGGGATAGAATTTACCGTTATCCCCTGGGGTTCAGAGGCCAGAGAGAGGGAAAAAAGAAAAGGGAAGATCACAAGGGTAAAGAGAATCTTCCTCATCTGGATTTATCCTCCTTTTTTGGGGTTAAATAGCTTTGCGGTTAGCCCTTCAAAGGGACCAGGGATAAGTAATTGTGTATTCGTCGGTCGTCAAGGATTTTTTTGGATTCCGGATAATTGCCTCCTGTCAGCCCTTTAATAGGCCCCCTTGCCCGTAATCAGGACCCCCACGGTGGAGAAGATAATCTTTAAATCCTTAATTAGAGAGCCGTTATGCACATAGTCAATGTCCAACTTGACCTTCTCTCTCACATCCTCTATCGAGGAGTCATACCCGCACTCTATCTGGGCCGGACCGGTTAGGCCGGGTTTGATGAGCAACCTGGCCGGATATTCGGGGACCTTTTCCCGCAGATCTTTCACAAAATGGGAACGCTCTGGCCGGGGTCCCACCAAGCTCATCTCCCCCTTTAAAACATTTAAAAATTGAGGGATCTCATCTATTCTCGTCTTCCGCAGGAACCTCCCTACCTTGGTGACCCGGGGGTCATTGGGGATAGCCCAGACGGGTCCACTCTTCTTCTCCGCATTCTCCCTCATAGTGCGGAATTTGTATAGATAAAAGGGAGATCCCCAAAGGTTTTCCCTCCTCCTTTCCTCCCTTCTCCTCTCTCCTCCATTGTGCACGGGGTTCCTCCTCCTGCCCCGCTGCCTCCTATTCCTACCTATCCTTTTCTGCTTGTAAAGAATGGGACCCGCAGAGTCTATCTTTATGGCCAGGGGGACAAAGACAAAGAAGGGAAGGGAGACGATCAAGCCGATTGAGGCGCCGAGCATATCGATCCCCCTCTTAATTAGGTTCCTCAGGGAACCCCTGATGACCAACGGGAATTGGCTCTTCCAGATCTCGTTAGGGCTGAAGATAAAGACAAAGAGGGAGGAGAAGAGAAAAAAGGGAGAAAACAAAATGGCCTTCGCTATGTGGCGGAATCTTTTGATGAAGGGGATGAACTTGGGTCTAAGTTCCCAGTAGAGGAACCCGGAGATATCCGCCTCAGCAACCAGGCCAGCTCCCTTTTCTCCCTCAAGTTCAGCTAACCCGCGGTTTTTCATTGTACGCCTCCTAAAAGTTTTTGGTGGTTTACTCCCTTAGAGTTGCAAGGTATATGCCAAAGCAGGGGAGGAGAGGGGAAAAAATTGAGAAGATGGGAGAAAAGGGGACATTAAGGAAGTGGGGTGAAGGAACTCCCTGTAAAGGTAGGTGGTTAGCTGATCTCATTCTTCAGATAAGCGAAGGATAATTGTATAAAGGTAAATGATTTGTTCCCTTTCCTTTATGCAACCCCCTGCATAATTTAGGTAGGTCATTGCAAGGGTTGTTTGAAGTCCCGACTTAGGTCGGGATTCAATCTTGACAGCGGAGCAATCCGAGCTATCGGAGGATTGCGGAGCGCCATAGGGCCGGTGAGGACCTCTCTGGAGAAGTTAGCGACCGCAAGGGAGCTAAGTTCTAAGAAGAGGTGGCAGAACCTCGCTGGGAGGGGAGTGCGTAGAGATCGCATGAATGCGACCCGAACCCTTTGTTCTTTCATTCACCATCCTTGATAGGTTTCACCAAAAGGGTAACCTTATGGGTTTCTCCTGTTATTGGCCTAACAAAAATGGTTTGACAAAGGGGTTTCCCCTTGTTATTTTGCTCTTGTTTTAAAATCTATTAAGAGGCTGTTTAAAAATAGAATTTTCGTCCTATGATCAGAGGTTCCCATCCGGCAAATCAGTCCTTTTTTGAAAAAATGAAGACCTTGAGATAGCCGCTCTTTGACATATGTAAGCAGTAAATTGCC
>Ga0307437_1000268_pt1 | contig 43084 bp, 32 predicted proteins | sample SalMarWE160390MG_FD_202146 | JGI IMG/M metagenome (GOLD analysis project Ga0307437, IMG submission 202146) | Salt marsh sediment microbial communities from the Plum Island Ecosystem LTER, Massachusetts, United States - WE1603-90 | ecosystem: Environmental > Aquatic > Marine > Intertidal zone >...
GTGTATCTGTCAGTTTTATTGTCTGTCCCATGACAACCTCCCGGCGGTTCCACCGCCTTCGTTCTTATTATTAACAATGTCGTCAAAATGGGACTTCTTATATGAATCATTTTGCGTTCCTACTTAGGATTTGACCAATGTATAAGGAGATAAAAATGAGTTTTTCAGAATATACTATTCAGAAGATTTGGGAAAAGGGTGATATTGTATCGGGTAATGACCCTAACATTTGGCGAAAGGACCAGTGTGGTGCTTGGATTTGCAGAAGTTATTACGGAAATAGAAACTCACAGTATGGCTGGGAGATCGACCACATAAGACCTGAGTCACATGGTGGCGGGGACGAACTTTCGAATCTTCGTCCACTCCAATGGGAAAACAACGTTGGCAGACAAGGTGGACGTCTTATGTGCCCGATTATAGCTTCTGGTACGAAAAATGTGCGTAGCTAAATGTCCAGTTGAGACCTCGTGGTAGGGAAATAGAATATCGGCTTATTGCTCTTAAAATAGCTTGTTAAGGCGAGTTTTGCAGTATTTTAATGCTCGTTCTCTATTCCTTTCACGGTTAGCTTCTGGATGTAGAAACATGGGCGCGGGGACTATTTTCTCCGCGCCTTTAATATTTTCTTCTTTTTAACCTATAACTTTGATGTTTGAAAAGTGATTTTCTTGCAATAATAAATCCCTATATATTGATATGCTCACAAATCCGATAGCGCTTGATAGAAAGCATACTCCTTAAAAGTTGTATTTAAAAAAATTTTTCTCTCCTAATATCCGGTAAATGTAAGGACTGCAATGACTAAGAAACAATCCAAAAAATTTATAAAAAAAACTTAGAATTTTTGTCTTTACACCTTATCAAATTATCATTAATTTGCCGATACTGTTTTTACGGGTTTGACCACTATATCTGGCTTAATTCCCGGTCATTTTTCTATATGTTGTAGTCTTTTTTTCGCAGGGAGGCGTTAAATGTCGTATAAATTCGACCCCGAGAATCCTTTTACAACGGAGCCGTCGCAACCAGAAACGGCTGTAAATGCAGTTGAATCAAGGGGTTTGAAGATAGAGCATTTCTTTTCGACCCCGGGTGTACATCCCTTTGAGCAGCTTGAATGGCAAACACGTTCGGCCAAAATTACAGACGATAGCGGAAAAACAATCTTTGAACAGGAAAATATCGAGGTGCCGACCTCCTGGAGTCAATTGGCAACAAAGGTTGTGGCCAGTAAATACTTTTTCGGTGATATCGAGACCGGCCAGCGGGAAAATTCAGTAAAACAGCTCGTTCATCGGGTTTGCAAAGCGATTGCCGACCGGGGCAGAAAAGATGGTTACTTCGCTACTGACGAAGATGCCGAGGTTTTCTATAACGAGCTGACCTGGCTCTGCGTCAATCAATTTGGAGCATTTAATTCGCCTGTCTGGTTCAATGTGGGCCTTTTGGATGTCTATGGCGTTGCCGGCGGCAAGCACAATTTCCATTGGAACCCCCAAGAGCAGACCGTCGTTGCCTGTGAAAACAGTTACGAATATCCCCAGGCGTCAGCCTGTTTTATCCAGTCGGTTAAGGACTCTATGCAGGATATAATGCGCCTGGCGACAAGCGAAGCAATGCTCTTCAAGCACGGCTCCGGAACTGGAACCGACCTTTCCACGCTGCGAAGCAGTAAAGAAAAGTTGTCCGGCGGAGGAAAACCGTCAGGGCCTTTGAGTTTTATGAGGGTCTATGACCAGATAGCGGCGGTAATTAAATCCGGAGGAAAAACCCGCAGGGCGGCAAAAATGCAATCGTTGAAGGTTGACCATCCTGATATTAAGGAATTCATTACCTGCAAGACCGAGGAAGAGAAAAAGGCCTGGGCACTTATAGAGGCTGGATACAACGGGGACCATAACAACGAGGCCTACAACAGCGTAATGTTTCAGAATTCCAATCTTTCTGTACGTATAACGGATGAGTTCATGCAGGCAGTGGAAAAAGACGACGACTGGGCTACCTATACCGTAACAACAGGACAGAAGATAGGCGAGCACTCGGCACGTGAGCTGATGGAGCTGATTGCCGAAGGTACAAGGATTTGCGGCGACCCGGGCCTGCAGTACCATAGTACAATCAACCGCTGGCACACCTGTCCGAACTCAGGGCCGATTAACGCCTCGAACCCCTGTAGTGAATATATGTTCGTTGATGATTCGGCCTGCAATCTGGCTTCCCTCAATCTTATGAAGTTCCAAAAAGAGGATGGCTCGTTCGACATTGAGAGCTTCAAAAGGGCGATTCGCCTCTTCATCATTGCTCAGGAAATTTTGGTTGATAACGGAAGCTATCCCGACAAGGCAATTGCTGTAAACAGTCATTTGTTCCGCCCGCTTGGTCTTGGTTTTGCAAATCTCGGTTCTCTTATCATGAGTCTGGCCCTTCCCTATGATTCCGACCAGGCCAGGGCTATCGCCGGCGCAATCAGTGCTGTTATGACCGGCACCGCTTATGCAGCCAGTGCCGAAATGGCTGAGATGAAGGGGCCTTTTGAGCGATTCAGCGAAAACCGCGATGCGATGCTTAAGGTGATAAATATGCATCGCCAGCACGCTTATGATATTCCGGAGTCACATTGCCCGGACTATTTGCGCAACGCTGCCAAGGACGCCTGGGACCAGGCCTTTGACGACGGCTCCAAGCTCGGCTTCCGTAACGCTCAGGCTACCGTCCTTGCTCCGACGGGAACTATCGGTTTTATGATGGATTGTGATACCACCGGCATTGAGCCGGATATAGCACTCGTTAAGTACAAATTATTGGCCGGCGGCGGAATGCTCAAGCTCGTCAACAAGACCGTGCCGATGGCTCTTGAACGGCTCGGCTACAGTGCCGATGAGGTCAAATCCATCTGCGACCACATAGATAAAAATGAAACTATCGAGGGGGCCAAAGCTCTTAATCCTGACCATTTGCCGGTCTTCGATTGTGCTTTTAAGCCGCGTAATGGTAAACGCTGTATCAATTATATGGCGCATCTGAAAATGATGGCCGCCGTCCAGCCCCTCATATCCGGAGCCATAAGCAAAACAATCAATATGCCGAAGGAAAGCACAACCGAAGATATTGCTCTTGCTTATATAGAAGGATGGAAGCTCGGATTAAAGGCCGTTGCAATCTATCGCGATGGCTCGAAGAAGCTTCAGCCGGTCTCTACCAAAAAGCACAAGGATGCCAAGGCCAAAGCCGCCGCTGAGGCATCCCCACCGGCCAGGCCGTTCAGACGCCGACTGCCGGATACCAGGCACAGTATAACGCACAAATTCTCCGTCACGGGACATGAAGGCTACCTGACGGTGGGGCTGTATGAGGACGCTCAGCCTGGTGAGCTGTTCATCACTATGGCCAAGGAGGGCAGCACCGTCGGCGGCCTTATGGATGTCATAGGCACCGTAGTTTCAATGGCATTACAGTACGGCGTGCCTCTAATCACGCTCGTGGACAAATTCCGGCACGCCCGATTTGAGCCGTCAGGAATGACCTCGAACAGGGACATTCCATTTGCAAAAAGCCTGATTGATTACATTTTCTGCTGGCTCGGCTGTCAGTTTATACCCGGCTACGCCGACAAGAACACCCCCAATAGGGCGGCAGTGCCCGGCTCGGCGGATAACAAAAATATAACCACCGCCAGAGAAGTGGTTGAGAAGACCAAGGACCTCGCAAAAAAAATCACCGAGGCAAAAGCCGAGAAAAAAATCAAAGCAGAACCAGCCGCTCACGAAAAACCAGTTCTTTCAGCCTCAATAGGGGCTAAGCAGCCCTCTTTAACTCCAACAAACATATCCACCCCGTTAGAAGTTCCTTCGCAGGGTGGTATACTTCTAACGGGGTCCACCGACCCTGCCAATCGAATTGGTGTTCTGGTCGGCTCAGCAGTTACTGAGAAATCAGAGTCATTACAAGCTGAAGCGAAGCTTTTAGAGCAATTTAACGCCCAATTTGCCCATTTCCCGGATGATGCACCTGCCTGCGATGTTTGCGGCTCAATCACCGTCCGCAACGGCTCCTGCTACAAATGCTTCAACTGCGGAAACTCTATGGGCTGCTCCTAAAAAAGAGCATAGTATTTTAGGGATACGCTATAGTGCTCCCGATTGAAAATTCCCGTTTGTGCGCGGGTAAGTAGCTTTACAATAATAGTTTATGATTTTACTCGCGGGAATTTACAACCCTTCAAGGGTATAATTTGCTCGATTCTTCATACTCGTACCTCGAATCAACTGAGAGGGGGGGTGTGATATTTCACACCAGTTTTTCTGAACCCAAAAAAATTAGAATAAAGTTGCCCACTTCTTACCTATCAAGCCAAAACGACGCCGAAGCGCAGCAAGGTAATCTCTGTTGACCTCGCTTTGCTGGCTTCTGGGAAGAGTAAAAGCCTGTATATTGCCATCTTGGTCTGGTCCGACAAACGACCCATGTGAACCCTTACCTTTATCGGGGACCCAATAGATACCTAATTCTTTGAGTTGCTTCCTAATGTGGCGAAACTTTACGCGAGGGCGGCCTGACATTCATCCATGACCTCTTTTGTACCAACAATATAATCAATCCTCCTGCCAATACTCAGAGGTTCCACAAAACCAAGACGGCGATTTGATTGACTAATAATACGGTCTATCAATTCGTCGGGAAGTTTGTGCTTAGCTTTTTTGGCTCGCTCATATTTTTGCCATACATTTGGCGGAGCAAAAAATTGCAAATGTGCTCCAGTTTCCTCGCATACCTCGATTTGATTTTCAATCAGTTGCAATAATTCGCCGACAGCGCCCTCAACAGTCTTGTCTTGTCCAAATATATCCAATTCCAGGCAATGAGCGGTAAAATAGCTTTTGTCATATTGTGACGGATATACACATATCCTGAATGACATTGATTTTGATATAACTTGTTTAGCTGACTTAGCCATCTTGCCGTCCTATGCCTCCTCACCCACTTACTTCTAAGAGCTTATCCGAATAACCGTCTCGTTATGAGGCCGTAGGGTGGGGCTTGCCCCACCATTGTTTAATCTGTGCTTCTAAATATACGGTACCAGAAAAAAACAGTTCAGTCAAGCTTTTTTCGCTATCCGGCGTATAAATATCGGCCAATGGCCCTGAAAACTTGCTTTAATAAAAACCAAAAATTGCTGTTCTTTTTCATTTTTTTCTAACAAAAACTTCCTCAGAATTTTCTTCACCATCACCGTAACCAAACCGAGCAGCACCGAATGTCTATTCTTCTTTAGCGCCGTGGGATTTGAGCAGTTTAATCATTTCTTCTGATTCGGCATAATCAAGTGGTGTTTTTCCGTCTTTATCCCTATCTATAAGCTTTGCACCAGTCTCAATGAGCATCTTTGCACCAATGACATTATTGTATTTGGCTGCAATGTGGAGAGGGGTTTTATCAGATTCATCACGAGTAGAAACATCGGCACCTGCCTTTAGCAATGCCTCAATAACCAACATGGCATACACATTTCCACTATTTTCATGTCGGAAGGATAAGCTGGTCATAAACATAGCTTCGTGGAGTGGTGTTCCCTGCTCTATAGTTTGGCCCCCTTGTAAATTCGGATTTGCACCTTTTTGCAGTAAGTATGCGACTGCGGCATATCGCTCATATTCATATGTAGGAAGTGCCATTGCACATTCTAATGCGTGCACTTTTATTCCTCTATAACCTTCATTTACTTGGGCTCCATTATTAATGGCTTTTTCCATCTCAACAATATTGTGCTCTTGTGCAAAATGTAGGAGTCGTAGTTGCACAGCTTCTTGGAGTGGCATTGGCTTTCCACCATTTTCGATAAGAATATTAACAATATCACCATATCCATACCGTTCTGCAATCTCGACAGGTGTCATTTCCCTAATTTTCGCATTTGGGCCAGCTCCCTTATCAAGTAAGAGTTGTACTACGGCAGGAAATCTACCCTCAATTGCGTAGAGCAAAATGTCTTGCTGTATCTTTGCTCCGGCATTAAAAAGCAATCTCAAAATCTCAATGCAGTGCCTTTCAGTTTCTTCCCGTTCAAGCTCTGTAGGGCCGCAGAACCATCTTGCATGTATCACAGCAAGTCCTATCGCAGAAGAACTGCGAGGATAAATTTCCTTAAAATCTTTATTGGGGTTAGCATCGGTATCTAAGGCGTTTTTTACGCCATCAACATCAAATTGATAAATTGCTTCTGCCAGCTTACAATCAGCAGGAGTAGCACCAGAATCTAAGAGTCTTTTTTTCATCACTTCTGGCATTTTATGCTCATATAATGGTTTAGCTTGTATTTCAAAAACATATACAGTGAAAAGTACAAAGAATATGACAAGGCAACCTATTTTGCGAAACATTCTTAACTCCTATGATAAAGTTTATAGTTCCTTAGCTCCGTGAGATTTCAGAAGTTTGATCATTTCTGCTGATTCAGCATAATCCAAGGGAGTTTTACCTGTGTCATCTTTTGGCATAATTTTAGCTCCTGCTTTAATTAAGGTAGTAGCCATATATATGTCATTCTGCTTTGCTGCTATATGAAGGGGGGTCATTCCATTATAGCCGCGTGATGATACATGAGCGCCTGCATTTAGCAAAGCTTCAATAATCAACCGTTGATAAACTGTTTCATTCTCGACCTTTTCTGCCATTAGGCCATGAAACCCTACAGCATGATGTAATGCAATTCCATCCAAACCACTGTAATGTTGTGTTGACTTTAAGTTTGGATTTGCTCCTTTTTGTAAAAGATAAACAACGGTAACATACTCGTCAATCTTATAGGCACAACTTATGGACTCGACTAATGCTATCTCACCTTTACTGTTTTTACCGTTGACGGTGGCACCATTTTTTAATGCTTTTTCCATTTCTATAATGTTTTTTTGTTCAAAACGAGCGGTTTTTTCAAAACTATATCTTGCCCATTTTACAAAGCGGTTTTGAGCTGCTTGGTTTTTAGGGACAGGCTCTGCGCCATGCTTAATAAGGACCTTAACAACTTCTTGGTGTCCATATGTTTCTGCCAATTCAATTGGTGTCATTCCTTCCAACTTTGTGGTTGGGTTGGCTCCTTTATCAATTAGTAACTCCACGACTTTGGTAAATCCATCAGCAATAGGGTTAAATAAAATACTTTTATCACAAGGCTGAATTTTTGCGCCTGCATCGAAAAGAGTGTTCAAAACTATCAAACATATTTCCTCTTTCTTTTCCTTTTTCAACCGGGTATTAAATGAATCAGCCTCAAGAAGTGCCATCCCAAGAGCAGACAATCTACCATTGTAGAAGGTCAAATTGGGATTAGCTCCGGCTGCTAAAGTAGCTTTTATTCCGTTTACATCCATTGCTTGTATAGATTCTTTAAATTTTTGGTCGGCATTGAACTGCGAATCCTGTTCCAATCTGGTTTCTTGAAGTGATGAGACCGAATTGGAATCAGCGGCAACACAATGATTCGTCGTTCCTATCAAAATACATTGTAAAACCAAAATACGAAAAGCCTTCATTTTCTCGCCTTTCAAAATTCACTAATCTTGGGTGAGAAATTACAAATCCAGTATTATAACGCAAATCACTCGCATATCTTACTATAACTAATTCGCGGCGAACAAACAAGGAAAACTACAGCAAAACCTTTCTTTTTAAGCGTATTAAATGTAGAATCGCGTATATATCTTAAAATCGGGACGACCGACAAGCTACCGGTCAAGCGGTTTGAGCAGCAGTAAGGTTTTTCAATCATCTGTCTAACCTGCCGCTGTTCAAACCTACCCGAAGAGGACAGTTGAAAATGCAGTTGAATGAATCACAAAAGCAGCTCCACCCCAAAAATTATCTTGCTGAGGTTTCGGAACAGATAAATGGATTTATTGTTGGTCATCCGGCAAAGAAAAATAAATTCTGTGAGCACATCGAAAAAGTAATACGAAAAGCGGAAGAATACGGGAAATATCTGCGGACAGAATGGCAGAAGGCAAAGGAAGCGAAATTAACGCAATATGATGAAGACAAAGACAAGGAAAAATGGTTTTGGTGGACTGCCTTTACGAATGACTTGATGACAGGGGATAGCGTCTATTTTGCCAACGATGAATGTTTGGATGTTCAGTTTTACATAGAGGGAAAGCCAAAGCAAGACCCGCTTGGTTATCTGTCCAGTATGATTTGGGGTTGTGTCGGGCAAGATTATAAAGGACTTGAACGTTTGGATTATCAATTCGTTTTACTTATCATCATTCACGATGCGCAAAATTTGCAGGCAGGGCGAGAAAGGATATATTTCAATCCACTGGAAGGAGAGGGTTTGTCCGAAAGGCTTTGCCGGTCAGTCTGGCATCGCTTAGAAAGTTATGAAACACCATACGAATTCAAGGATGTTCGGCAGACTATTGAAACAGCTATCCGTGCGGTAAAAGCTAACCTTGAGCAGGAAAAAGACGGACAGAGCAACGGCGGCAAGGTGGATTCACCAAACGAAAAATCAAAAGAAACTTGGTACTGGAAGCTATACGAAAAAACGATAAAAGCTGTTATTTCTGCGGTTCTTGATAAAGTAAACCCATCGTAAAACATCTCAAGGCTTCTTTAGGTACACACGACGGGTGGCAGCCACTGAGCGAGCTTAGTGAGCAAAGTGTATGGTAGTTTTCGAATAACCAATCTCTAATCTCTAATCCACTCAAGAATCCGTGCTAATCCGCGTTTACTGACTATTGAACTATCAGTGTGAATCCGTGCTAATCCGTGTCTAACGAGAACCGTTCTTAGCCAGCTGCTGTAAAAGGCCATTTCGATGGCCTTGTGGACGAAGGCAATGTTCTATGATAAAGCTTGCTTTAGGATTAGAATTTGCCGAGAACACCAAGCTGGCTAAAACATAATCCGTGTAATCAGTGAAGCTTGTCCTGAGCGAAGTCGAATGGATCCGCGGTTAAAATATTATTGAATTCTCTGAGTCCTCCCTGTCCCCGCGTTTTACCCCTACTGCTTCGTTTTTGTGAATCAGAATGTTGGGGGTAGCGGGGATGTGCCCTCTTTGGCTAAAAAAAAGTGCTTTTTTATTCATTTTTTTGTTGACTATGTTTGTGATTATGTTAAAATGCCCGAATGTTTGCCAGAAGGCTAACATATAGGACCTCTCCGGATTACCGGATCGTTATGAGGTCGAGCGAAAAGTTTGAGGCCAAGGCGGCAGGTCAAAAAGGCTCGGAGGCGTGGCTTAAGCCACGTTGAGAACATTTTTGCACCGACAACGCAGGCATCGGCCTTTGCAGCAGACCGCAATAGATTGGGTTATTTGGATAGGTTCTTAGCCCGTAGGCGAAAGATATAGCGGAGAACCGCACGTTTTCGTATCAGCAGATACACGCTAAAAAGCATTATCTGTCAAGCCAGACAAGGTTTTGAACATTTAATTTTGTGTAATTTGGATTTGTTTCGAATTCTTGTCCGCCGTAGTCTTAACGTAGGCGGATAGGGATTAGGATTTCGGATTTCAAACTACCAGATAACTCCTTATGCAACAGTATCTTATCATCAATCGTCTGTATTCTGTAGTCTGTCATCTGTCGTCTGTCTTCTTTCATATGTCCTCTGTCGTCTGTCATCTGTTGTCCGCCCTCTACATCTGTCGAGAACCCTCTACAAATCAGCTCTTTTTATGCAAAACAAACCCAATCTTGTCCGCCGTAGGCTGATTGCAAATGAACGTAAACTCACTGATAACAATTGATTATGAAGATATAAGCGATTGGACACTTGGTGAAAACAAACCCAATCAAACCCAATTCAAACCCAATTTCTGTAAGGCCCAAAATGAACGTAAATTTCTATTATACAAAGGTATATAACAGTAAAACCGCCTTCAGGCGGATCAAAAACAAACCCAATTCAAAGCCTGTCCTGAGCGCAGTCGAATGGGCCAATTTCAAAAAAGCCCAAAATGAGCAAAAACCTGAAAAACTTACCCAACTTAACCTTTACCGGTACATTTCATCCACCAGTCTTCCCACAGGCCGGTCATTTGTTTGACCTTCTGTGGATATTGCGCGGCCAGATTGTTCAATTCTGTTCTGTCTTTCTCAAGGTCGTAGAGCTCCCAGTCGGCCTGGCCGTTACGGACAAGTTTCCATTTACCGGTCCGAACGGCTTTGGCCCTGTTAAACTGCCAGTACAGCACATCGTGTCCCTGTCTTTGTTTTCCCTGGAAAATCGGCAGCAGCGATTTGCCCGCGAGGGGCTTAAGTTTCCTACCATTGATTTGCTCTGGATAGACAGCTCCGGTTATATCTATGAATGTCGGAACAATGTCGATAATATGTCCCACCTGGTCGGTGATAGTGTCCGGCTTGATAACGCCCGGCCAGGAAGCTATGAAAGGAGTACAGGCGCCTCCTTCATAGTCGGTGGACTTGTATTTCCTGTACGGCGCGTTGCTGGCATTGGCCCAGGCCGGGCCCAGCGCACGATAGCCCTCAACAGGTCCGGGTGGAATATTGGGCGTCGTATCGGGCGTTTCGGGGCAGCCGCCGTTGTCGGCAAGAAACAGCACAAGCGTATCTTCCCATTTGCCGAGCGCTTTTATTTTCGCCAATACCTTACCAATCCCCTGGTCCATTCTGTCCACCATCGCGGCATAGACCGCCATTTTCAAATCGGCCTGGTCCTTTTCAGAATCGCTGAGCGAATCCCAGCTCTCAACGCGCTCATCCCGTGGAGAGAGCTTATATTTCGCATCGAGCATGCCCATTTCTATCTGACGCTGGTAGCGCTGTCGGCGAAGCTTGTCCCATCCGATTTTGTATTTTCCGCGGTACTTGGCAATATCCTTCGGCCAGGCGTGCAGCGGATAATGCGGTGCCGTGTACGGCAGATAAAGCAGAAACGGCCTGCTCTCATCCTTGTACTCTTGAAGCTGTTCAATCGCATAATCCGTGAAGGCATCGGTGGTGTAGAAGTTCTTGTCTTCAGGGACGTATCCCATAATCTCTTTGCCCTCGATGGCCCAGCGACGTGGTGCCGGCCTTTTTCGACCGGGTTCTCCTTCGCCGGGTCTGGCTCTGGTTCCGGGGTTCCAGTAATTACAGCATCCGTCTGCCAGGCCGTAATAACGGTCAAATCCCCGGGTTGTGGGAAGCGGTCTCTGATGCCACTTACCGGAGATGATTGTTCGGTAACCGGCAGCACCCAAAATCTCAGCGAAGGTAGCGCCATGCTCCATATTTTTGACACCCACGGCATGCTCATATTGGCCGGTCAGAAGGGACGCCCGTGTCGGACTGCACTTGGCGCTGTTATAGAACTGCGTAAACCGCATTCCGCATGCTGCCAATCCATCGAGGTTCGGCGTCTTGATTTCTCCCCCGAAACATCCGATGTCGGAGTATCCCAAATCATCGGCCATGATGAGGACAATATTTGGCTTGTCGGCAGAGCGAAGAGTGGCTTTCCGCGCCATGGCTTTCGAGCATTCGGACAAAGCCACAGATGCAGCCCCCAGACCCAAGAATTTTAGAAAATCACGTCTGGTCTGTATTTCTATATTCATATTATTCACCTGATTTGTGCGTTGTTCAACGGACGGTTTCCTGTTCAGCATCGGCAAGCGATAATCCTCCTAATCGTTACCTTGAGTTTTTTTGTCCTGTCTTCTCATTTTCCCTTTTTGTATTAATGCCTCGATCCACTTATCGTACCTGGGATTGTATCCATCTTCATAATACCATAGCCCGTCAATAATTTTTTTGTCCCCATACTTAAAACTCTGGGAGGGTTTTTCAAAGTTCTCAGGATATGCCGATACACCATAATGGTGAAATCCTCCCTGCATTCCCACCGCTACGCTCCCATCGATGGCTGTTTCTATGAACATCGGATCAAGATCCAGAATCAGTTGAGGGAATCGTGATACCTCCTGAACAGGCTCAGGACGAACTATATAGCGGTTAGGCGCCGCCAGATTCCCTGCTAAGACTTCTCTTGATAGTTCTCTGCAAGCCTCCAAGAGAGCCTGGTGGTCTGTCTCAGACAATAGGCGCACTTTTCTCTGTTTTTCCACTTTAATTGCTGCTTTCATTAGTCTGAGAAATTTCCCGCCAGGCGTTAGATAAAGAAATACCAGACCAAAGGCGAAAGCAACGAGCAAGCCGATAACAGTTTTGAGAACCGTTCTTTTACTTACTTTCATTATCACATCCTTTCTTTAGGCAAAAGGTACCTTCAATAGAAACCAATTAGACTCTCTGAAAGCAAGAGTTTTGTTGAACACCGCCTAAAGCCGGACGAATATATCATAATCCCCTTGCACTAACAGTTATAACGACAACTCAACTTGTCTGGCGAACCTGTCAACATTTTATAATCAGGTATTCTAAACGATTCAGTTCCGGCAAGCAATAATGAAGCACGTCTGGACGAGCTCATTGCACTCGACGAAGCCCTTGAGAAACTCTCAACAAGAGACAAGGTCAAGGCTGATCTGGTCAAGCTCCGCTATTTCGCCGGGCTAACCTGCAAGCAAGCGGCTGAGGTTTTGGGTATCTCGCAAAACACAGCTGACCAATATTGGGCCTACGCACGCTCCTGGTTACGTTTGGAGATCACAAAAGGCGACGAGGCAAGTCAGATCTGACACCATTCTTTAACGGAAGATCCCAAACACGGCGATACTAAGTTGTAATTTGCTCGCACAGCGATTTTGACAGCAGATGTGCTCGCGAAAAGTATGTGGATAATAACCACTCATTTCATAATGACTTAGCTCGCTTTTTGCCGCCGCTCAGGAAATATTTCCCATATTTTTTCAGGAATTTTCAGATTTTTTCTGGGGTATCCCATGCTCGAATTACGCATTATATAGTGGAACAAATTAAACAAGGAGATAATCATGGGTACCGAGCATAAAGACGAAGAGGCGATCTTTTACGCCGCCCTCAAACTGAAATCCCAAGCTGAACGAAACGCTTATATCAAAGCAGCTTGCGGGCATAATATCAATCTCTTGAATCGTGTCGAGGCCTTACTCAAGGCCCACTATACTGAGGACAGCTTTCTTGAGGTCCCGGCTCTTGAGCCGGACGCCACCCTGGATAAATCTCCTATGATTGAAGGCCCGGGTACGATGATTGGTCGATACAAGCTGCTTGAGTTGATTGGTGAAGGCGGGATGGGCTTGGTGTATCTGGCCGAACAACAGGAGCCCGTTCGTCGCAACGTAGCGCTGAAGATTGTCAAATTAGGTATGGACACAAAACAGGTTATTGCCCGTTTCGAAGCCGAGCGTCAAACTTTGGCCGTGTTGGACCATCCCAATATCGCCCATGTATTCGACGCGGGCACGACTAAGACCGGTCGGCCGTACTTTGTTATGGAATACGTAGAGGGCATGTCCATCACTAAATATTGCGATGAACAGAAGCTGAATATTGAGGAAAGGCTTGAGCTTTTCAAGAACGTCTGTGAAGGTGTTCAGCACGCACATCAGAAAGGAATTATACATCGGGATATCAAGCCATCAAACATCTTAGTTTCTAATCATGGTGATAAGGCGGTGCCGAAGATTATCGACTTCGGCATTGCCAAAATTAGCACGCAGCTTCTGACAGAGGAGACTTTTTACACACATGAAGGTCAGTTACTCGGTACACCTGAATACATGAGTCCTGAGCAGGTGGATTTGGCTACACAGGACATCGACACCCGCTCGGACATCTATTCGTTAGGAGTGCTGCTTTATGTGCTGTTGGCAGGTGTATTGCCACTTGACCGAGAATCATTAGAGCACGCAGGTTTCGCCGAGCTTCAGAGGACGATACGAGAGGAGGAACCGCCCTTGCCAAGCACACGACTGACGAGCTTAGGCGATAAGGCCAAAGCGATTGCTGAGAGCCGTAGAACACAGATCATCACATTAACCAGACGTCTTCATAGAGAATTGGAGTGGATACCCATGAAAGCGATGCGAAAAGAACGAACGAGAAGATACCGGTCGGCCTCCGAACTGGCAGATGATATTCAGAACTATCTTACCGGCACCCCTTTAATTGCCGGGCCTGAGTCCGCGGTGTACCGGGCCAGAAAGTTTGTGCGTAAACACGCCGGCTCAGTAGCCACGGTTGCACTCATAGCCGTGGTGATAGTTTTGGGCCTTATTGTCAGTACAGCAATGTCCTTCAGGGCCGAGCAGGCTCGCGAAAAAGAAGCTATTGCCCGTACCCGGGCCGAGCAGGCACGGGATAAGGAGGCCGCTATGCGTGCACAAGTTGAACAGGCTCTGGTATGTGCTGAGCAGGCTGAAAAGGCAGCCAAGGAGAAATCCGAAGAGTTGCGTCGTACTCTTTATGTAAACAGTATTTGGTTGGCTGATGCCAAATACGCCGAGGGAAACATACGCCGCGTTCGCGAATTATTAGAGTCATGTCCTAACGACCTTCGCGGGTGGGAATGGTATCGCCTCCGGCATATCGCGGACCAGTCCCGTATGACCCTCCTTGGGCACAAGGAACGCGTCAAATCTGTTGCGTTCAGCCCTGACGGCAAGCGTATGGTCTCAGGCAGTTTGGACGAGACAGTGAGGGTATGGGATGTTGCCACCGGGGATGAGTTGATTACACTCCGAGGACACACAAATGAAATCTATTCGATTGTGTTCAGTCCGGATGGCGAGCATATCATCTCAGGCAGTAACGATACAACAATCAAAATCTGGGACTCGGCAACCGGCGCCGAACTGATGACCCTCCGCGGGCATGGGCAATCGATCAACTTAGTAGCGTTCAGCCCTGACGGCAAGCGTATGGTCTCAGGCAGTTACGATAAAACAATCAAGGTATAGGACGCGGCGAACGGCGAGGAAGTAATGACTCTTCGAGGGCATAGTGACGGGGTTATCTCTGTAGCGTTCAGCCCGGACGGCAAGAGAATCGTCTTGGGAAGCAACGATGGAACGATCAAGGTATGGGATGTCTCGACCGGCACCGAATTGATGACCCTCGTTGTTGGGAATGGGGATGATGTCTTTTCAGTAGCATTCAGTCCGGACGGCAAAACCATTGCAGCAGGATGTTTCGGCAGCAGTATAAAACTCTGGGAATCCGGCCCTCGCCCCGCCGAGGGTGGTTCAGACCAAAGTGGTGGATCAACGCAAAAGGTCGTGGATTGAACGTACGATGCAGGCAAGATAGTGGCCGACCAGGACGAGCAAATAGAGGTCTGAAAATGCAGATTGCCAATGCCAAGTTGTGGGAGGACGCAGAGAAGCTAAAGAAATAAAAGAGCCGGGAGATATTTAGCTCACCTGATGGGGAGAAGTGGGGACAGACAACAAAGGGCAGCAATTTAGATCCTTCGACCCTTCGGCGGAGTTTACCCTGAGCGCAGCCGAATGGGCTCAGGGCAGGCAGGGCTACGGCTAATTCAGGGCAAGCTTTTATTCGCTCAGGTCAGGCTTTTGTTGCTCAAATTCACCGCACCAGTGGTCGATGCTAACTTTGCTCCAATTTATCTTTAGAACGTTTGGCCTGGGTGCATATCTTCGGCATTCGCCCTGTTTTTCCATTTTTTCGTTATAGAACCGGCATTTACCGCATTTTTCATCCGGCAGCATATTTCACCTCTTGGTAATTTAATTTCTTCTGATGTTCTTAGTCTAAAGGCTTTTTGCCTTCCGGTCAACATCTTGCAAAATTGCTCCCCCAAAACTACATGCTCTGAGCTAAACGCTAAACTCTGTCTTTCATCGCAGGTCTGTATCTCAACTCTTTTTTATAAAAGCCATAAAATAAGTCTTAAAAAGAGCAAGAAATGCCTCTCAAAATCAGTTTTTTCCTTGACGGGAAGGTAGATAATTTGGTATAGATAACATTAGTGAAGCTTGTGCCTGTGCAGTTGAGCAACTGTGAGTCATAGGTCGTCCAGCGGGTGCAATTCTTATAATTTTCCAAAAATAGGAGGAGTTATCATGAAAGGCGCTGAGCCTTAAACAAAAATTTTGTGCTTCGAAATAGAGTTTTTGCCTTTCAATTAACAACCAAATTTTTATTTTTTTAATCCCGCCCGTCGTCCGCAGGATACCTTGCGGCAAAGACGGGACGGGGTGAAGGAGGATTATTATGTCTAAGAAATTGATTTATTTGGCCTCTTTTGTTTTGGTGCTGTCTCTGGTCGGGACTACCGTGAGTGCGCGTGAGCTACCGGTAGCGGACGGCCTGGAACTGCGTTTCGACGCATCGGCCATCACCGGCCTGGCTCCCGGCGACAGCATCAGAAGTTGGGACGACACATCAGGCAATGACCGCCATGCAAGCGGGGGCGATGGTGGTGCCACGTACGGCGAGTACATGCTACGTGGTCTCGGTACAGTAACATTCCATGGCATATATAGTGAGTCCATGGCGTTTGATTACAGCCCCAATAACAAAGACATAACGGTGATTGGCGTCAGCCGTAGCCGAATGCAAAAAAGTTTAATGAACACTGAGATTGAACGAGAAGGTCAGGGTTGGCCCCATTACCACCAAGGATATATCGCCTGGGGTGAAGTAGGTGGCTTTGGCGTAACCACTCCAGGGGGCTTCCACATGGACAATACCTACATTATGTTGGGCGGTGGGCCCGGCATGCGATGGGAGGTGAATTACGATCATCCGGAACTGATAGAAGGCTTTACTGTCAACATAGTCCGGCTCAATAGCATGACTGGTGTCATGGACGTATATCGCGACGGAGAGTTTCTTGGCGAACGCCGTGATATCAATCACGGCATCCAAAACGCCATGTCAGAAGGGCGGATCGGCGGGTTCGATTTTTACGGTGGCCTGGGTTGGGACGGTGATGTGGCAGAGATCCTGGTCTACAGCCGGGCGCTCACTGACGGGGAAATGGAGGCCGTCGAGGAGTACATGTATAATAAATGGCTCTTGTTGACCTATGAGGCCCGTAGACCCGTCCCTGCTGATGGTGGCCTACATCAGGATACATGGGTGAGCCTTAGCTGGACGCCGGGAGGTTGTGCAGTCTCACACGATGTATATTTCGGTGAGAATTTTGATGATGTGAACGAAGGTATCGCCAATACGTTCCAGGGCAATCGGACCGAGACGTTTTTTGTTGCCGGCTTTCCAGGATTTCCTTATCCGGAGGGTCTTGTCCTCGGAACGACTTACTATTGGCGAATCGATGAAGTCAATGACACGGACCCGAACAGTCCATGGAAAGGCTATGTTTGGAGCTTTAAGGTTCCGTCCAAGGTTGCGTACGACCCTTATTCGCCTGATGGTGCTAAATTTGTGAACCCGAATGTAATCCTTAGCTGGGCTCCCGGATTCGATGCGAAATTGCATACTGTGTACTTCGGTGATAATTTTGACGATGTGAACAGTGCCGTTGGCGGTGTCCCTCAGGGACCTACAACCTATACTCCCGGCACGCTTGAATTTGAGAAGACTTACTACTGGCGGGTCGATGAGTTTGATGCCATCGAGACGTATAAAGGTGACGTCTGGAGCTTTACTACTACTCGTGAAGGTGGCGGCCTGAGAGGGTCGTACTATCACTGGTCCGGTTCGGTTCCTCCAACGGAACCCTTCCAGACACTGGTATTGGAGCGCGAAGATGCCCAGATTAACTTTGCCTGGGTCGAGGAATCTCCGGATCCAAGGGTCGACATCGATCAATTCTCCATACAATGGACTGGCGAGTTGGAGATACCGTTCTCCGGGACCTGGACCTTCTATACTACGAGCGATGACGGTGTCCGCCTGTTGGTGAATGACCAGTTAGTCGTTGATAACTGGACTGAGCATAGGGCCGTCGAGAATAGCGGAACGATTGAACTTGTCGCCGGGGAATATTCCCTTGTGATGGAATATTTTGAATACGACCTCGCCGCCGCGGCCCAGCTGCGTTGGCAAGGTCCAAAAACGTCAAAACAAGTGGTTCCTCAGGCGGCACTATCGTTACCTGTAAAGGCAAGCAGCGCGAAGCCCTCTAACGGTGCCACAGGTGTTAAGCAGACACCAACTCTTAAGTGGGGAGCGGGAGAAGCAGCCGCTTCGCATCAGGTCTATTTCGGCGCTGATGAAGACGCCGTGAAAAATGCCGATACAAGTTCGCCAGAGTACAAAGGCACCGGTGACCTTGGTTCTGAGAGCTATGAACCCGGAAAACTCGAGTGGGATGCCACCTACTATTGGCGTATTGATGAGGTCAATAACGTCAATCCCGACAGTCCGTGGACAGGAAATGTCTGGAGCTTTACGACTGCTAACTTCCTTGTCGTGGACGATTTTGAATCCTACAATAACCTTGACCCCGATGACCCCGAAAGCAACAGGATATTTAACGCGTGGATAGACGGATACGATGACCCGACAAACGGCTCTCTCGTTGGTTATGATAATCCTCCGTTTGCCGAGCAAACTATCGTTCACAGTGGCAACCAGTCGATGCCGCTTTACTACGACAATAGTGTTGGGTACTCTGAGGCAACTTTGACATTGACTTATCCGCGTGACTGGACCGAGAATGGTGTTAGCACATTAACAATTTGGTTCAGGGGCAATTCGGACAACGCTGCTGAGACTTTATATGTCGCTCTCAATGGCAATGCGGTGGTTACTCATGATAACCCAAATGCAGCACAGATAGAGACCTGGACGGAATGGAATATCGACCTGCAGGCATTTGCCGACCAGGGCGTGAATCTTGCTAATGTTAATACGATTGCTCTTGGTCTTGGTAACAAGAATAATCCGGTAGCCGGTGGTTCAGGTAAAATGTACTTCGATGATATTCGGCTATATCGGCCGACTCCATAACCAGAAGTACCGGAAGCCATAAATGGCAATTGCTCGTTTGCGGTAACAGACAATAGTGAAACGGATTAGCATCTATTCGGGGCTTATACCAATTCGGTATAGGCCCCTTCATTTGTTGGTAATTGGAAAACGGTAATTGGTGAACGGTAGTCATGATTTACAACTGCGATTTTGTTTGATGATTTTCTCCATAAAGCAATATCATGAGTATGCATTTTCATAAATGGTGACAACATCGTCCAATGTTAACTCGACCGGCGTTATATCGTAAAGACTACCCATCGTATAAAAGGAGCTTTCAGCAAAAGTTTTCAGCTGGCTTTTCTCAATCCCAAAACCGGAGAGCTTTTCTTCTTCAAGGCCTACATCTTTAATAAGCTTTTTCAATCCGGTGATGAATGCCATAGGCCTATCCTTCTCCGGGAGGTCGTCAATATTTTCTCCCATTGCCCCGGCAAGGTCCGGGAAGCGTGCCGGATTTCTTTCGGCTAAACTAGTAAAGTAGGAGACCGAAAGCATCGTAAGACCGCAGCCGTGAGCAACGTTAGGGTAATATGCACTGACGGGATGTTCCATAGAATGAAGGGATATACAACGAGACAGTGACTCGCATATCCCCGCCTCGGTATTGGCCCAGGCAAGTTTAGTTCTTGCCTCGATATTCGTGCCGTCTTTTACGGCGATTGGCAGGTATTCTGTAATAAGGCTGATCGCCTCCAACGCCAATTGGTCGCTCGCCGGCTGACTAATGGTCGCAAGATAAGTTTCAACCGAATGAAAGAACGCATCCATACCGGTGTAAGCGGTCGTTTTCGGAGGAACGCTTACCATTAATTCCGGGTCCACGATTGACAAGCGTGGAAAGGTAAAATTGTTTCCCCATCCTATCTTCTCGTTTGTGTCGCTTTTGGTAATTACCGTCCACGGGTCGGCTTCGGTTCCTGTCCCGGCGGTTGTGGTTATGGCTACGATAGGCAGAGCGCCGTTAGGAGGTGTTTTTCGGCCGCCGCTTCCCCGGTTTATATAGTCCCAATACTTGCCCGGATTAACTGCCATAACCGCTATGCTCTTAGATGAATCAAGAGTACTGCCGCCTCCGAGACCGACAACAAAATCACAGCCGTTTTCTTTGGCGAGGGATGCCCCTTCTTCAACGTGCTCTGAAACGGGATTAGGCTGAATTTTATCGTACACAACCGCCTCAACTCCATTTTCCTTAAGGTACTTGAGGACCCTGTCAAGATAACCATATTTCCTCATGGCTCCGGATGCACCGATTACAACAAGGGCTTTCTTTCCGGGAAGATAGGGTGTGGTTTTAAGCTCGCTCAGCTTACCGCAGCCAAAGATAATTCTTGTTGGCATATAATATGAGAAATCCAGGTTCATTTCTGCTTCCTTAAGAATTCGACAATTTTTTCTATTACCAAAATATCATATTGAATACCGACTTGAAAAACAAGCCTTTAGCTGAATTTCTGCTACGTATTCACGAGCACAAATTCGCCTTCGTTGCTGAGATTTTCATCGAGCATTGAGGATTTCTCCGGATGTACCGAACGCTGCGCAAAGGGAATCGGGTACATACAGGAGATGTCACGGTCGCGGTAAAGCAACTCCATGTTGTCAAAGCTGTCGAAGTAATAGAGTGCCGTATATGTGTCCCGCTTGACATCCCAGCTATCCAAAAGATTTTCCTTGACGGGAAGGTGGCTGATTTGGTATAAACGAAAAGAGTAAAGCTTGTGCCTGCGCAGTCGGGCATCTGTGGCTTTGAGGTAAACCTGCCTGTCTCGGCCTAGCTCGTCAAGGCCGAGCGAGTCGGAGCGGGGCTGAGCCAAGACGGGCAGGCGCAATTCTTGTTGTTATCAGAATAGAGGAGGAGTTATTATGCAAGACACAGAGTAGCAGCGGAAAACGTTGTGCTCGGCGGTCATTTTTTGTATTTCAATTAACAACCTATATTAATTTTTCAAAGGAGGACTAATTATGTGCAGTAAACTGGTTTATTTATTTTCTCTTGTTTTGGTGCTGGCTATAGTCGGCGATGCCTTGGCTGACCTGGTTGGTTACTGGAAATTTGATGAGGGCAGTGGAAATATTGCTGTAGATGTATCAGGATATGGAAATGATGGGACAATTAACGGAGCAACATGGACAACAGGAAAATTCGGCCCTGCTCTGAATTTTGACGGTATAGATGACGACGTTGATTGCGGCAATGATGATAGTTTGAATATTACCGGTGAGATTACGATTGCGCTATGGGTTAAACCATCAGTGGCCGGAGAAGGAGGTTCAAATGTCGGCCCGGTATGTAAGGCAGAAGCAGGAGTCGATCCTTGGAGCTGGCAGCTAAGATACAATGCTCCGGGTGGTGGAAATTATATGGGATTCCAGTTTAATGGCGACCCGGAAGGTTCGACATGGGTTTCTGTTCAACAGAATTTATTGCCGGGAGAATGGTATCATATTGCAGGAATATTTGATGGCACTAATATTGTATGCTATTTAAATGGCGTTGAAACAGAAAGGAATACAATTTCCGGGATTAGAGGCGGCAGTGGCCGTTTCTTCATTGGTCAGGATGGTTGGGATAATATCTTCAATGGTGTTGTTGATGAGCTCAGGATTTACAATCATGCTCTGTCGGCGGTCGAACTTCTGGGCGCTATGGCAGGTGAGGTATGGCCTTACGCCCTGGGCCCCAAACCGGAAGATGGTGCCCTCTATCCGGATACATGGGTGAACCTTAGCTGGTTACCGGGAGGTCTTGCGGTCTCCCACGATGTGTACTTGGGCGATAATTTTGACGATGTCAACGCCGGCGCCGAGGGCACGTTCCAGGGTAACCAGCTCGAAACGTTTATTGTTGTCGGCTTTCCCGGATTTGCTTATCCGGATGGTCTTGTTCCCGGCACAACTTACTATTGGCGGATTGATGAGGTAAATGACACTGAGCCGAATAGTCCCTGGAAGGGTAACGTCTGGAGCTTTTCGGTTCCACCCAAGACCGCATACAATCCCAACCCGGCTGATGGTGCCGAAATGGTAGATCCGGATGTAATGCTTAGCTGGACGGGAGGTTTTGGTGCGAAATTACACACCGTATATTTCGGCGACAATTTTGATGAAGTGAACAATGCCGCCGGGGGTCTCCCACAGGGAACTGCAACCTATACTCCCAGCACACTTAAATTGGCAAAGACTTACTACTGGCGTGTCGATGAGTTTGATGCCGTCGAGACGTATAAAGGCGACGTCTGGAGCTTTACGACTGAGGGCGGCGTCGGGAGCCCGGACCCGGCTAACGGCGCTGTGGATGTAAAGCATACATCGGTTCTTACCTGGACGCCGGGAGTCTATGCCGATTCGCATCAGGTCTATTTCGGCACAGATAAAGAGGTCGTACGCAATGCCGATACCGGTTCGCCGGAATATAAAGGCACAGGAAACCTTGGTGATGAGAGTTATGAACCCGGAAAACTCGAGTGGAATACCACTTACTATTGGCGTATTGACGAGGCCAATAACACCGAGCCCGACAGTCCGTGGACAGGTAATGTATGGAGCTTTACCACCGCCAGCTTCCTCGTCGTTGACGATTTCGAGAGCTACAATGACCTTAATCCCGAGGACCCCGCCAGCAACAGGATATTTTTCGCGTGGATAGACGGATACGATGACCCTACAAATGGCTCTTTAGTTGGTTATGAGAATCCTCCGTTTGCCGAGCAAACTATCGTTCACGGAGGTAACCAATCGATGCCATTATTCTACGACAATAATGTTGGGTACTCTGAGGCGACCTTGACGCTGACTTACCCTCGTGACTGGACCGAGAATGGCGTGACCACATTATCGATTTGGTTCAGAGGTAATTCTGATAACGCCGCTGAGACTTTATATGTTGCTCTCAATGGCAGTGCAGTGGTCAATCACAATAATCCTAATGCAGCACAGATAGATAGGTGGACCGAATGGACTATCGACCTGCAGGCGTTCGGTGTGAACCTTGCCAATGTCAATACTATTGCCCTCGGCTTAGGCAATAAGAACAATCCGCAGGCTGGTGGTTCAGGTACAATGTTCTTTGACGATATTCGGCTGTATCCACCGGCGCCCTAAGCCGTGTGATTTAGCTGGTAGTTAGAATTACGTGGTTGATATAGCAAATTTGTGACAATCAGGGGCTTATGTCGATTGATTCGGTATAGGCCCCCTTGTTTTAGGGGGCTGGAGAGAGTGAAGCATCGAAATAAGGCGGTCGAGTTACGTCTTTGCAAAGAGGATAAACAGCAATTATAATAAGCCCGATTAAGTAAGCAAGTTGATACAAGGAGCAGCTCGGGTGCACAACGAGGCAATTGAAATCAAAGAAGGTACATTCACGGTTAAGACGTACGAGTGCCAAGCTGACGGCAACATCAAGATACCTTTGCTTATGCAGTATTTACAAGAAATTGCAGCTCTCCATGCAGAACAACTTTGCCTCGGATTTGGCAGGATGAATGAAATAAACAGCTATTGGGTGCTGTCGAACCTCAGAATAGAAATCGATAGATTTCCGAAATGGAATGATAAAATTACCGTCACAACATGGCCAAGCGGATATACTCGTTTGATGGCAAGAAGAGAGTTTATCGGTAAAGACCAATATGGCCGCGAGTTATTGAGAGTTAGCAGCGAATGGATGGTATTGAACAGACAGAAAAACCGACCGAAGAATCTATTCCGACTTGATATGAGGCTGCCTAAAAGCGGGCCCAAAGCGATATCAGGTGAACTGAACAGATTGGAACCGCGAGACAGCTATAGTGACATTGAGCAAGTGCGTGTACCGTACAGCTCGATAGATATAAACGGACACGTTAACAATACAGAATATGTGCGATGGGGCATTGACACATTGAGAAGAATATTCGAATTCAAGGGAAACATCCATTTTTTGCAAGCTACCTATTTGTCTGAAGTTTTTGAGGGGGATGAGCTCGATATACTCGTTTCTACTGAGAGGAATGAACGCTTTTACGTTCTTGGAAGAAAGTCCGGCGGGGATAGCAATGTATATGTAATGGAAATTTCCCGCTGACTGCTGCATTACCAGCCGGGCAAACAAACATACCTGATAAGTGTATATTTTTGCCTTAAGGATGTGCTTACCCGGAAAGGCCCTGGTAGTGTCCCAATTGAAGATGATAGTCGCATCTTATTCGCGCCAGAATGGACGATTTCCCCTGGTGGGTATCATAGGATTTTATTACCAAAGATCGCGATTTAAACGGTTCTACGTTTGCATCACAGCTCCGGGTGTGTTATAATTATGTCAGGTAAACATACCAGAGACTTATTATATCTCTTTGAAAGAGAAGGGCGAATATCATGCGCAAAAGAAACGGCTTTACACTAATAGAGCTTTTGGTAGTGATAGCTATTATTGCATTATTGATGGCCATATTGATGCCGGCACTAAACCGGGTAAAGAAACAGGCACGGACGGTAACCTGCCAGGCAAGTCTGCACCAATGGACACTTATCTGGTCGATGTTCACCACAGACAGGGACGGCTATTTTCACGAAGGTCTCGGCGGAGAGAGCCAAACGAGCGAGGGCAGATGGCCGGTCGTGATGCGGACGGAGTACCGCGACCTGGATATGCGTCTTTGCCCGATGGCTACGAAACCTTTGTCCGAAGGAGCTCGCAATCCGTTTGCGGCATGGGGTATCTTTTCAGACGGCTCCTACGGAAGCTATGGCTTCAATGAGTGGCTGTGCAATCGAACCTCGGGCAGTAACGCGAGCAACTACTACAGGCATGTCAATATCAAGCCTGCGGATCGGATACCGCTTTTCCTCGATTGTTTTTGGTACGATGTCTGGCCGTTTCACAACAATGAACCGCCGCTATATGACGGCGCCACGGAAAACCTCGCCGGCAGCAATGAGATGCGGCGGGTCTGTCTAAACCGGCACAGCGGAGCGGTCAACAGCGCCTTCCTGGATTGGTCCGTCAGAAAAGTCGGGCTCAAGGAGTTGTGGACATTGAATTGGCATCACAATTACGACATCCATGGTCCCTGGACCATTGCCGGTGACGTTCAGTCGAGCGACTGGCCGGATTGGATGAGAAGCTTTAAGGACTACTGAGCAACTAATACCAATTTTAATTAAAAGCTGCGCTTTATATAAAGAGCAGCGAGCCATCCCCAAGCTGCGCTTGAGGCTGCTATCCTTTTGTGCTAAATACAAGGAGCGCAGTAATTAAATGCAATTGGTATAATAAATCTCCGCAGGTAATCTCGCTTTTTCCTATTCTCTCCCTCCGGCCTACAGTAGCTCCACCGTCAAAAATACGCATTTGCTATAATAGACACCGTAGCTATGTTGGTGCTACTTTTGAGCGGACTTCCGGTTAAACCATCGCGTCTCACTGACCGGGCGGCTGACTCAACTCCTTGATGAAAATGCGACGGAACTGGAGGAAGGACGCTCCCCATTCTCCGTCCTTCCGATCACCGTGATGCTGTAATGCAATTGGCCCCTGAGCCGGGACGCCGGGCAACTGAGCGTTGTTGAGGACCAGCTTCCCGTTGAGCGTAACCGTCAGGCGATCCCCCTTCATGATGATATGGAAAGTGTTCCATTGACCAATCGGCCTGTCCACCTTGACCTTTGGCGTGACCCCGGCGTGGACGTCGGGCGAAAACGCCGGGTCGGTACGATAGCCCCATACCTCGCCCGAACCGACCGGCCAGCACCAGATGTTCACTTGAGACTTGTGCCGGCCGCGGAGAAATATCCCCGAATCCGTGTTCGGAACCTCGATTAGCACTTCCTTGCCGGAATCGTCCTTCTTGTACGTCCCATCGGGGAGAATAATCCTGGCGGCCCGGTTGATGTAGGGACTGTCCTTGATCCGCCAGTCCACAAGCAGCTCGAAGTCGCCGTAGCTTCTGGTGGTCCACAGGTTCCTGTCGCCCCGTCCCTCATGGGGGTCACAGTCGATGACTCCCTCGACGACTCGCCAATCCAAGTTCTCGGATTGCCGTACCTCCCAGCCATCCAGATTGATTCCCAACAGCGGTACGAATCCTTCCGGCACAACCTCGCCCGGTCCCGCAGCGGCTCCCGGCTCGCAGACGGGCGTCCGGATCGTCTGGCGGCACGAATCAGCCACCAGAAGAAAGCCGGCAAGCAACAGTAAGCCTGCTATAATGCACACAGCTTTTGACGGATTTGTGTTTTTCATAATCAAATAAAACTAATAGTGAATGTTAAGCCAAGGTTCAGAATTAATGTTATTTCTGAATCCCGAGGTATCTTAACAAGGTCCTACTATTACTATTGAGCGGATATTTCTACAAAGAACATCGGTTGCAGGCCACCGCCGATCCATGGGAAAGTGGTAAGACCAGCAAACCAGCTCAATTCTCCGTCGTCATAATCGATGCCCAGCAGTGAGAACCCAACGCTGTCACCCACACCTGGTGGGAATACATCTGTTTCAAAGTCACCCTGCATAGCCGACCAGGGGATCTTAACTTCCACGGCCCAGTCCTGTGTTTCTACATTCACGGAACCGGCAAAGTCAGCCTGTGCCATGATATCCTCTGTGATCCAACCGCCGAAATCGTTCTTTGCAAGGGGATTTCCACTGCCGTCATCCGGCGCTATGGTGGGAATGTACATGTTTGCCGTAACCTCTTCCTGAGTTGTCTGACCAAAGACGAACTGGAGTGTGTCGGAACCATTGGGATTCGGTCCAACGAAACTGTAGTTATCATCCTGGACCGACGCAGCCGCATAGAAGTATGTATCGTCCCACATGAAATAGTATGTGGCATTGAAATCCTCCAAGGATGTCTCGGTGGATTGGTCGTTCAATTGACCCGCATGGGTAACACCCTCGAAATAGGGGTCTTCCGCGGTAAGCGTTTCGGCGTTAAAGACCAGCGCCTGTGCCCCTGTGTACTCTTCTGCGGAGACCCGGCCGTCGATGGTTATCTGCTGACCCTCAGCGAGTCTTACGCTGTTCACAGGCCAGGTGAACTCTTGTTCCGACACCGGCTCTTCGTCTTCTACCGTCAAGAAGACGTCATCAACATATATCATCTTGCCTGCCGGCGTTTTGGAGAAGAGCTGCACCTGAATGGTAGTCCGTTCACCGGGTTCATACACCGTATGAAGGGTGTATTCAAACGGGGTCCAGGCATCCAGGACAGGAGCTGAAAGTGTACCTGTGAGGTTCTCGACTTTCCCGTCATATTCCTTGATGCGGAACCAAATAACTGCATTCTCGTCCCAGGCATCGGCAGGGACATAGTAGGTGCCCCGAAGCGTAAGGGCTGCGCCCTTCGGAATCCTATCCCATTCCTCGACATCCTGGGCAACACAATGGTACTGGTCGGTGCCAAGGCCTTCGATTCCGAGAGATGTATCCCCGGAGACTTTCTGCTCCGTGGCCAGAGAAAAGACACTGATGTCACCGGCGCCCTGATGAGACCAGGGGTCCAAGGACTTTTCAAAGCCGTTATTCATAATGTATTCGTCATAGAGCCTTATCCAGTCGATATCCACCATAACCAGCTCGTCATAATGGCCAAAATCGAACCGGAAGTTATTAATCCAGCTATCCCAGAAGCTACGTGTATCTATATATTGAACAAACCACTCACCAATGACGGGGACAGTGAATCCCCTGGAGCCATGTCCCCCTTCAACAGGAAACCAATACACGGCATGCTGAGGTTTTTGCTGATCGCTTTCAGTACCGCTCCACTTCATGCGAACAGCGATACCCCCGATACTGTGGGCATAATAAGGCCCCGCGGGTGCAAAGAAGTAGGGGTCAAAAGTCCCTCCCGGTAAATCCAGCAACAGCGCTCCGTCGTTTACATCAAAGTAGGTAATTCGTTCCGGGTCAAAGTTCCACCAGCCCTCCGTATCGCCCTTTGTGTTGAACTCCCAGTGGGAGTTAATGTAGCCCCAGTGATCACCTCTTTCATCAATGACCGGCTCAGCAAGATCCACAAAGACGTCATCAAAGTAGAAGACCTTGCCGGCGGTCATCTTTGAATACAATTGTACGTCCAGAGTGGTTCGCTCTTGGGGTGTATAGGCCAACTCCAAGGAGCTCTCGCACTGGAACCACTCGTCAAACACATTGACCTCGATAGGTGGGCTGAGTTTTTCTTCGGTGCCATTGAACTCCCGGATACGAAACCACAGCGAGGCGTTCTGGTCCCAAGAGTCGGCAGGAACCTTCACCGCTGCATGTATTGTCGCGACATACCCTTTATCCACTTCCAGACCGCGTTTGACAGGCTGAGTCAAGGCGATATAGTCTCCGGTTCCGGTGCACTTAACTGCATAGTCGAGAGAGTTTACATTCTCCCACTCGTTGTCATCAAAGCTGTTTGTATCGCCGACAACATCCCAACCTAATAGACCACTCCACTCGAATGTCTCGTTGGTCAGATAGAGACTCTCAAGACGAACCCAGTCAATTTCAACCGTTCGCTCTTCGGGGATTCCATCCCCCAGATCAAAACGAATTTGATCAATGGTCCCGGTCCAATCCTCCTGGTCCATCAGATCGACTAAAACCACTTTCCATTCGTTGGGCTCAGGTGCTGAATAAGGTATTTGTTTTGCTGTGGGATTGAACCAGAAAAACGTTGTCCCCGGGGACGTGGTTGCATCCGCAGACCAGCGCATTCGTGCAAGGACACCTGTGATGTCACTGGCGTCCCACGGACCATCCCGGCTGCAACTAATGAAAGGGTCGGTCATATTAGACTTAATCGTGGCAACCAACACTCCGTCCCTGGCTTTCAAATCTGTAATACTTGCATTGGGTGTCCATCCCTCTGTATCATCATCCGTATCGAACTCCCAGGCCAATACGTTAGCCGATAACACAAAAATAATGGTACACATAAGCAATGAAATAAATCGTCCCATCTACCTATCCTCCATTAAAATGGTTCTCCTCACACCTAAATCCAATGTTTATAAAATACTGCTAAAACATTATTATACAAAATCATTCGCTTCAAATCAATTACACTATTCTCAAATAGTGATTTATCGATTCAGGCGCATACTTGCAACGTCTCAAAGACAATTTCCACGCGGCAAACATTCAGACAGTGAATTGACATTCCTTCAATCTTGGATGGTCGCTAAGAAATCACCTGAGCCAATTACATTTGATGCTTGTCTATTTCTCGGCATAATATTTATCTCCAAAATAACGTTATAAGTGTAGCACAGCATTTGCCGAGGTAGATGACGCAGAAATGATTTATCGCAAGCCTTTTGATGGCGAAAAGATAGATCAATGGAGCCAATGGGATTCGAACCCACGACCTCTTGCATGCCATGCAAGCGCTCTCCCAACTGAGCTATGGCCCCAGACGATTTACTATTTATTATTTACTATTTTCTATTTACTATTTTTATCTTTTGTTTACATTCTAAATAATTATCGATCAGAAATCAATAGTAACCAATAAAGGATATTAAGAAAAAAAGATTGTGATTAAAAGACAAAGAATATTAATAACGGGGCGGGTGCAGGGAGTTGGCTTTCGACCGGCTGTGTATAGAATAGCACGGGCATTGGAGCTTTCCGGTGTTGTCTATAACGATACAAAAGGCGTTGTAATCGAATTGCAGGGGAGAGAAGAAAAAATAGCCGAGTTCTTAATTCGATTGCAATCTGATGCCGACAAGCCGCCGTTAGCAGAAATAAAATCCTGTAATACAATCGATATATCGGCCATCGAAGGGGAAAGTGAATTCACCATCAGAAACAGCGACACGCATGGAACACCGCTGTCACAGGTAACCGCCGACATCGCCACCTGTCGAGACTGCCTTGCAGAGATGGCTGATAAAGGAGATTTTCGGTACGGATATCCATTTATAAACTGCACGAACTGCGGCCCGAGGTACTCAATAGTCAAAAACATTCCTTACGACAGGCCTAATACCACGATGTCGGTTTTCAAGATGTGCGATAAATGCGCTGCTCAATACACAGAGGTAACCGACCGTCGTTTTCACGCCCAGCCCGTTGCCTGCGGTGAATGCGGGCCGAAAATCCGGCTGACAGACGGCAAAGGAAAAACAATAAAAACACAAACCGAGAAGGTAATCGCTGAAACCGCACACTTACTTTCGACCGGAAAGGTTGTGGCAATAAAGGGAATCGGTGGTTTTCATTTAGCTGTAGATGCGCTTAACGATAAGGCGGTGGAACGATTGCGGGAACGCAAGAAGCGAGACCATAAGCCCTTTGCTATGATGGCGGCTTCGATTGAAAAGATAAAAAAATACGCAATTGTGAGCGAATCAGCAGAGCAGGTCTTAAAGAGTCCACAAAGCCCGATTGTTTTATTACGTCAAAAAAGAAACTCCCCAATAGCCCCATCGGTTGCCGAAGGTGTTAGCACTTACGGCTTTATGCTTTGCTATGCTCCACTGCATTATCTTTTGTTCGAGCAGTTAAACAACTATGGAACAGATGTTTTGGTAATGACCAGCGGCAATATTTCCGATGAGCCGTTGATTTGCAAAAATAATTTGGCTCTGGAAAAACTCGGTTATGTTGCAGATGCCTTTTTGATGCACGATAGAGAAATCTACCGGCAGGTTGACGACTCGATTGTTCATTTTGTAGATGAACAGCCGGTGCTTTTAAGAAGAGCCAGAGGATATGTGCCAAGCCCAATCTTTACGGGGAAAAATTGTCGGCAGGAGATTTTCGCGGCGGGGGCGGATTTGAAGAATACTTTCTGTTTTGCAAAACAAAATCAGCTTATCTGCAGCGAACATATAGGCGACCTTGAGGATGCAGAGGTCTATCATCACTATATTAATTCAATCGAGCACTTAGCTAAGTTGTATGAAGTCAAACCCACAGTAGCGGCCTATGACCTTCACCCCGGCTATCTATCCACACAATATGCACTGTCGCTGGATAGTTCAAAAGCGATTGGCATTCAGCATCACTGGGCGCATATTGCATCTGTTTTGGCCGAGCACGACCTTAGCGGGCCGGTCATCGGAATTGCAGCAGATGGCACCGGCTATGGAATAGATGGTGCTATCTGGGGCTGTGAGTGTATGATTGCGTCGCTGGACAAATTTGAGCGGTTCGGCCATCTGGCTTATTACCAACTGGCAGGGGCAGATAAGGCAAGCAAAGAGGCTGTAAGACCCGCTCTATCATTATTAAAAAAAGCATACGGCAGCAAATTTAATTTACAGAAATTCGAGTGGTTGCTGAAGCGAATCGAGCCTGACACAAACAAATTACGGATTATATCAGAGCAGCTTGAAAAAGGCGTTAATTGTGTAGAGACTTCCAGCTTAGGTCGGGTTTTCGATGCGGTTGCCGCTATGCTCGGCCTGGGCAGCTACAATCACTTCGATGCCCAACTGCCGATGGCACTTGAGGCGGTAATTGAGAACGAGATTGAAGAGCACTATGATTTTGAGCTTACAAACAGAACTGGAGAACCGTTGCAGCTTGATTTGGGCAAGATGGTAAAAGAGCTAATCGCCGATATCCAAAAAGGATTTACCAACAGTATTATCTCGGCAAAGTTTCACAATTGCCTTGCCGCAGGCCTGCTTGAGATGGCTAGGGCAGCGAGAGAAAGCACAAAATTAACTACAGTTGCACTAAGCGGCGGGGTGTTCTGCAATCGATATTTGACTATTCGCTGCATTAAACTCTTGAAGAAAACCGGTTTTTCAGTATTATTTAACAGGGACGTCCCGTCTAACGATGGCGGAATATCCCTCGGCCAAGCGGCAATCGCTGCTCAGCTCGGCTGGAACACCCCCGAACAAGATTGAGGGTGCCACCTTCGTAAAACTTGAAATACGAGCAATAGGATAAATTATGTGTTTGGCAATACCGGCAAGAATAGTGGAATTGGAGGGGGACAAGGCGGTTGTCGATGCGATGGGCAACCGCTGGAGAGCTAAAACTACGCTCCTGCCGGAAGCTAAATTAGGAGATTTGATTCTGATCCACGCCGGCTTTGCCATCTCACTTGTCGATGAAGAAGAGGCAAAAAAGACCTGGCAGCTTATTGCAGAAATTAACGAATTCCAGGACACGCCGAATAAGATTTCAGGATAGAAAACAGAGAACGTAAAGCACGAAATTCGAAGCACGAAGCACGAAACAACGTCAAAATTCAAATGTCCAAATGACCAAAACTTTATGTTTTGAATTTTTGATTTTGGCCATTTGAATTTGTTTCGAATTTCGATATTCGGATTTACTTATTATATGCTTGAGAGAATTCAAAAGGCAAAAAGTCTTTGTGATGCCGCCTGCAAGCATTTAGGACGGCAAATCAATATAATGGAGGTCTGCGGTACCCATACGGTCTCTATTTTCCGCAACGGGATAAGGTCAACTCTGCCGAAGGAATTGAAACTCCTGTCCGGGCCGGGCTGTCCGGTCTGCGTTACCGACCAGGGCTATATCGATATTGTTTTGCAGTTAGCGGACCGCGACGATTGTTTAATCGCCACGTACGGTGATATGATTCGAGTGCCCGGCAAAAACAGCTCGCTTGAAAAAAAGCAGGCAAAAGCCAACGTCAAAGTTGTTCTAAGCAGTGAAGATGCACTTCAATTAGCCAAAGACAATCCTGAAAAAACAGTTGTGTTCGTTGCAGTCGGCTTTGAGACCACTGCGCCGGCCACTGCCGTAGTGGTAAAGGAAGCGGCTGAACAGGGTGTCGATAATTTTTATATTTTGAGCGGGCACAAGCTGGTTACCCCTGCGATGCGGGCATTATTAAGCGCAAAAAACGATAAAATAGATGCCTTTCTTTGTCCCGGACACGTCAGTGTGATAATCGGCTATGGGGCCTTTGCTGAGATTGTGGAGGATTTTAGTCGGCCTTGCGTAGTGGCCGGCTTTGAGCCGCTGCAAGTAATGGAAGGAATCGGCGAAATCTGTCGGCAGCTTACAGCCGGCAAAGCCGAACTAAAATCAATATACAATGCGGTCGTTAGCGAGAAGGGTAACATCGCTGCGCAAGAAATCATCGATGAGTGCTTCGAGGCGGTTGACGGCCACTGGCGAGGACTGGGAAAGATAGAAAAAAGTACGCTTAAGCTAAAAGATAAATACAGCCGATTCGACGCCCTTGTACGATTTAACATAAGCGAAATGCCGGGCGAAGAAAGAAAGGGGTGCCGATGCGGTGAAGTTTTGTGTGGATTGATAGAGCCGCCGGAGTGTGGATTGTTCGGTCAAAACTGCACGCCACAAGAACCGATTGGACCTTGTATGGTAAGCTCCGAAGGGGCGTGCGCGGCGTGGTTTAAGTACGGCGGAATCAGCGTACCAGGACGTCAGGTTATCGGGACACAAGGGTATCAGGAATAATGAAGAAAACAAGCAAGCACGATAGAATCTTACTTGCTCACGGCGGCGGCGGACAACTGACGGATGACCTAATCCGCCACCATATTCTGCCGAGCCTCAATAATGAGGTACTCGCTGAATTAGGCGATTCGGCAAAGCTGAATGTTGCATCGAACTCGCTGTGCTTTACAACGGACAGCTATGTTGTAAAGCCATTATTTTTTAACGGCGGAGATATTGGGAAATTAGCTGTTTGCGGGACAATAAATGACTTAGCTGTTGCCGGCTCGAAGCCCGTTGCTCTGTCGTTGTCGTTAATAATTGAAGATGGCTTTGAATTCAAGCTGCTCGAAAAGATTTTAGCCAGTGTAGGTGAAGCCGCTCGCCAAAACAATGTTGATATTGTTACCGGTGACACCAAGACGGTTGAGGCCGGTGCGGCTGACAAGATTTTCATAAACACAGCAGGAATCGGGGTAAAATTAGCCGACGTGGAGATGGGCTTCGAGAAGATTGCGGTCGGGGATAAAATCATTATCAACGGCACAATTGGCGACCATGGGATGACTGTTATTTCGCAGCGAGAGGACATTAAATTTCAATCGCAATTGCAAAGTGATTGTGCGGGCCTGGCGGAGTTAACCTGTGAACTGTTGGAGAATACGAACGGCATAAAATTTATGCGTGACCCGACCCGTGGTGGGTTATCCGCGACACTTAATGAAATCTCGAGAAGCAGCGGACTGAGCATTGAAATTCGCCAAATCGATATACCGGTCAGGCCGGCGGTACAGGCCGCAGCCGATATGCTTGGTTTCGACGTGCTGACAATCGCAAACGAAGGCAAATTTGTCGCAATTGTCTCACCGGAATCAGCGGATGAATGTCTGAACATCTGCAAAAATCACCCGTTGGGCAAAGAGGCAAAGATAATCGGTGAGGTTTGCCAGAGCCGCGATGTGCCTGTGGTGGAAATGATAACGCAAATCGGCGGAAAAAGAATTGTGCAGATGCCATACGGGCGAGAACTGCCGAGGATATGCTGATGCACGAAATGATGGTGGCTGACAGCCTGCTGACGACAATATCAGACGAAGCTGCAAAACACAATGCAAAACCCATCAGCGTCAAAATCAGTTGTGGAGCGCTTAATCCTATCAACGATGAAGCACTATGTTTTGCCTTCGAGGCAATCGCCAAAGGTACATCGTGCGAAGGTGTGAAATTAGACATAGAGCATAAGCCAATACAGGCTCAATGTAAGAATTGTAATCAGAACTTTAAAGTTGAGTTTTCGTGCCCAAGATGTCCGAAGTGCAACGGTGAAGATTTTGAGTTGCTGGCTGATGCGCCTTTGATACTGGAAGAGATAGAACTCCAAACGGATTAATGCTATGAAAAAGATTGATATCGGCAAGAAAATTCTCAGCGAAAATGAGAAGTATGCCTTCGAGAACATTCTGTTTTTAGCCGAACAGAAGAAGCTATGCCTGAATATGATATCGTCCCCTGGCTCAGGTAAAACCACAATTCTTGTCAGGACAATAATCGACTTAAAAGACAAAATTAAAATCGGTGTTATTGAAGGCGATATTCAGACCGACATAGACGCTGAGAGAATCAGAGCAACCGAAGCACCAGTTGTTCAGATAAATACCGAAGGCGCCTGCCATTTATCAGCAGCTCAGATAAGCGCTGCATTAAAACAATTACCTGTCAAAGATTTGGACTTGATTTTTATCGAGAATGTAGGCAATCTGGTTTGCCCATCGGCTTTTGAATTAGGTGAGAGCGGCAAGATAGTTGTGCTTTCGGTTGCAGAAGGTGATGACAAGCCGGCCAAATATCCTGCCATTTTTGCAAAGTCAAAGGCGCTGCTTATAAACAAAATTGACCTGCTGCCGGGTGGACAGGTGGATTTTGATATCAAAAGAGCGCAGGCCGATGCCTGCAAACTAAATAAGGGAATTAAAATCCTCCCAATATCAGCCAAGACCGGCGAAGGTATGACCGACTGGTATGACTGGCTGCTAAAGTCGGTCAAGCAAAACAGCTTGTAGTACCAATGTGCACCTTACGGACTGTCTGCTATTGATTTTGATTGGTAGAGACCGTGTTTTCGAATATAGTCGGCGACGGCGGGGTGCAGCATATCGGTTACATCGCGGCCGGCAGCCATTCTATTCCGTATTTCGGTGCTGCTTATATCAATCAAAGGGGTTTGGATAACATTTTGCTGGAGTTTTTCGATGCGCTGATGGCCCCATAGAGCCTCATATTTGGCAAAATTCGGTGGTTTGCAGCCGGCTCTGTACATAGTGGTTAAATTACAGGCATCAATCAGCTCGACAATTTGATGCCAATATGCCAAATCATCAATGCTATCGGCACCCACGAGCCAATGGATTAAAGTGTCGCTGCCGTACTCGGCCTGAAACTGCTTTATGGTATCCAAAGTGTAACTCGGCGCCGGCTTTTTCAATTCGCAATCACTTACTTCAAAATTCTTTTGTTCGGCGATTGCAAGAGCTATCATTTTAAGGCGATGAGCATCATTTGCTTTTGGCAGGAAACCTTTGAGTGGAGAGCGCTTTGCAGGAATGAAGATGATTTTCTCTGCGCCAATATGTTTGGCTGCATCGGCAGCGACAGTAGTATGGCCGAGATGAATCGGGTCGAACGTGCCGCCAAACAAAGCTATTTTTATTTTTGTCATAAATAATTAACAACCAACCTGTGCGTTGTTGAAAAAATATTACAAAGGAAATTAAAAAACTTTAACCAGTAAAAATATCAGCAAATAATAAAACATTTAAAGTGAAATCCGGTTTTTACTTTCTTCTTACGTTCCATAACACTTTGAAAACATATTACATAGTGACACAATAAAAACCTTCTCTGATAATCAAAAACGCTGAAATCAACCTATAAGTTAAGTAAATTGACTCCAACAAGGGTAATTGTAACAAATCAGCTTTTCAATTTTAGTAAGAACTTCATTTGCAATAAAACAATTTGCATCGTTTTGTTAAAGAGTATGTTAAACAATATACGAGGTTGTGTAAAACACTGATGACAAAATTTTTATCAAGTATTTATAAACTTTTGGTCGATAAAAAAAATATGAAAAATAATTAACTTTTTTGTTTGATTCTTTAACGAAGTATTTTATTGTAAATAAGTATTTTAATGTTAAGTATAAAGTAAAAGGATTTTTGGTCAGCCAAAAGGAGGTGACAAAATAATGGCAAAGAAGAAAAAAGCAAAAAAGAAAAAAGCCAAGAAGAAAGTAAAGAAGAAAGCCAAGAAGAAAACCAAAAAGAAAAAATAGTGTAGCAATTTAGTCAAAAGCCCGCTTGTCCTTATGGCTATGGATTTTGGTGGGCTGCCGGTTAAAGCCGGTTGTTTCAGCCGTAATCAACTGCGGCAAGTTATGCGAAAATGGAAGGTTTTTTCATTATGATAAAACCTTCCATTTTTTATTTATATACAGAACCTCAGTTATAGCTATAACACCTCTTAACACTAAAATTATCCCTACACCTTAAGAACAACTGCCTTCTTGCAATTAGCGGCCAATTCTTTATACTATTCTTCAATACAGATGTAGATTTTTGTAATCTTCGAGGACGATTCGCAAAGAGAATAACAATATGGACTATTTCAACTATAAAAACGGCAAGCTATTCGCAGAAAATGTAAGTGTTGAGAAAATCGCTGACGAAGTCGGCACGCCGGTTTATATCTACAGCAAGGCCACTTTTAAGGAGCATCTGCAAAAGATTCAGCAGGCATACAGCCTGCTCGATACTACTCTTTGCTATTCCGTTAAGGCCTGCGGTAATATAAATATCCTCAAATTTATGGCCGAGACAGGCAGTGGATTTGACATTGTCAGCGGTGGGGAGCTGTACCGCGTGTTGCAGGCGGGGGGCGAACCATCAAAAATCGTCTATGCCGGTGTCGGTAAAACCGATACCGAAATCATTGAAGCACTCAACGCCGACATCAGCTATTTCAATATCGAATCAGAAGCAGAACTGGAAAACCTAATTCGATTAGCAAAACAACAAGGCAAACAACCGAAAGCTGCTCTGCGCGTCAATCCGGATGTTGCCTATAAAACCCACGCCTTCCTGACCACAGGCAAAAAAGAAACAAAATTTGGCGTTGATATCGAGCGGGCACTGAAAGTCTTTTCTGATTACGGCGACAATGCGGCGGTGAATCTCTGTGCGATTCACGTCCACTTAGGTACTGGCGGCAAAAAGATTGCCCCATACGTTAAAGCTATTGAAAAAGTCTTACCGCTTATTGACCATCTCCGCAGCAAAGGCCACACTATCGAAGCTCTGGACTTAGGCGGCGGTTACGGCGCCGACTACGAGTCTGATAGCGTACCTTCAGCAGAAGAGTACGCAGCAGGTATCGTCCCGCTGCTGAAAGACAAGAACCTTAAACTCATCTTGGAACCAGGCAAAAGCATCTGCGCCAACGCAGGGATAATGCTAACTCGCGTGCTTTATATCAAACACGGCGGCAGGAAGAAATTTGTTATTGTCGATGCGGGGATGAACGATTTGATTCGTCCGTCGTTGTATGATGCTTTCCATTTTATTTGGCCTGCGAAAGTAGATGAAGAACTTGTTCCGCCGCAGCGGGAGAAGGATTTGCGGTTGGACGGTACCGAAGTTGTTGATGTAGTCGGTCCGATCTGCGAAGGTGCGGATTTTTTTGCGAAGGACAGGACCCTGCCACCGGTGGAACGAGGTGATTTAATCTCTGTCTTTACGGCCGGTGCTTATGGCTTTAGTATGAGCAGCAATTACAATGCCCGCGGTCGAGCCGCCGAGGTACTCGTTGACGGCGAAAATTTCTCTGTCATCAGGAAACGCGAAACATACGAAGATTTAACATCGCTGGAAAAGTAATTCGTCGCTCGTACCTCTTTGCTCGTGGCCTATGTATCGATTGACAATTTACTGACGACTAACAAAAAGGGGATTATCACTGAGGCCACAATATTTATATTAAAGAGGGGCTGAGGTTTTTTGGCTTGCGGTAAATAAGGTGCCTTCTTGTCTTACGCAAGTTTTTTCCTCAGCCCTTTTTGCTCAGCAAACTATGGCCGGATAATAGCCGAGATTTCCTTTCGTCAATTTGGGTAGTTGGTTCTGAGAAAAAACTAGATTCCTGATTGCACGGGAATGACTGTAAAGAATATCGAACAAGAAATAAAGAAATTCGAAGTAAAAAGATACGAGGATGAATCCACACTAAATTACCCCCGCCAGAGAAATGCGAGGGCAGGCGGCAGTAGCATATCCTTCGATTACACGCAGGTTTTGTGCGTGGCAAGCATAGTGGATTGCATCGTCGTGCCTACGATGGCTAAACAAATCCGCTTAAATATATTTGTGATTGCTTCCTTTTCGACTCCTTCGGCTCCGCTCAGGGCTAAAGGCTTTGTGAGTTCGGAAATACAGGGATAGGTATGCCACCACGCCAAGGATAATCACCGCCCCGTCATTCTTAAGACGACCAGGACACCTAAAAGGCCGAGCAGGAGCACTGCGGCCCTCAATATTCGCATGAGTTGTGTTCTGGGCTCCAATAGCTTCCACACAAAGGCCCAGAGAGTCGCGATAAGCAATATTCGTAAAATAAAAGATATAAATTCTGTCAACATAGTCATATAATATCCCATTTTAACATACGAAGTCAAGTGTTATTTGCCTATATTAACATTTTATTTTTAAAATGGGTTAGCCTGCAAGGCGGAAGGCCGATTTTTGAGGGAATATATCACTATATATTTGTCTATTGTCCGTTCAGAGACAGGCAAAGGACTTACTCTACCTGTTTGCAACTCTCGAAACTATGGATTATAGACAATATAAAAAACCTTTAGACTTGTTCATAAAGGCCATCAACGGATTTTTTACGCCCGTCATATGACCGATTAACCGCCCTTTCAATACTGATAGGTCGGTTTAGGGGGTATTCTTGTCAGAATTTTTAAATATACAGGACTTTTTTGATTAGTCTTATATTTTCATCTTGTAGTCATAAAATTAAAGTAATTCAAAAGATATGCCGACTTCACTGCCAGTGTGTTTGTAATTTGTTGGTTTTATTTAACTCAATTTAGGAGAGAAAACGATGCGATTTCTTGAAGAAGCAAAAAGATGGCTGGGTGAGATTACTGAAATTGCCTTGTTGTTGATCGCCCTTGGGATTGCTATTGAAATCCTATTTGGTAATGCGGTTCCTTTCTTTGGAGGAATTGTTGCCAATCTTACCGCTTTACTTAGCACTCTGGGCGAGAACGGGCTCGTTGGCTTGATTGCTCTGGCAATTATCCTCTTCCTGTTTTACAGAAAGAAAGCCTTCTCCCATCCTCAGAATTAGACCAGGTTAAGGCGTTAGGTTAGTGGGGGCCAATCGGTAGCGCTGTCAGTCTGAGTACTATGATATTTTACTCTGTGATAGCGATATCGGTTGGCTCCAGATATTTTACAGAGGACGGATTGACCTATTAAGCCCATCTTCAAACCATAGGCTGTTTTGCTGTCTTCTTTGTGCATGCTTGTTCCGTTAAGGTGAATTTAACGACAATTAGCCTTAACACATTTCAGATAGACGTAAGATGTAGAGGCCCTACAAAAAGACTAAAAATCGGCCATATCAGCACAGAAAATTCGGCTCGTGTCCATTTTGATAGAGACTCTTACAATACGAACATAAAAATATCGAACAAGAAACGTTCTATTTAGAAACTTTATCGGCGATGTGACAGGAATCACGAGCCGGAAGATTAGAAGTTTCGTTCGACGAAGCCGGTATCGATTTTATTTTTGACGAAAAGATTGTGTGAGAGTATGTCGAGGCAGGCGGGTATCGTTGTTTTGATTGGCTCAATGACAAATTCCCGCAAAGCCCTTCTCATTGTGGCAATGGCTTCAGTTCGCGTTCTCTGATGGACAATAATCTTGGCAATCATCGAATCGTATTTCGTTGAGACCGTCCAGCCCTGATGGACGTGCGTATCGACTCTGACGCCGGGGCCGCCGGGCGGAATATATCTGGTAATTGTACCCGGCGAAGGAGCAAAATTATTTTCAGGGTCCTCGGCGTTTATCCGGCATTCAATTGCCACACCGGTTTGCTTAATATTTCTCTGGCTAAATTTGATAGGTAAACCGGCGGCGATTTTCAACTGCCACTTAATCAAGTCGTGGCCTGTAACCATTTCAGTAACGGGGTGTTCGACCTGAATTCGCGTATTCGCCTCAATGAAGTAGAAGTTTTTATCGTTGTCCAACAAAAACTCAACTGTTGCGGCATTGACATATTTAGCCTTTTTAATAATTCTCAAGGCAGCTTCGGCAAGCTGCCCTCTCGTATTCCTGTCCAGGACGGGACAGGGCGATTCTTCAATCATCTTTTGATGTCTCCGCTGAATGGAGCAGTCCCTTTCGTAAAAGTGTAATACGTTTCCATGCTTGTCGGCCATTACCTGGACTTCGACGTGCCGGGATTCCACTATATACTTTTCCAGATATATGCTTCCGTCACCGAAAGCAGCTTCGGCTTCGGCACGTGCTGCGCTAAATGCCGAGCGCAGACTAATATCATTATGGACAACTCTCATCCCTCGTCCTCCCCCGCCGGCAGCAGCTTTTATTATTACGGGGTACCCCACTTTGCCCGCCAGTTTTAGCGCCTTGGATTCCTTTTCGATAGCACCATCGGAGCCGGGCACTATCGACACATCCGCCTTGCGCGCCAGCTCGCGGGCCTGGACCTTGTCGCCGAGCAGTTGCATTGCCTCAACAGGCGGGCCGATGAATATTATTCCGCACTCCCGACATATCCGCGCAAAGTTTATGTTCTCAGCCAGAAAACCATAACCGGGATGAATTGCCTCAACGTCCGTAATCTCGGCGGCACTTATAATACGGGGGATATTTAGATAACTTTCGGCACAGTCGGGCGGCCCAATACAAACGGACTCATCAGCAAGCTGCAAGTATGGAGCATCTTTATCCGCCTCGGAATAAACTGCCACCGCTTCAATTCCAAGCTCGTGACAGGCACGGATGATACGCAGGGCTATTTCACCACGATTTGCTATAAGAATTCTTGAGAACATAATTCAATTTACTATTTATTATTGACTATTTACTATTGTTCTGGTGTCCCTGATTTCTGTCCTTCTTCTCAATAATCAATAATCAAATATTAGTCCGGCTTGACCCTGAAAAGCACCTGGCCAAATTCAACAGCCTGGCCATTGGTTACAAGTATTTCAGCAATCGTTCCGCTGATCTCGGCTTTTATCTCATTCATAACCTTCATTGCCTCGATTATGCAAACGACCGTCTGCGGGCTGACTGTGGAACCGACTTCCACATAATGCTCAGAATCGGGGCTTGGCGTCGTATAGAATGTCCCAACGATAGGTGATTTTATCTCCACCAAGTCCTCCGCACTCTGTTCGGCTTGCGAGGCGTAAGTTTGAATCAAAGCCTCAGTACCTCCGGGGTGGGCAGGTGCGGCGCCGGGTTCCAGCCTCATCGTCGGCATAGCACTTACAGCCCCGCCAATGTCGGATTGAGGCTGGTGACGCTTTAAAAAAATCTTGTCGTCACCGTGCTTTATCTCAACCTCGAGAAGCTCGTTCTCTTTCATTATTTCAATGATTTCTTTTATTTTCTTCAAATCAGTATCATTTTCCGCCATCGCCGAATCCTTTCCTTGCAACGTGAATCGCTCTCGTCAGGGCGAAGCCCGCCGTAGCCCGACAATCCGGATGAGTATAACCAAAAGGGGCGTTTTTGCAAACAATTTTTAGCACATCCGCCAGACGGGTGCGGCCGGATTTTTTGGCAAGCGATTTTAAGTTCATTTTGGCCTTTCGGAGATTGGGTTTGAATTGGGTTTGTTTGGGTTTGTTTTTTTGGGCCGGAAGGAGGTTTCATTTTCATAATCCTCTATAAAATATACGTTTGCGTTCATTTTGGGCCTTTAACGAAATTGGGTTTGTTTATTCGGACTATAAAATCATCTTTTTTTCTGTAATCCTTTGTTGTAATTGACTTTATATATTAATTTTGGCTTTTCGGAGATTGGGTTTGAATGGGTTTGAATTGGCTTTGTTTTTTCCACTTAGCCAAGTGTCCAATTTTTCATATTTATTTTTCATATAAGAGTTTACGTTAATTTGAGCGTCCTTGACATTGGGTTTGTTTTGCATAAAAAGGAGCTGATTTGTAGAGGATTCTCGACAGATGTAGAGGGGAATTTCGTGAAGCAGATGCGCAGCTCGTTTCGGTTGCGTTAAGCGTAAATCGTCGTTTAAGACGTAGACAGATATTCGTTCCTTGGTCTGCTGATCTCCGCTCACCGTCATCCCCTTTTCCTGATTGATTCCGTCCAAGGAAGGCCGGATCTTCGATATTTACGATTTAGAATTTACGAATCTGGGCTGGCTGGCCCTAAGTCCTTTTGGCTTAGCCACTTACGACATGCAAACTGAAATGTCAACTTCGCCTGCTGGCGGTTTATGTTTGCCTGCTGGCTAACATAAGGGTATTTTAATATAATTACAAACAATGTCAACAAAAAAATGACCAAAAATGCACTTTTTTTGCCCGCACTGCATGCCACGTCCATTGCTCGTCAATTGCAGCTTTTAGTTAGGCGATGCTAGCCCGAGTTTCCTACTTATAAAAAGCAATAGCTCTATCTCTTTTTATGGCAAGAGGTTACACGATTACATTCCTTACCCTAAAACAGCATATTCTCCTTCTTCAGACCTAAAATTGACAGCAAC